>Ga0310124_10000901_pt1 | contig 21063 bp, 17 predicted proteins | sample CB11b_AW_Bot5_MG_FD_203507 | JGI IMG/M metagenome (GOLD analysis project Ga0310124, IMG submission 203507) | Marine microbial communities from Western Arctic Ocean, Canada - CB11b_AW_Bot5 | ecosystem: Environmental > Aquatic > Marine > Oceanic | place: Canada: Western Arctic Ocean | collected... | reverse complement strand
CGAACCGTTTCAGAAACTACTCTGTCAGGGGATGGTCAATGCCCCCACTCCCTTCTGTGAAGCGTGCAACACCACCCTGCACGTCGAGCGCCGCGAAAGCGGGGTCTGCCCGCACTGCGGTGGACCACTGAGCGAGCGCTCCGCCAAGATGTCGAAATCGGAGGGCAACACGATCAATCCGACGCCGATGGTGGAGAAATACGGCGCCGACACGGTGCGCCTGTTCATGCTGTTCGCCGCCAACCCGACCGCCGGAATGGACTGGTCGGATACTGCGGTCGAATCCAACTTCAGGCAACTGAACACAATCTGGGCATTACCCTTACAGGTCGCCGAATGGGATGACCGAGAATCTTCTGTCGATGACTGGTTCGCTGCTCGCTTCCGCCAACGCCAGCGCGAATGGATGACGGCGATGGAGAATGTCGACCTGCGCGGGGCGGTGCGCATCAGCCATTACGAATTCAACACTGACCTGCAGTGGTACAGGCGTCGTGGCGGTAGCAACAGGGGTCTGGTGACGAGCATGCTGCGTGAACTGGCACCGATGCTGCACCCGGCCACCCCGCACATCGCTGAGGAGCTATGGGCAGAGAACGGTGGCGAAGGCATGCTCGCCTCACACCTGATTGGAGACATGGGCGCGATACAGGAGGGTGATACGCCTCAACTGGCTTCGGAACAGTATCTACGGGGCCTGCTCGAACAGGCACGGAATATGAGGGGGCTGGCAGCCCGTCACCTCGAGGGTGAGCCGAGAGAAGTCATCATCCAGTGCGCGGAATCGTGGAAGGGTGAACTATGCCGCATGGGCATTGACCTGCAGGAGGAGGGCTTTGAGATGAAATCAGCTCTCAAGGTCATCATGACCCGCGAATTCGCCCACGATGCGGAGGTGCGCAAGCAGATTCCCGGTGTGTGGAAGCGAGTCCAGAAGCAGTTGTTCAAGTGGTCGCCCGACGATAAGGGAATTATGCGCGCCGAGGTCGACGAAGTGGAGACGATCACTGCAGCCACAGATTTCCTGGCGAGTGAACTAGGAGTCGATTCTGTGCAGGTGTGGACGGCCGGAGAGGGTGACGATATCGGTGGCAAGGCACGTTTCGCCTTCCCGCTAGAGCCTGGAATCGCCTATCAGTGACGGACTGCAGAGCCCACGAGCGTGCGGCGCTCGGTTTGACGCGGATGGTTCATGGCGGAGTCTCCATCGTGTGGCATCGGGAATGCGATGAACGAGTCCAGGCCGATCGTGCTGTTCGACGAAGCATGCTCAATGTGCAGCCGCGGCGCTGTGTGGATCAAAGTTCGCGACACCAATGAACTGTTCACGCTCGCCGGTCAGGATTCGGAGTTCGGTGAGAAGCTGCTCAATGCACGGCCGGAGAGCCTCAAGCAGCGTGACTCGCTGTTCCTGCTCGACTCGCAAGGGCGTTGGCACAGCCGTTCAGGAGCAATAGTTCGCATTCTGCTCGGTCTGCCGAAGGCATGGTCCGCGATTGGTGCGCTACTCTGGCTCGTTCCATTTCCGCTGCGCGACCTCGGGTACATCATCGTCGCCCGTCATCGCCATCGGCGACATTGACAGGGCCGGGTTCAAAAGGGGGCAGCGGGTCGGCCGCACCAAGTGAGTCAGAACAACAAGGACGACGACAATCCCACTCGCCAACGCAAGAACACGAACAGAAGGGGTGGCAGGCGCAGAAGGAGGCGGCAGAAGCCGCCCCAATCTGAGTCGGCCGAACCCGGTCATGCGGGACAGGCTGAGTCTGGAAAGAGTGGGCAGAAGAAGTCACAGGAACCAGATGGTGGAGGACCTCAGCGCAGCGGTTCGAAAAAATCCGGCAAGGGTGGACGCGGCAAGGGAAATCCCAGAGACAAGCGGGCGAAGTTGACACGGCCCGCTAAGCGAGTAGACAACCTCAGTCCGAACGAACGGGCGCGTACACGCTTCGATGTCAGCCCGAGACTGATGGGGCTGCCAAAATCAATCGACCCACCACCTCGGAAGATCTCGATTAACTGGGAAAACAATCCAGTTGAACAAAAGGTGGAACGGAAAGTGAGTGATCTTGTCATCTTCCCGGGTGAATTCGGATGGCTCTCCGACGAGCAGGTCGACGAACTGGCACAACGCATCGAACCGCACGATATCGGCCTCGACCAGTGTCTGTCACTGCGCGGGGCGCTGATGCAGGAGCGGGCGGTGTACAGCCATAGGGAGATGATGGGGCGCTCGCACATGCTACGTCGACGCTACGAAAACGGTGAGGGGGTGTTGGCGTTGTCACGCCGCTTCCAGTATCCCCCTGTAGGTCTGTTCCGGGCGATTCTCACCTCACGCGGCTGGTCCAAGGTACGAATTCGCGATTCACTACGGGCCCCCGCGAAGCGGCTGAGTGAGCGTGACTGTGCGGAGTTCAAGGAGGCTGAGGAGCACGACCGTGTGACCAACGTCGACCAGGCGGAAACCCATGTACGGGCGAACACCTTCGAAGACATCCTGTGCGACTATTTTGAGAAAGAAGGAGTGCGCTTCCGCAGACAGGAGGAGTTGCTCGTAGAGCAGCAGAAGGAGCATGGACGACCAATTAGCACACCAGATCTACTGATGATTGACCTCGTGGAGATTAACGGTGTACCTATTTCCTGGATCGATGCCAAGCACTTCTACGGCGCCAACCTCTCATTCCCGCGCAAGAAGACGAAGAAGCAGGTAGGACGTTACGTCGACGAATGGGGTACCGGTGCGGTTGTCTATCGCCACGGATTCTGTGCCGGATTGAAAGTGGGAGGCGCGCTGCTGCTCGACTCCTCTCCACTCGACCTCTCAAAGCTCATTCAGGACTGAAGCGGCGCAATCCGCGTCACCTGTGCGCCAAGGCCACACTCACGCAATTGTTCAGCGAGTTCCTTGAGTGACATCTCGCCTACCGGTCGGTTGAGCGTACGTGGCACAACCACAGCGCTGACTCCGAGCATGCACAGGCATGCGCAGAGGTCGGTTGAGTATGCTGACCGTTCGATGATTGCGTTCACGTCCGCTAACAACGCCTTTCGTTCAGGCTCGGCCAGTAGCCCAGAAGCCTCTGCGAACACATGTGATTCCTCGAGCAGTTCAGGCCAACGATCAGCGTTCCATTCTCCTTGACGCAGACGATCTACCGCATCCGCACCAGCAGCACTGATGCCATCCCTCCAATCGGGTGAGTCGATGTAGCCACTGGTATGGCGGCCCTCTCCTGGACGCCAGACTAGCAACACAGGAGCGTCCGAGGCGAATCCAGTAACAACGCCGGGCTCCGGAGGTGCACCGGGCTCGAGACGTAATTCGACCCCTCCCACAGACATCGCGAGAACGTCTCCGAGGCCGGTCGAGCGTCGCCTCTCGATCCGATGTGCCAACCCGGCGGCCAGCGTCGAATCTGTAATCCCGAGAACGCGGATGTACGCCTCAGCGGCGGCGAGAAGTCCGGCGGCGGACATCCCGAATCCTTGGCTGCACGGGAGTTCGAGCTTGACGTCGAGGTTCACTGCCTGAGATTCATCGATGCATCCTGAGTTCCGGAAATGCTCCGCGATGTCGTGATACAGGCTGTAGCATGACGACTCCTTTTCGCGGTCGACGAACGAATCATCACGGTCCCACACATTCACCCGACCCGTAACATCCCCACTCTCGTTCATCGATGAGCGCTCAGACATCTCAGCGACCACATTCACACCGGACTCAACGCAGAATCCGGCTCCGCGGCTGCCTTGATGACTAGGGCGACTGTCTGAGTCGTGGATGCTGAACAACAGGGTGATGTGCGCCGGACAGTGCACGCGAACGGGAACCATCGAGCGACCTCAGGCGAGACGCCATAGATGAACCGTGACCCGGCTCACAGAGCGTTGCCAATGTCCTTTGACAGGTCGGTGAAGCGACTGTTGAGTTCGCTGCACGCCTGCTCGAAGCAGGTACGGGCGGTCATCGAGCCGTCGGTCTCGAAACTGTACACGAACTCATTCTCTACATCCTCCAGTACTATCGCCCCGTCAAACTCGACCTCTCTGGCCGTGCCTTCTCCCACATGATTCAGGTCAGAACGCAGCAGGTCCACCTTGTCGATGTCTTCAATCACGCCCTTGGTGAAGTCCTTACGGGTGATTATCAGGTCGAGATCGAACAGCAACTTTGCCTTGCGCGTCTTGACCATGATGGCTCGCTGGCGAGGGCGGAAGGTCACTCCAGATACCGGAGAGAACTTCGCGTGGTCGCGGCCGCGGCCGAGTACCGCCCACAGAACCGCCTTCAGGTAATGGCCCTTGTAGAGCTTGGTGAGCGGAATCGTTCGGTACTCCTCGGGAATCTGTAGTTTCATGTCGCCCATCACAACCAGATGCTCTGCGGTGACGGTGTGTCCTTCCTCAGTTCCCTTCTGTTCTATGGCGTAGATGACCGAACACTTCGGGCAGCCACGCTGTTCGGGTACGAGATCCTTGCAGTCGGGACACTCATCTTGGAAGTGGAACTCATCGATGAAGGTGGGTACGGGAACCATTGCACAGCGATGAGCGAGCATCTCGTCAGACATCGCACCAATCGACTCGTATGTCTCACCATCCGCCTCATCAGTGATCATACCGATGTCCATGCGCATGCGGTGGATGGCGAACTTGGGGACGTCTGCTATCATGGTCCGGCGCAGCGCGTTGGCCAGCGCCCGGTCCGTCTTCTTGAGCAATAGTTGCATTGACTTGTCATTTTCGTGCAGGATTTCTATTTCGACCATTGTGTTCACCTTGAATTATACTCTGCGGCCGCGCCGGCCACCTTTGCGCTTGGTTCCATCATGCGGGCGAGGCGTGCAGTCCTCGATGCGCGTCACCTGCACTCCAGCACGCTGCAGGCTGCGCACGGCCTGCATCGCTCCTGGACCGGTGTTGGCGCTACGGTTTCCACCCGGGCCTCGATAGCGAACTATCGCCTGCGTGAAGCCACGACCGTTGATTGCCTCAGCGATTCGCTCAGCCGCACGAGTAGCGGCGAACTGGCTTCCCTTATCGGAGCCTTTCTTCACGACTTGGCCACCGGTACACTTGGCAATCATCTCAGCCCCAGTCAGGTCGGTAGCGTTCATCAGGACGTTGTTGTACGAGCTGTAGATATGAATAACACATGTGCGGGCGGTCATCAGGCTTCACCTCCAGCTACTGTAGTATCCTCGGCTGAGGGAGCGGTGGCGGCCGCTTCGGCAATCATGGCCACGTCAGCCTGTTCCGGTGCTTCCTGCCCTGCCGGCATCTCAAGCTCATCTTCACCATAATCAGCCGTCAATCGTGTTTCCTCGATCGTCTTTCTAATCGGGTGATTGGGACCTATAGAACCTTTTTTGCATGATTTATCAGAGTTCCCGCCACACTTTTTGCACCGACACTTCGCATCATCGTGTAGTAAAGAAGCGCGGTGATAGTTGAGGCGCTCCTCATCAATGCTGGTGATGATGTAACTGGGTACGGTCATCACCTGGTCACCGATGGAGATATGGTTGTGCACCAACAGTTGGCGAGCCTGCGACATGCTCGAAGCGAGGCCCTTGAAGTAGACCTGCGATTGCAGGCGGCGGGCTAGGACGTGGTCGACCTTGAGGCGCAGCACGTCGTCTATATGCGCTCCTTCACCTAGCAGCCCGCGTCGCTGCAGCGAGTGGATCAAGTCCTGTTTCTCGCGGGCGAAGTGGCCTTCGGTGGAATCAACCCTTCCAATCAACTTCATGGCGTTTTGGCGCCAACGACGCAACTTACTGCGCGCCTTCCAGATCTCACGGTGGCCGCCAATGCCATTGCCATTGCCCAGACCGTAGTTGAGGATCAACTGTTTCTCCTCAGTGATTCGCTCGGACATCCATGGGTGTTTAGGCCCCTGCCAGCGACGCTTGGAGAATCTCGGATGTCCCATCTAGTTCACCTCAACTCTCCTTCTTCTTATCGACAATCTTCTTCTTATCGACACCGAGAGTGAGGCCCGTGCGTCCGTTTGATCTGGTCCGCTGGCCTCGCACTCGTGCACCGTTGGCGTGCCTGACGCCGCGGTAACTCTTGGCAGCGCGCATACGATCGATGTCATCTTTCTGGGTCATTGTGACCTCCTGAGAAAACAAATGCAGCTCCTCTCCTGTGGCGTAGTCCCGCTGGCGGTTGAGCATCCACTCCGGAACCGCCTCAGGATGAGATTCGAGCGCTTCCTCGAGCGCTTTCTCCTCCTCATCAGTCAAATCGCCACCGAGTTTGTCCCGCGGGATGTTAGCATTGTCACACAGCGAGACGGCGGTCCGAATGCCGACGCCCTTGATGCCGGTAAGACCCATCGCTATCTGGCGTAATCCGTCGACGTCAGAGTTGGCGAGCCGCAGAATGTACTTGAAATCAGGACCGCGCTCAACATCCTCTGCTCGTGCCATGTTCGGTTCCCCCGAGTTCACCGGTCACCCGGTGGCTGACTGGGCCAGCGGCTCTCGGACCTGCCCTCCCTATTTAACTCGCATGATGAACGCTAGAAGCCCGCCGTAGGCGGGACTTTCGTCCACTCAAGTTTCAGAGTGCTCCCCTGTGTCTTGAGCCGACTCACTGGGATGTGCTCTCGTCCGGCTCAACGCATACAAACCAGTTGATGCCATCGTCTGTGGGCAGGTCGACGAGGAATCCACGCCGGCCGCGCGGATAGATGCGCATAGCCCGATCGAGTTCGCGCTGGATGTTCGGCTGCTCGTCGGGGTCGAGAGCGCAGCGCAAGGTCAACTTCGACAAGTACGCCGAGCGGATGGTCACCAGCAGCGAATCGATGTTCGCTACGGTTGGAGGTCGCTTCACCCGACCGGCCACCTTACCCGTGCTGGCTACGAACGCGTCCACCTCAGGGTCGTGCATGCGCGGCTCGGCCGAGGAGAGCAGCAGCGGTCTTCGGCCTTCGGAGCGCAGCCATCGATGCTCGGACTTGCGCGGCAGGGCGCGCTCGATCCACTCGTCGTGCAGGCCTGCAGCCACCAGCGCGGTGTCCACGATGGTGAGCCATTCACCCTCTTGGGGTGGCGCGCCGATCTCTGCCACAGGGAAGTCACTCGACCCACCCAGACAGTAGACCTCGCCGTTGGAGAGTAGACGCAGGATGCGCGCATCACAACGAGGGTCGGCGGCGGAGCCAAACCAGGCGGTCAGCCGGTCGATGCGACCGTGGCCTGTGGAGACCCATTCCCAGGTGAGCGGGGCGTCTGGCCAGTTTGAGTGCAGCAACTGCTCCACCTCCAACATTTGCTCGTCGGATAGCCGAGGAGAGAGGTCGATGATCAACCCCGGTCCGGCCGGACCCTCAGCCAGATATGGTGCCCAGGCGGACAACAATTTGGAGAGGGGGGGCTGCATCTCATCCAAGGAATGTCGCTGTGCATCCCGCGGACGTGCTGGGTCGACGTGCAGCACGGCGATGCTGCGCCCGTTTGCACGCACAGAGTTCATTGCTCCGGCAGCATCCAGCCCGTCCCCAACGAGGACGTTGCTGCCATCCACCCAGATGTCGCCGTGCACATCGGCGATGCGCTGCCCGTTGGCCGCAGCCAGCAGGGCAGCATCGGAATCCATCTCGATGCCGATGCCCGACCGACGCAGGCGGGCACAGTAGGCGAACAACTGCATTCCGGACCCACACGCCGGGTCGAGCACCTTGCCATCGGCGAGCCGGCGCTCCGAAAGCTGCTCAGCCCGCATCAGACAAACCGGCCACGGTGTCGACATACGGCGCATGTGAGCGGTGAGGTACAGCGGGGGTGGATTGCTCGCAGACATGGCGCGGATGCCATCCTCTGAAGGACTGTCGAGCGGAGCGACAACCTCGGCATGACCGTAGAGGTCAGGCGATAGTGCGACGGCGGTGGGGCTTGACAACATGGTGCGACCTCTGACAGGATGGCGGTGGGTGATTTGCACTTTTCGCTCAGGTGACCTGACTCAAAGATAGAGTTCGTTGATGCTCAACTCGAACATCAGCCACTGGTTGTTCGCCGGTTCTCGGTCTGGACGATCCTTGTAGGCGAGTTCGGGGGGCAGCAACACGCGATGCGTTGAGCCATCGGATATCAAGCAGCGATTGAGGAGATTCGGACAGTCGAGGCCTACTAGGCCCCATCCGAATCCCTTGATGTAGCAGAGCCACGGGGCTCCGGTTTCACACATAGGATCCTCCCCTGCGGTCGCCGGAAGGTCCCCCTCGTCGAGGTCCTCGCCGGTGTCGTAGATCCACACGTGGTAGTGCACCGTCATCCGCTGTCCAGGGTACGAGTGCAGGTCCATCGGGGTCGAGTCGGCGAGCAGATGCACCTCGAGTTCAACCCGCGCTTCACTGACGGTGGCATGGGCGACTGTGATGACGAACGTCTCCTCCTCTATGTCACCCGTCAACTGCAGGGCCACCAGTTCCGCTGTATCGGGCTCCACGGTCACCACGCCGCCCGAAGGGTGGGTGACGATGACGTTCTCCGTGCTCAGCGACACCTGCAGGTCGAGCGTCTCGTTGCCGGCGTTATTGATGGCGAACACCGCCCTGTCCTGTGCACCCTGATGCTCCCACTCGCAACTCAATTCCCCAGGCAGCCAGAACGGTTCGTCCTGAGCCGAGAGGTTCTCAGGCCATGCCCAGACGTTGTCGCGCGGCTCACAGGTCTCGAACAGCAGCATCACCTCCCACGACCAGCGGTCCCCCTCCTTGAGCGAGTCCTCATCGACGGTGGCGAATGCCTTGTCGAGTTGGCCGACGAACACGTACGCTCCCCAGCCGACCCAGATGATGGATAGCAGCAGTATGGCGATGGTGCCTATCGAGGCGATAATAGCGGCGCGCGGGATGGTCATCTCGTTGAGACCGAGCGGAATCGGTGGATCCTCCCGCTCGTCGCTTATCCAAGGGCCGCCCATCGATTTGGTTCGGGTGCCCGTCTCTCATCAAAGTTGGGCTTCCAGTTCTCCATCACGCGCGGCGTGCCGAATAGCCCACTTGTAGGATGTGTGAACTTCAATCCACAGCGAGTTGTCCCTCGTAGCGTTGACCGAGCCAGGCAACGATACCGAGGACGACGCCGAGTGCGATGAGCATCAGCAGCAGGCCGATGGGGTTGACCACGGTCTGGATCGAAAGCAGGCCTGCGACGATGGCGAGCACGAGGTCTGCCGCACCCCAGATGCGCAGCGAGCGGCGCAGTTGCAGGATCCCTGCCACCCATATGGTGAGAGAGAGGCCGAGCAATGCGATGGACATGAACGGCGTGACCCACTTGAACAGCAGCAGCAGGCCGAACAGGAGCAGGCCGTGAGCGTTCCACGACCAGGCGGCGGTCCAGCGCTGTGCGCGCATGGGGATGGTGACAGCGGTGGCGGCGAGCATCAGCAGCCCGAGTCCGATCAGCGCCCACGGGAGCGTGTCGGCGAGCGGATCCACCCATGCGATCAACGCCACCCAAGCACCGGCGATGGCGAGCACGTCGAGGGCGGCGGCGGCCGGCTGGCTCCACTGGAAGGCACGGCGCAGGCCTAGGGCGATCGCCAGCAGCGCAGCCGGGCCGAACGAGAGCATTGTGATCATCACCACCCAGCCACCTCTTCCGGCAGCGCCGCGAGAGTCGGGAAGGCCACGGCTGGCACGCATGCCCTCGATCCAGTCCCACAGGACGACGATGCCGAAAAGCACGCCTTCGAGAAGTAGCCAGGCGCCGGTCCAAGTGAGTTCACTGTCGAACGCGAACGGGTTGGTGAGCAGCGGCATCGGCATGCTGCCAGCGAGTATGGCCCCTCCGATGCGGGAGGCCAGCAAGCAGTAGACGATCCACTCGAGTGCCGATGGGATGCGCATGGCGAGATCCCGGCGCCCGATGAGCGAGATCCCGGCGAGCAGCACGAGAACGGCGATGAGCACCATCAGGTCGAGTTGTTCCACCATTCTCGAACCAGGAGCCTGTCGACCGACGAAGTGGACGATGCTCAAGCCGATCATCGTCATGGCGAACGGAGTCTCCATTCCCATGATGTCCGGCAGCGTCAACTGATTGGAGGATGCCCGCCAGCGGGAGATGAAGATGAGCAACAGACAGATGACGCTCGCCAGCGCCAATATTCCTGATGCTGCCGCTCCAGAAATGTAGGCATTCCAAGCGGCGAATAACAGTACACCAGCGATGAACGTCATCACCACCACAGGCCGATGATGGATGTCGCCGAACATCAGGTCGTGCGCACCCGATGCCCCCGACCGCTTCGCCCTCTTCTTCTGCTTCTCTGCCAACTCGTACAACTCAGGAGCAATCACCGTCACGTTCCCCGTCGACACTGCCTGCGAGAGGCTCCGCGCCAGTTCGTCTCCCGCGTCTTCCGCCCGTGAGGCAAGATCCTCATCGGTGAAGTGGTACGTGCGCATGCTCGCGTGAGCAGGCGCGGGCGCACCCGAAACAGGTACGGACGGAAGCAGATTGGCGGCAGGGGCGCTGTCAAGTTCGATCTGGTCGAGTGAGGAGTCTCCAGTTTCAGCTTCACCACCCTTCAACAGCAACTGCTCAGGCCTGCCAATAAGTTCCTGCTCTGAGAGCGCATCCTGCACCATCTGCAACCGGCGTAGTTTGTCTTCTCTGGCTGAACGCCGACCAACCACCTTCAGTTCGGAGCGAATCTCTCCCTGAGCAGCGAGCCATACTCCTGAGAGGACGAACAACAGGCCGGCCAGCAGCAACTGGATCGATAGCATGCCTTCCAGTGAGGTGGCGCGGATGGCCGTGAACAGCATCACCACGGAGGCCGCTGCCGGTTTGAGCAGTTCCTCAAGGTGGCCGGCGCGCGGTAGATAGAGTCCAAGCGTTGCACTTACGCAACCAATCAGCACCCAACCGGTGATGGATGGCGATGTCAGCAAATTCCCATCGAGCAATGAGGTGGTCAACTGGTCCAAACTGAACAACGTCGCCTGCAGCGCGATAAATCCCATCATCAGCGTGAGTAGCGCCGGCACGCGAGACTCTGATGCCGGCTTGTCGTCGAACACCACCAGCGCCACGCCGGCGGCTGTCGTCAGCAACATCCAGGCGGCGTCCAGTCCGTATTTCCACTGCAGCCAAGCAGCGGTGATGCCCCACAGAATCAACAGTGTGCGCGGGTTGTCCTGATGCCTACCCTCGCACTGGGCCCCGATATGTACCAGCAGCAGCGCTGACAGACCGATCAGCAGTCCATAGCCAGGCATGGATTCAGGTCGAGTGGCCGCCATCCAGACGACCAGCACGGCGAGGAAACCCAGATTCCACAGACGCATCAGTCCGCTGTCGCGCAGACGAGCGCCCATCTCTGACAAGCCAATCAGACGACCTGCCAGATTGACTCCGGTGTCACCCAGCTTACGATTGACCGGATACTGTAGCAGAGTGGCGAACACGAGGTACCCAACCAGCATCCAGCCGTCGTAGCCGACGATGCCACTATCCAGTTCCCACACCTGCTTGGCGGCGTTGAACGTGCGCGCTCCTCCAGCCCACAGGGTGACCGTCAAGGTCCACAGCCAAGGAGTGAGCACCGTGACCCCCGCCAGCGAGGGCGAGCGGCGCAGGATGGCGAGCGTGGCGGTTCCCAGATGCACTGCGGCGAGTGTCCCCAACAGCAGCAGCCCGCCGTCGCCTCCCGCCTCGGTGGTGCTCGCCGGAACGAGGATGGTGAGCAGCAGCACCATGACGATACTTCCGATCCACAGGACGTGGTCGCTGACGGCGGCCTGGTTGGAGAGCAGGACGTAGGCGGTCAGCGCAGCCGCCAGAGTAGTGAACACATCGTATCCATCGAGCCCGAAAGGAGCACTGAGCGCACCCGACTCGAGGATGATGAGCAACAGCAGCATGGGTATCCCAGCGGCGAGCGGGCGTAACACCCTCCAGAATTCCACGCCGCGCACTACGAGATAGGAACCACCGAAAGTGGCGAGCAGCATCGTCACCAGACCGAGCGAATAACTGGTATCCACCCGATGAGAGGAGATGGCGAGCAAGGCGCCGATCATCGCCAACCCGATGGACACCGACCACAGTCCAGGCTTCCCAAGCCCGATGAGCGACAGGCCCTGGCTGAACCAGTTCTCCTCGCGAGCGAAGCGAGTGGCCATCGTGGCGTTCAGCGCGTTGACGCCGGTGAGCAGGAGAAACAGCAGTAGCGGGTCCTCGAAGCGGACCAGCGTCAGTGCTCCGATGGACCAATTCTGGCTGAAGGCGTGCAAGCCGATCCATATGTTGGATGCCGCCACCCCCAACGATGCGAGATTCCCGCTCTTACGATGCAAGGCCAACCCATGCAGCAGCAGCGTGGCCAATATGATGCCCGTGGCAACTCCTAGTTGTCCGTAGACGGCGCCGGCGCCCGAGCCGATCGCCAGCAGCACCAGCGTCGCCTGCGCGGCGATCGCATCGTGGTCATGGTGATAGGCGACGAGCACGTTCAGCACGACCAGTGCCAGCAGCAGCAGTCCGAGTGTGGTGGCATCAATCGGGAAGATGCCCCACAACTCCCAGTGATGCAGGTCGATCGTCAGCCCGTAGAGCAGTTTCATCGTGATGATCACCCAGGTGACACCGAGGATGTGCATGCCGGGATCGGGAACCCAACGCTCCCCCAGCCAGAAGCCGAACAGTGCTAGACCCAGGAGTGAGAACATCCCGAGCAGCGGCGGGATTCCGTCGTAGGTCCCAAGGATGAATCCAACCGCTGAATAGACGACGATCATCGAGACCATCAGGCCCCAGTGCAGCCGCTTCTCACCAGTGGTGGCGAACTCCGTGATGGTGTCCATCTCGGGCGGCAACCTGACCGTGCCGTCCCGCTGGACATCACCTGGTCGCGGCCCGTCCGCGAACGGGTCGAACACCTCGCCCATGGCGACATCCTCCGCCTCCTCCTGCTGTGCAGTCTCAGGCTGTGCCGCAGGCTCCACTGTCGACTCATCGAGCCCGTCATCGCCGAGGAAACTGGCTAGGTCGATGCCGCCTTGCAAGCGGAACTTCCGCTCGCGGATGACGTCGTCTTCAGACGGCTCGGACCCGTCGCTCATTGAGGCGGGGAGGGGTCAGACTGCCATTAACAAGTGGCCGGCCGCGACCCCGACCTGAACGTGATTCTCGGGGACAGGGTGCGGACGAGGGAGCATGGCACGGATTGACGTTCATTCCGATGCATTCTAAGACGGTACGCGCCCGGCGGGCTTCATGACACTCGCCACTGTGGCGGGTTCAGGGGCTGGAATCGTGGCCGGACTTGAGGCGCAGGGAGTGACTCCAAGCGGCGAAGTACATTGGAATCTTGAAACGCCTGAACTGATTGGCATGGCGGCCGCCGCAGGTGAAGGTGTGTTGTCAGCGCATGGGGTGCTCGTCACTCGGACGGGAAGCCGGACTGGGCGCTCACCAAAGGACCGCTTCATCGTGCGCGAACCCGCGACGGAAGACGATGTATGGTGGGGTGAGGTGAACGTCCCGACGACATACGAGGTGTTCGAGCGGATGCGGACGCAGGTGCAGGAGTACCTGTCGAATCGTGACCGCCTATTCGTGCAGGACCTGTTCGCTGGCGCAGACCCAGAGGAGCAGCTCGCCATCCGTGTGGTGACGGAGAACGCCTGGCATGCTGCGTTCGCCGAGAACATGTTCATCCGACCGACAGATGAGCATAGCGGAGCCCACATCCCCGAGTTCACCGTGCTGCACGCACCGCACTTCGAGGCGGGCGACGAACCCGGTCTGAACTCGGAGGCGTTCGTCATCATCTGCTTCTCAGAGAGGCAGGTGATCATCGGTGGCATGCGTTATGCTGGAGAGATGAAGAAATGCATCTTCAGTGTCATGAACCACCTGCTTCCCGGAAGAGGACACCTAGGGATGCACTGCTCTGCGAACGTTGGACATGAAGGAGATTGTGCAGTATTCTTCGGGCTCTCAGGAACCGGAAAGACTACTCTCTCCGCTGACCCCAACAGGCCACTCATCGGGGATGACGAGCACGGCTGGAACGAGGCTGGCGTGTTCAACTTCGAAGGTGGTTGCTACGCCAAGATGATCGACCTCTCTCCCGAGGACGAGCCAGAGATATTCGCCACGACGCGCATGCGGGGTACCATACTTGAGAACGTCATCCTCGGTGCAGATGGAGTCCCTGATCTCCACGACGTCTCGCTCACTCAGAACACACGCGGCTCCTACCCGCTCACCTCAATCGAGAATCGTGTGCACGACTCCCGCGGAGGACACGCACGCAACGTTGTCTTCCTCACCTGCGACGCCTTCGGGGTGCTGCCACCCATCTCTCGAATGACACCCGAACAAGCCGCCTACCACTTCATCTCTGGATACACCGCCAAGGTTGCAGGTACTGAGGTCGGAATCGTCGAGCCAAGTGCCACATTCTCCGCCTGCTTCGGTGCACCTTTCATGCCGCGGCACCCCTCGGTATACGCAGACCTGTTGACGCGTAAGGTCGCCGAGCAGGACGCCTCTTGCTGGTTGCTGAACACAGGCTGGATCGCCGGTGGCTACGGCAACAGCGCCCGAATCAAGATACGTTGGACGCGGGCGTTGCTGAACGCTGCACTCGACGGTACGCTCAATGATGTCGAATGGTCGACAGACAGACGATTCCGGTTCGAGATTCCGCGCTCCTGTCCAGGTGTGCCCGACGACATCCTCGATCCCAGAAGAACCTGGGATGATGAGTCCGAATACGATGCAATGGCCGATAAGTTGGCGCTGATGTTCTCCATCAACTTCGACAAGTTCGCTGCCGGCTGCAGCGACGAGGTGCGGGCGGCGGCACCTACACCGCTCGGATGAGGTGCAGACCGGCTGCAAAGGCTTAGTGCGGAATCGACTCGTGCCCAGTACGTGGATTGCACTGCAGCCGCCCTGTTCCCTTCACTCGAAGCTGGTGACGACATCCCGCTGATGCCTACTGGGGAGCCAGCGTGGGTGCTGCTGGACAAGGAACGAGAAGACGGGTTGGCCGCGCAGTTGAGGGCGCTGTTGGCCGAACTGGGCTCGCGCGTACCTGAGGATCTGGACGATGGAGTCAGCGTCGACGAGACCGGCGGGGTGGTGCACATCTGCGAAGGTGCGTCAATCTCTGCATGCGTGAGAATCGAAGGGCCGTGTTACGTGGGAACTGGAGCAGAACTGCGCCACGCCGCCTACCTGAGGGGTGATTCATGGATCTGTTCTGATGCGGTGGTCGGACATGCCACGGAGGTGAAGCACTCCGTGCTGCTGCCAGGCGCCAAGGCCCCGCACTTCAACTACGTCGGAGATTCCCTGCTCGGTGGAGACGTCAACCTGGGAGCGGGGGTGAAACTGTCGAATCTCCGGAATGATGGGCGCAACGTGCTCGTCCGCGGATTGGGTGATCCTGTCGACTCGGGATTACGCAAGTTCGGGGCGATTCTCGGGGAGGCCACTGGGCTCGGCTGCAATGCGGTCACCAATCCGGGTGTCGTGCTCGGAATGCGCTGCAACGTCTGGCCCAATGTCACCGTCTCGGGAGCACACCCCGCTGGCTCGGTGCTCAGGGAGTGACGAGATGAGCCGGCCGAGATTGCACGGCACGGACGGTATCCGCGGGAAGGTGGTCGACTCGGTTGACTCTGAGAATCCAATTGAAAATCTGATTCTGCAACGTGAATTATCGGCATCTGCGATGCGCATAGCAGGGAAGGCTACCGGGATGGTTCTCGGCGAGCATGAGGCTGACCTTATGCACCCGCGACCTGATGGTCACGTTCCGCTGGTAGTGATCGGCTGGGACCGTCGGCCGCGCAATGCCGAGTTGGTGGACGCGCTCGAACAAGGACTGCTCGAGGGCGGCTGCAGGGTGCAGAGAGTAGGGGAGGTGCCCACTCCGGGGCTGCACCACTGCATGCTCAAGGCTGATGCCGATGGCGGCATGATGGTGACCGCCAGCCACAATCCCGCGTCCGACTCTGGGGTCAAACTGTTCGATCGTCACGGATACAAGTCGATGCCTGCGTTGGAGGACCGCATCTCCGAGGTCGCATGGGGCCTTGCTGATGATGCGAGTGAGGCCGAAAACAGCGGTGGTGAAGAAGACGGACAGACTGTGGACGAAATCGATGGCCTGCGTGCCTATCGGAAGGGTCTGAAACGCCGGCTCGAACTGTTCGAGCAGATGTTCGACATGAATTTCGATGAACGCGATTGGTCCGACGTGGTCGCTCCGATTGGACTTCTGCTCGATAGCAGCGGCGGGGCAGCGACCGACTGGCTGGCCGCGGGCATATCCCGGCGCGGACTTCCCACTGTCGAGGTGTCGGATCGGGAACAGGAGATCAACTGCGAGTGCGGAGCCGGAGGACTATCCCCCACAGATTCATGGTCACATGAGCAGTTGGTCGAGGGCACTCATCACCACGCGCTAATCAGGGCGGTCGCAGAACGGCTGCGGGAGAACGATGGGATGCCACCTTGGGAAGGGGGACAACTCGTAGGAGCGGCACTCGACGGCGATGGTGACCGCTGCCTGCTGCTAGAAGCGACAGGGGATGGAATTCGCGTCGTCGATGGCGATCGGATGGCTGATGACATCCTCAGGGCGGCCCACGCCAGCGGCATGACCGCTGGCTGGTCGCTGGCATGCACAATCGAGACTGACCTGGCGCTGCCCGCATCACTCGACCGCTTCTACGAGCCTGTCAACTGCATCCAGACCGCGGTGGGGGACCGATGGCTCGCCCACGCGCTGATGCCGCCGGATGAAGCTCCTGGAAAACTGCTGAGGGGTGAACAGGTGCCTGCAAGAATCGGTTGCGAGGACTCTGGTCATCTGGTCATGCCTGCACCGCATCCGACCAAGCCACAGCATTGGAGCCTCGTGGGTGACGGTGCGGCTACCCTGCTATCGGTGCTCTGTGCCCGAGCCTCGCTGACAGAGTCAAGCGGGCCAACACCGGTCGGATTCAAGGCCGGGTGGAAACGTCGTGTTTCCGTGATCGGCGCAGAGCGAGCCCGATGGGATGGTCAGAATGAACTGGCTGACGAGGTGGAAAAATTCGTCCGGAAACAACTGTCAGAAAGAGGTGAATTGACCGACTGGCACCGCGTCGAGGTGTCTGGCGAGCCCGCATTGCTGCTGCTAGAGGGGAGGCTCGACGGCGCGGCGGTCAGCGTAGGAGTGCGCAACTCAGGAACCGAGGCGAAGACCTCTGCGAGCATGAGAATCAGCGGTGAAACACCCGATGGATACAGCCTCGATGGGCTTGCTGTAGCTGTCTCCGCGCTGCTCGCGCAACGGCTGATTCCATGAGCCAGTGCTCAGAGAAGGAATCGGGGAAGGTGTCGGGCGACTACCGCGTTGGACACCATGCCCACCAGCCCACCTTCTTCATCGACGACTGCAATCTGGTTCAGGTCGTGTGTGAGCATCAGCGCGACGGCGGCCATCAGCGGAGTCCGTGTGGACACCTGAAGCGGAGGCTGTGTAACCGCCTGCGAAATCGGGACCGCCTCCATCCAGTGGAGTTCGCGGTTGATTCGGTTGCGCCCGATGAGCTTCAACAGGTCGACGGCGTGTACCCGTCCTACCAAGACACCTCGATCATCGGTAACCATCACATGATCCCAATCCTTCGCTATCATCGTGCGCATCACGCTGTCCATCGAATCCATCTCATCCACCTCGTGCGCAACGAGCATCACCCGTCCGCATGTCAGTTTGCGAATCTCCTTTGCTGTGCGCTGGTGAACGTGCCGTGTGGCCATCTCAGCGGCGCGTTCCCTAGGCATTGTTGCAGTCCGTTTCTTGCTCTTGAGTAGTCCCATTTCTGTCCTCTCCTTGAGCCGGCCGGACAGACTGCCCTATTTGAATCAGATGCATGAGCGTGAGCCAGATTCTTCACGGGCGAATCGAGCCAAGTTCTATGACTGAGCGAGACAAGCCATCTGCAATGACGCAGGTTTCGGCATCCGAGCTGCAGGAGTTGTTGGCGATGGACGATTACGATCGCACGTTGGCGCTCGACCGCATCGCTCGCAAGCACAACATCACGGCCGAACAGGTGCTCGACCAGATGAAGGCTTACCAGTCAGGAGGAGCGTCTCCGGCGCCCAACTCACTGGACATCGAGGGCCAGATGCAGGCCCAGGCTCTCCCTGATGGTCAGGCTGCCAACTACCTGCAGGACGCTCACCGCTACCGCGTTCGCTACGACCCGAGCCACGACGGCACGGACAGACAAGCGCAAATCGAGCAGGCAATCATGTGTCCCAGTTGCGGTGCCCCCCTAGGCATCCCCGCCACCCGGCCGATCAAAGTGACCTGCCCCAACTGCTCCACTGAATCAATGTTCCACTCATGAGTGTACGACCCTCCGGAAATAAGTAGATAACAGCGAGAACAGGTGTGGTCCACATGCACATCTTGACCAAGATCACCCTCGGAGTCGGAGCCGTGATGCTGATTGGCAGCATCGTGGCCATGATCGCGGGCGGAGGCTCGTTCATGGGCGACATGGTGGAGAACCCCACTGGGACAGAGAAGTGGACCGGAACCTCACCCACAACATACGAAGGAGACTTCGAGATGATGGCCATCTACTACGTATTCGTAGAGGAGGGAGAGGCCGTCGATGTCGAATTGGTCGGCGGCGATGCGGACAGTCGATTCATCCCATGCGAGGAAAATAATGACTGCGAATACTACGAATGGGCCGGATACACCTACGTTGGCGATATCTCGGTAATGACTGAGGGGACCTGGGAGGTCAAGTTCACCGGCGACGGTGACGTCATGATTCGGGAACAACCCCTCGACCTAGGTGGGTTGATGGCTGTGGGCTTTGGATTCTGGGGTGCATGCTGCTCATTCTGTGTTCTCGGACTCGGTGTCATCTTCATCTTCGCGCTCAAGGACCCGCCACAGCAGACGGCGGTCCTGATGGTGCAACCTGGCCAGATTCCTGGTCAGCCGATTCCTGGGCAGGCTGGTGTAGTGCAGGAGCAGGTCCAGCCAGGAGTTCCGGTTGGCGGTGCGATTCATCCAGCATTCGAACAGCAGCAGCCGCCACAGACTGGATTGCCGCCATCTCAAGGCTTCTAAGTCGACATGGGCGAGAAGCGTTCGAACTCAGATGCCCCAGTAGCGCCCGGTCTCATCCCGTTCGGCTGCGGAGCGCACGATGGTGCGTACTACCCAGAATCCCAAGATGGCCCAGAAGGCGAGGTCCCAGTCAGCCCAGATCTGGCTAGGCTCGAAACCGTACTCCTGACCCTGCAACACCTTCAGCGATACCCTGAGCGTCGCGCTCGCCAGCGTCCAGATGACGATGCCGAAAGCGATGATCTGCAGCGTTCTACCACTGAACGTGCCCCGCTTCCAACGCAGCACCAGCAATGAGAGCGCGAACGCGAGGAATGCGAGTACTATCCAAGCGAGCGCACCCTGTAACACCAGCAGCACGAGTTCAAGTGCACCCGGGTAGGAATCCATCGCCACGCCATAGACACGCCATCCCTCAGCGAGCGCGAAGATGGAGAAGAAGATGGTGAACGCCCACAACAGCGACGACCCCATGGCCGCATCGGCGTTCTCGCGCATGTCGCGCATGATGTGGTTCAGATGCTGTTCTGCTCCGAGTCCCTTCGCCATCAGGTAGATGCCGATGAGCAGTGGCATCATCCCGATGATCACACCACCGTTGGGCAGGATCATGCCGAGGCCAAGCAGAATCAGAACGACTGAGAGCGGTACGAGCAGACGTGCGCGCCACTTCTCGTCCTCGATCGCCTTGGTGAGGTAGTAGTAGGTTCCCTCGATGCCCTTGCTCTGGCGCACGATGATCTTCTGCACGTGATCGATATGCAGGCGCGACTGCAGCAGCGGAAGGATGCTCTCGTCCTCGGCGCCATCAGTGACCAGCATACCGCGATCGGGCTGGAACTTCTCAATCACCTCCTCTAGTTGCTGCGAGATTGCCCGGTCACTGCGCACCCCCACCCGCTCGTCACCAGTGAGCACGGCGACGTCGACTTCGTCCGTCCCTTCGGCCTGTTCCTTGAGCTGGTCATGCAGATGCAATGCACCGAGGATGGCGTTGGTATCACTCTCCTCTGGGTCGGCGATTCCCAACCGCAGGGCCGCAGTCAGCACCTCCTTCCTGCCGACCACCGGGCCACGGATGCCCGCCTTCTTACCCAGGTCGTCATCCCTGTCCACTGAGATGACCAACGTTCGCGTCATGTCCCATCCTCCAACGCTGCTGCTGAAAAGGTCAGGGCAACGGCTCCGCTATCAACCATCTGTCGTCCTGTCGAAGTCCGCAATCAATCAGCCATACGGTGTACTTCGGCGCCGTCGACAGCATCAGAGCCGGCTTCTGTCGCTCCATCCAGCACCGCGTCAGGCACATCCTGCTCAACGGCTGCCTGTGCATCGCGCTGACGGCCGCGCTGTCTCGCGCGCACGTACTTCAACGGATGAGTGAGCCACTCCCTGCGGCAGAGCGAGTCTTCGATCAGACCAGAGGCCACGGGGCAGCGATTGTTGAGTGCCAGCGTGTCGCACTTCTCAGGAGTGTATTCCGCTTCGTAGATCTGAGCCACCTGATAGTTGGTGGTGTTCTCGTTGTAGTCCGGAGCGTTGGCGAAGAAGCCGGCGCACTGCTCGGGCGGTAGACCGAGCGCTCTGCTCATGTTGGCGAGGAAGCGGCGGCCGGCATGATTGACATTCTCACCTGCATTCAACTCGGCGATTGCCACCAGCATGCAAGGCGGCCAGTCTCCCTTCTCAGCGGCGGTCACCTGCACCTCCCTGCCGCGCTGCGTCTGAAGTTCTGCCACGATCATTCCCACGGGCTCGGCGAGCATCGCCGTAACCTGCTCATCCATGCGGGCAATGTTCGCCTGACAGCGGGCGACGAGTTGGGCGCGTATTCGTTCCTTGATCAATCGAGACAGGCGCCCTTGAGAATCTTCGCTCACTGTCCCATTCATCAACACCCAGCCAGCGGCGACCGGACGATTG
>Ga0310124_10000899_pt1 | contig 21068 bp, 18 predicted proteins | sample CB11b_AW_Bot5_MG_FD_203507 | JGI IMG/M metagenome (GOLD analysis project Ga0310124, IMG submission 203507) | Marine microbial communities from Western Arctic Ocean, Canada - CB11b_AW_Bot5 | ecosystem: Environmental > Aquatic > Marine > Oceanic | place: Canada: Western Arctic Ocean | collected... | reverse complement strand
GCACGTTGCGACCGGGCACTACGTGAGGGTCGAAGAACGCGACGGTGTGTACCATCTGCTCCGCGCCAGGGATCTTAAGAAGGATCAATCCTATTTCCTGCACCGCCTGTCCCAGGCGCAATTGTCACGCTGCCTGTTTCCGCTGGAGTCCTGGGCCAAGACAGATGTGGCGGCCTATGCCGAACGGACCGGGCTCCCGGTCTCCACGTCGTCGAAAGCGGAGAGCCAGGATCTCTGTTTTGTGCCCGACGAAGGGCATGCACCTCTCATTGAGTCGTATCATCCGGAATTGAAACGGCGCGGCGACATCGTGAACGACTCCGGAGACGTGCTGGGAGAACATGCAGGATATCATCGCTATACCGTCGGCCAGCGGAAGGGATTGGGGGTGGCCTCGAGTTCAAGGCTCTATGTGAAACGAATAGAACCGGAGGCGAATCGCCTGGTAGTGGGACCTCGGGAAGAGCTTCTTGAACGCGAGCTCACGATCGACGATATCCATTGGATCTCGGGCGAACCTCCCGGCGAGTCGTTCGAGTGCAAAATCCGTGTGCGCTATCGCACGCCGGCCGTCGCGGCCGAGATTCGGATGCGAAGCGGGACATCGGTATCGGTTAGACTTTCAGAACCGCGGTTCGCCATCACACCGGGACAAGCCGCTGTGTTCTACGACGGTGACGAGGTGCTCGGCGGCGGGTGGATCGGGGGGAAGTTTCAATAAAAAAACGCAGGACCCATGACTGGATCCTGCGTCAGAAAAATTAAAGTGGTTTTATGGAGAGTTAGCGGCGCCTTCGGCCAACCATCAACAGGCAGCTTAGCCCGAGAAGCGCCAACGTGCTCGGCTCCGGAACGAAACTGTGGGTCCCCGGCGTGGTGCTTGCGAGGATCAATGCCAGTTCTGTCACATCACCACCCGTCTCAAGGCTGTTGAGGCCGCCTACCGTCCATTCGGACGCGGTCCAAGTTGCGTTCGCGCTAATCGCGGTCGGATTGCGATAAGAGTAGCCGTCTGTATAATCCCATGGCTCACCATCTCCGTTCGTGCCAATGACACCATAAAGATCTACGATGGTGGCGTCGGTGCCGTCGCCGGTAGCTGCTCCAAGAAACAATGCCAATACATCATCGCCATTGATGAAAGCTCCCAACTCGAAGGTGTCGGGATCGAATCCGTACGTGTCGTAAAATGTTCCGACACCCGCCGAATCCGAGTTCTCATACGAAACCACGTAGGAGGCGCCGGCAGCCAGTGAACCGGAGAGAACAGTCGCTGAACCGCCCCCAAGAGTGGTTCCACCATTGTTAAAGTTGCCGATGCTGTAAAGGCTGAGGTCAACCGACGAGTTGCCCGTGTTCGTCAACTCCACGAACTTCGGCAATCCAGACGGTAACGTAGCGTCAACAATTTCTGACATAATGAGATCGGCAGATACGCCCGCACAAAGGATTGCCATGACGCCGACCACCGCCGGAAAAAATTTCCGGCCGTCTCATAGTTGATCCCGTCATGGATTGATTGTGTGGCCATTGGATCTTGCGTGATCCATTAAACACGGTCTGACTCTCCCCTGACTTCTGCCTGGCGGTCAAGACAAAGAACATTTAAAAATCGCTTTTTTTTCATCTCGGGGCCGAACTGAGTCGCGTGTAGCAATCTTCGGACCACTGGAAAACTTCTTCCCTTCAGGTGAGAAGAACAAATGGTATCTTCTTGAAACGGGCTCGAATGGGCCATAATTCAGAAATATTGGAGATTTTTCGCAAAAATGCGCTGAAGAATCGAAAAGGCGGTATCCGGTGCCTGAGTTCGTGTGTCCAGCCGGAACTATGGTATCGTATGAGAGCTTTTGAATAACGACAACCATCCGATTCCAGCCGATCTGCGCGCAAAAGTGGAGAAACTCCGTACTGCGATCAGGGAGATGAATTCGGCCATCGTCGCCTTCAGCGCTGGAGTTGACAGCACCCTGCTGGCAACGATTGCCGCGGATGAGTTAGGCGACCGGGCTTTGGCGGTCACCGCCACATCTCCATCCTTTCCGGAGAGGGAACTTATCGAGGCGCGTTCGCTGGCCGCGGATTTGGGGATCCGCCACCAGGTGATCTCGTCCAATGAATTAGCCAACCCGGACTACGCGAATAACCCGAAGAGCCGCTGCTATCACTGCAAAACGGAATTGTATGGCCTCATGCGGCAGCTTGCGGACCGCGAAGGCTACGCCCACATTATCGATGGAACCAACCTGGATGACGACGGGGATTATCGCCCGGGAAAAAAGGCCCAGCGTGAACAGCGGGTGGAAAGCCCCTTTCGGGATCATGGGTTTACCAAGGACGATATCCGGAAAACCTCCGCGGCCCTCGGCCTGCCGACCGCGGACAAACCCGCTTTCGCCTGCCTCGCTTCCCGGTTTCCCTACGGCATAAAGATTACCCGGGAAGCGCTGGAGCAGGTCGACCGCGCGGAATCCGGATTGCGGGCGCTTGGATTCGGGCAGCTCCGGGTACGCGTGCATGATGACGTCGCCCGGGTCGAGCTTGATCCCGATGAAATCTCGCGTGCACTGGATCCGGCCCTGAGAATGCGGATGGTCGATCTTCTGCACGAGTGCGGCTACCGGTATATGACGCTCGACCTGCAGGGCTACCGACAGGGAAGTTTGAACGAAGTCTTCAAGCGGATTGAAAAGATTCCGCCGCTTGCCTGATTTTTTTCGGCTTCGGGGCGGTGGCGGATTGGGATTGGCGACCGATTCGGGGCGGTAACTGATTGGGACGGGGATTGCCAATGGCATTTGGGGGGTACTGGCGAATTTCTTGACTGTGCTCGCGACGTGCCCTAATTTGCTCGCTGCGAAGCTCTATAACGCTGAGACATTCAATGGGTGTGACCACGCTTACTTACACGCCGGAAAAGACCCGGCAGGATCTCCTCGAAGCGGCATTTGAGGAGATCTGGCAGAACGGGTTTCGAGCAGCAAGCCTGGACGCTATTCTCGGGCGCGTGGGCGTCACCAAGGGAGCGCTTTACCATCATTTCCGGAACAAACTCGAGCTTGGATATGCGGCAGTGGATGAAGTGCTGCGCGACCAGATGCTTGTGAAGTGGTTCACCCCAATGGTGGACAGCGAGGACCCTATTGCGGTGCTGCTAACGCCTCGTGACAGGATCACGGATGACGAGATCGTGCAGTATTACAGGTTCGGATGTCCCCTGAACAATCTTGCCCAAGAGATGTCCTCGATCGACGAGGGCTTTCGCATTCGGCTCGATAAGCTGTACTCCGAATGGCGCCTGGCCATATCCGACGGGCTTCGACGAGGTCAGGAGAACGGAAAAGTTCGAAGGAACATCAATCCCGACCACGCGGCCGTATTCTACATTGCCGTGATTGAGGGCGCCATTGGCATGGCAAAGAACGCGCAAAATCCGGACCTTCTGGAGCCCTGCCTCGAAGGACTCAAACACTACCTCGAAGCGTTGCGACCCCGCCGGTCCTTCCGGTCCGAGTAGCGACGCCGGCACGGGGCTCCTCTACACGCGTCAGATACCCGTGCCACGAGTGGCCGAGGTAGATGCCCGCGCCAGGGCGCCGGGGACCCCGGGTTTGAGTTGCAGGGGGAGGCACCACCAATCCGCGTTCTCGATATGGCAGGTCATGCCGTCCGCCGGCAGCACCGCGCTGAAATCAAGGGTAGCGATCGGATAGCTCAACCCATGGCCCAGCGCTTTGATCCATGCTTCTTTCAAAGTCCAGTACTCGTAAAACCGATCCGCAAATGCCGATCCCTCAAGTTTTTTGAGATCGCGGATTTCGTTCGGGTGGTAGTGTCGTTCCGCGATGCGATCCATCATGGTTCTTTCGCGAACGGTTTCGATATCGACTCCGATTTCCGCGACCCGGGTCAGGGCGAAAAGGATATCGTCCCCACTGTGGGAGAGATTGAACATCAGCCGTTCGGGGTTTTCGGAGTGGGGAAGGAACGGTTTGCCGTGGGCGCCGAATTCGAACGAAATATCCTTGGGCGGGGTGCCGGTCAGCGCGCCGAGTAGAATCCGAAGAATGCCCCAGCTCAGGATAAAACAGCCGCGGGGCGCCTCGACCCGAAACCGATCAGCGCGCCGCGTCTCGTTTTCATTCAGTAACGGCCGCAGTGATGCCAGTTCGGCCTCGTCTCCGGTCAGCGACCACCGGACGTGAAGGAGCGCGATTTCCTCGCCGGCGGGCATTTCAAGTTGCGCCGGCGATTCGAGGGTCGTGAATCGGAATTCACCCGGCGTGTCCGGCGTGAGGCAGGCTTGGCGATAAGTCGGCATGATGAATCAGCCGCCGCGGACGGATCAGGCGGACCAGATATGGTCCCGTTCGCCCTCGACGTTCCGCATTGCGCCACGGGTGTCCACAACCAGCCCGGCGTGATCCGCGATCTCCTGCCAGTCATAGGCGCTGTGATGCGTTGCAATGACAACACAATCGTAAGAGGCCAGAGCTTCCGGCGAAAGCTCCACGCATTTCATTTTCAGATCGTAGTGTCGCATTCGATGCGTTGCCTCGATATGCGGATCGTGAAAGTCCACCTTTGCGCCGATCTCGCGGAGTTGGACGATGAGTTCGAGGCTCGGGCTTTCCCGCACATCGTCGACATCGGGTTTATAGGCGAGTCCCAGAATCAGAATTCGCGAGTCTTGCACCGCCTTGCGGTGGCTGTTCAATGCGAGCACGGTGCGCTGAACAACGTAGCGCGGCATGGCATGATTTATCTCGCCCGCCAATTCGATGAACCGCGTGGGAAGGCCAATCTCCCGGGCTCGCCAGGAAAGGTAGAAGGGATCGATGGGAATGCAGTGACCGCCCAGTCCCGGCCCCGGGTAAAATGCCTGGAATCCGAATGGCTTGGTGGCCGCCGCATCCACCACTTCCCAGACATCAATGCCCATGGCATCCAGAAGGATTTTCATTTCGTTCACCATCGCGATGTTTACCGCGCGGTAGATGTTTTCCAGCAGTTTCGCGGCCTCCGCGACCTCCGAGTTCCGGACCCGCACGACCTGGGTAAACGCGCTCCGGTACAACTGCTCCGCGAGGTTTCCGCTCTCTTCGTCGAGACCGCCCACCAGCTTGGGAATGGTCTGGGTCGTAAAATTCTGTCGCCCCGGATCCTCGCGTTCAGGCGAATAGGCGAGGGCGTAATCCTTTCCGTATTCCCGCGCGGTGGCTTGGAGCCGAGGCAGCACGACCATGCGGGTGGTTCCCGGATACGTCGTGGATTCGAGCACCACCAACTGGCCGGGCCGAAGTGTATCGGCGATGTAATCAGCCGAGGACTCGACAAAAGACAGATCCGGTTCCCGGTGTTCCCCCAGCGGGGTGGGAACACAGACCAGGATCGCATCCGCCTCGGCCAGGCGCGAAAAATCGTTGGTCGCCTCGAACCTGCCTGATTCATGGATCTCGGCGACAAATTGAGCTCCGAGATGTTTCAGATAATTCTGCCCGGCACCGAGCAGACGAATCTTTTCCGGATCAACGTCGAATCCAAGAACCTGGAATCCGGCCTTTTCAAAGGCGGCGCACAAGGGGAGTCCAACATATCCGAGCCCAATGGTTCCGATGACGGCGGTCTTATTTTCAATTTTTGTGGCGAGTTGGTCCAGCATGTGTCAGATCTCCGCGCCCAGAAAACAGGCACGCCGTTCTTCCTTGGCTAGCAAATCTCTTACCACTGAGCCTTCGCATAGAAAAGGAATATAGAGTCGAGACCGAGAATCACTTACTCATCACTCCTGCCGGGCACCTTTTGGGTTCGTTGCACGATCTTTAGGGGCTACGCAACCTCCCGGCCGCGAGGGCCGGGGATCTTTTACTACGGTCCTCACCGCCGGATCCACCGGCCGCCGCGGGCAACACTCCACTGGAATTTTCGCGCGTGCTCGCGAATCAGGAACGGAAGATCAACCGTCTCTTTCAATTCGAAGTGCTCCTGGAGATGGTCGCATAGCACGTCCCAGGAATAACACGCCTTGCCCCCCTTCATCGTGCCGCCGATCCATTTCTCTCGCGGCGTGAATTCCTCCATCCAGGTGAAAGGGGATGCAAGAAGCAGCTGTCCTCCGGGCACGATCAGGGAAGGAAGCGCATCCAGATAGCCCCGCGGATCGGGCAGCCGGTCGATCAGGTTTGCGCAAAATACTACGTTGAGAGCGCCCAGCTCCCCGCTCAGCTCGCAGGCATCCCCTATTTCGAATCGGACCCGGGAGCGGGGAAGGGAATCGGGTACCCGGAACTGCATGGGTGTCCGAATGTCCCCCTCTTCAATTCGGAAGTGTGAAAGAGAGCCGTCCTCGGCAAGGGTCCGGGCCGCGTCGATAAAGCGCGCGGAGGTGTCAATTCCGAGGACGTCCCTACAATCTGCGGCCAGCTCGAACGTTGACCGGCCGACGGCGCATCCTGCGTCCAGTGCGCGGGCGTTCGCCGGCAGCGCGGCGCGGTCAAGTAGCTTCCTGACACATCGGGCCGGGTAGTTCAGGGCGGCGGAAGGACCTTCCGGGTAGGGCAGGACTTCCTCGGCGGAGCCATAGTGAAGCAGCAGGTACTGCGACAGCAACTCATCCTGCTCGTAGACGTTGCTCACTGCTGCTATTCGGCGACCAGGCTCTGCATGTAGTCGGCAGGTACGAAATTTTCGATCAGGACGAATTCGCAACCGTCGCGGTACATGCGTACTTGCGCGACGTTGATCTCCGGCGTTTTGTGAGGCGCAAACAGAATGTCATCGTGGGTGGCATTCTGCGCCTGTTTGAAGCGGTCCGGGGTCAGATTTCCGCCCAAGTGGTCGCTGCGACCGGTGGCGACGTGAACGGTTCCGCGAATCTTCTCGTCCTGAATATCGGCGCCGGACACCGGCAGGATCTGGGTTCCAAATCCGAGCTCTCCGAGCTCTCCGGTCACCGGATCCTCTTCGATCCTGCGATTATGCGCATCGATAACTTCCTGGCTTCCCTGCACCAATGTGGCGTTTCGAATCCGTCCCCCGGCCACCTCCATCAACCCGATGGTCCCGTTCCCCTCGTACTTCAACGGGAACTCGCCCTCGGCATCTTCCGGCACGTAATAGATCTCGCCTGCCGGCAAGTTGGCAACGTCCGGCGCGGTCCCGCGACAAAGCCCCTGGCTCTTCTGCGCTTCCTGCCCGTTGGTGTACAGCGTCAACGTACGCTTGGTTCCCAGGAATTCGAAATCAATCTCAAATCGCTGTGCGCGCGTCATCCCCAGGCGGAGTTTTTCGGCGTCGCCGGCGATCTGGTCGTAGTCCACGCACAGGCCGGATTTGAGAATGACATCGTTAACACCGTGCAGGGTGGCGCCCCGAAATCCGTACTGCTTGGCAAAGGCGGTAAGAGGAGCGGTCGCTGAGTAGGTCGAAATACAGAGAATGATGTCGTACTTGGGATAGATCTCCCGCTCGAGGCTGTACTTCGATCCGTCGGGAGCGACCACCATGTCGGGAAGATCCAGGTTACTGCCGCCGGTTATTTTGTACGCGAAAAAATCTCCGCCCGACATGCCGCATTCCTTCATGGTGCTCTGGTGGAGCCCCCGGTAGAACACGTCGTGAGCGTATCGTTGCACGCTGTAGTCGTCGTTCGCCAGAAAGTTGAAATTCGTGACCTCCTCGGGATCTTCGAGATCGATCAGGATTACGATTCGCATTCCCTCCGTCGGATCAAATACGGTGCGAATCAGCCTGCTCAAGGAAAATGCCGGATATTCGGGTAGCGCGGGTGACTCCATGATGTGCCTCTGACCTCTCCTCCTTTCAAAAGGGACATTGAAAGTAGGCGACCTTCAGCCGTCTTTCAAGTATGCATTGACCACGAAGTGTGCTTGCACCTCTCGTGCGCCTCGTTTTCTGATTCCTTGTTCCGACACGGGCAGGGCGCCGATGCCCCGGAAATCACCCCCGTGCCGGCAAAGTCTGGGCTTTCAGCGGAAGTGTTTCGGGGTATAGTCACGGGCCATGCGCATTACACACTTTTTCCTGATCTTGGCTACCGCCGTGATCCCGGTGTTCCCGGGCTGCTCCCGATCCGCGTCCGAAGAACTCGTGGTGGGGATGGAGTTGGCGTACCCGCCGTTCGAAATGACGGACGAATCCGGAAATCCCGTTGGTGTCAGCGTCGATCTTGCCCGGGCGCTTGGTGAGCACCTGGGACGGGAAGTGCGCATTGAAAACATTTCTTTTGTCGGCCTGATTCCCGCGCTGAAAACCGGCAGGATCGACCTTGTCATTTCTTCCATGACGGCCACCGGGGAGCGGGCAAAATCAATCGACTTTTCCGATCCGTACGTCCAAACCGGGCTCGCCATCCTCGCCCGCGCTGGGGGAGGAATTGAGCGGGTTGAAGACTTGAACAAGGAGGGCCGGACGGTATCGGTAAAAATCGGCACTACCGGTCACGTGTACGCGCAAGAGCAACTCGGCAACGCGCGCCTGCTCGTCCTCGAACGCGAAGCGGAGTGCGTCCTCGAAGTCGTCCAAGGTACTGCCGACGCATTTATCTACGACCAGCTCTCGATATACAAAAACTGGATTCGACAGCAGGACACCACGAAGGCCATCCTCGAACCGTTCCAGAAAGAAGCCTGGGCAGTGGGCTTACGAAAAGGGAACGATACACTACGCCTGCAGGTGAACGAATTTCTCGCAACCTTCCGTGATCTGGGCGGGTTCGACGACCTTGGGAACAAGCACCTTGCGGACATGAAGAAAGTCTTCGACGACCTAGGTTACCCTTTCGTATTTTGATACTTTCCGGCGGCAATGAATAATTCTCGAGGAGAAGGATCCGCCAGGGTTCGCCGCCTGCTTCTGGCGGATGACAATTCAGGAGAAGGCGCGTCTCTGAGCGCGCGCATCTTTAACGCGATCCTGGTGGCGGCGGGACTGACCGCGCTCTTTTACGTGGCCTTTCGCAACGTCGATTATCACTGGAGCTGGGATTCGGCGTGGCGCTACCGTCAGAAATTTCTGACCGGGTGGGTCAGCACGATATTGATCTCTGCCGCCGCACTGGTATGCAGCACGCTCATCGGTACCGTGGCTGCACTGGCACGGCGCTCAAGGATCCTGCTGTGCAGATACGTCGGCGCGACCTACGTTGAAATAATTCGGTGTACGCCGCTACTGGTCCAGATTCTGATCTTCTGGTATGTCCTGGCGAACGCCGCAAACCTGCAGAATCGCTATGTGGCCGGCGTCTTGATCCTTTCGGCATTTGCCGGTGCATACATCAGCGAAATCATTCGCTCAGGCATCGAGAGTGTCCCGGAGTCCCAACTCGAATCGGCACGGGCAATCGGACTCACTCCGCCTCAAATCTACCGGTACGTAATTTTCCCGCAGGCAACGCGCCAGATGCTTCCCCCGCTGACCGGGCAGTTCGTTTCCCTGGTGAAAGATTCATCGCTGCTCTCCGTCATCGCCATCAACGAATTGACGAAGAGCGCGCAGGAATTGAACGCCAACGCCCACACCTCCTTCGAGGGGTATCTCCCGCTCGCTGTCGCCTACTTAACAATTACCTTTCCGCTATCGATGTGGACGCGGTCCCTCGAGAAGAAATTCCTTTATGAATCTTGAAATTAAGGATCTGCATAAATCCTACGACGGAGTATCCGTGCTGTCGGGTACCGCTCTTGTCTGCGAGGATTTCCGCTGCCTTGTTTTGGTGGGTCCGTCCGGCGGAGGCAAGACGACGCTGCTCCGCGTACTCGCGGGCCTGGAGATACCGGAGCGCGGATCGGTGAGAATTGACGACGAACCGCTGGACTTCGAGGAGGCTGCGCTGCGGCGCCACCGCCGTGAGGTAGGCACCGTCTTCCAGGCCTTCAATCTCTTTCCCCACCTCACCGCCCTCGCAAACATCACCCTGCCGTTGAACGTGGTGCATGGGTACGATCCGGGGCAGGCAGAAGCCCGGGCCATGGAATTGCTGGCGCGGTTTCAGCTCGCGGACCATGCGGGGAAAAAGCCGGCTCAGCTCTCCGGTGGGCAGCGCCAGCGGGTCGCACTGGTTCGTGCGATCGCCATAAAGCCAAAATTCCTGCTCTTTGATGAACCTACCAGCGCGCTGGACCCGGAAATGACGGCCGAGGTTCTGGACATGATCCGAGATCTCAGGCAAGAGGGCCGCGACCTCATCCTGGTCACGCACCAGCTTGCGTTCGCCCAAACCGTGGCCGATCAGGCTGCCTTCGTCGCGGAGGGCCGAATCCTGGAATCCGGGCCGACAGAGCAGGTTTTTAGTCAAGGGAAAACGGAAATCTGCCGGTCTTTCATGCGGCGTGTGCTGAGGTTTGACTAATCTCCCGTTTGATGTATACTGGATGACGGTTGAAGGTGCGGTATTTCATGCTGCAAACGTGGAGGTTAGGACTCCATATCATTTTGTTTTTGATTTGGGGCAACTGTGCCACATCACTTCAACCATTCAACTAGCATCCCGACTGTCCCAGCGCTGGGATTGGTCCTTTTTTTTGTTGCGTCATTTCCCGCGGCGGCGATGCCTGTTCCGGGAGCGGTCCTGGAGCTGAATGCCCGGACCAATCCCCGAATCGCGGCGACTCCCACCGAATGGGAGAATCTAGGCACCACAAGCGGGTGGCTGACCCGGGATCCGTGCTGCGGCTCGCAGGATCCTGCTCACGGAATATCCCCCGAGGGGATCGCCTTTTACGGCGGCACGGGCTTGCTTACCTCGCTGGGCCGCGTCGATCAATCCCAGGGGGGAAGCGGTCTGGTGGGAGAACCCCAATTATTCCTGGGTGATTTTACGGTGGAGATCTGGTCCCGGCTCGTCGATCCGTCGCGCGTAAGCGAACACCAACTCTTCGGCATCCGGTCTGACGCGGACACGCAGGTACTCGGCATCGGCCTTGACGCGAATACCGACCAGATCCGGGTCTCCGACTTCACCGGCGCGGATGGATCGGAAATCTCGCTGGCGCCGGCCGCGGGTTCGATTTCATTTCCAAGAGACAATGCGTTTCACCAGATCGTGGTCAGCTGGGACAACGCGGATCAAACCTTGAAGATGTGGTTCGATGCCGGGAACCAGCCCATCTACGAGCAACATTTTCAGGTCAACGTCGGTTGGAACCCGACCGTCCCGATGACCATGATCAGCCTTTTCGCCTCTTCCGGCCTGGAACCGGACAAAAGCTTCAACGGCGACATCAGCCTGGTGAGGGTGTACGACACTTCTTTGATCCGAGCGCAGATTGAATCCAACTTCGCCGCCGGCCCCAACTCCACCCTTCCCATACGCCAGGAACCGTTCCACGGATTTTTCTTTAATTTCGAGGAAACGAACGGCGCGAGCACGCTGGATCCGAACCCAACCGAAACCCCGGGCTGGTTTCCAACCTACACCATCAGCGCAGCCCCGCTTACGCTGGGCACGGAGGATGGCCCAAGCAGCACCGAGCATTTTCTGCTCGGCCCGGCAACAACGTTACGTGACGAAATCGGCTACATGCACGGCGTTCTGGCGGATCGGCAAACCTACAAGCTTCAAGCGCATATCCAGGTGGGCAACAAGAACGGCGCGGCTCTACTTTCGCCGGCTCCCGGGTACGGTTTCGGCACTTCGTGGGGTCTTGTCTTGCAGAACCGGGTCATTGGACCCGGCCTGGACAAACAGCTCGTCCTGAACGAAGGCGACTGGGTGGGCCTCGAGCTCGTGGTCACGAAAGTACCGGGCGGACCCGATATTCAGCAAACAAACTACCAGATTGAGAACCAGCCGAAAGTCTACGGACCGCAGATCCCTGCTGAAATGCGATCCGGCGCCTGGGTACTCTCCTGCGGCGGCAACTGTGCCATCGACAATTTTAGAGGGTTTGACCTTGGCAACCGCACCGACACCGATGGCGACGGACTGTCGGACATCTGGGAGGAACAGTTTTTCAACACGCCCACCGGCGTGTCCCCGCTGGCAGACCGGGACGGCGACGAGAGCAACAATATTTCAGAATTCCTGGCCGATACCATTCCCATCAATCCTGCCTCGGTTTTCCGCGTCGGAGCCCTTCACAATACCGATGGCTGGTTTGTCCGGTTTCCCGCTTCGCCGAAACGTACCTACTGGCTGGAATACATGGACGAAAGCGCAACCGGCGACAGGACCGGCACCTTCAATTCCTGGCAAATCATCGGCCTCGGCACCGCCGGCCGCGGAGCACCGCTATTCCTCCGAGATCCTGCGTCGTTTAGATCACGAATCTATCGTGTCCGGGTCGAGTAGAAACCTATTCGATTCCATCTTCCGCTTTCAGAATGGCCTGCTGCATTTCCCACGCGCTCTGGATTGCTTTCGCGGCGCGACGGACATTTTGAATGTCGAAAAGCAGGCTCCTGAAGTGTTCGATCATGAATTCAAGCCGCGCGTTTTCGCTGCGTGCTTCCAGCACCTTCTGCTTTTGTGCGGTCGTCATGCCTGAACTCCGGGCAAGGTAAAAAGAAAGACTGGGTTTTCCGCTATAGGTGTTTTCGTCCGGCACTTCACCGGACACCAGCTTGAGCAGGGCGCGGTGCAGGCTGAACGCTTCCGTCGCCAAGGCCTCGTCCCAATCCTTTTCTTCATCCGGCAGCGTTTCGATGATCGCGGAGTCATACGCATGCTTCCGCAATCGCTCCACCATCCGGCATCGCTGTTGCCCAATAGTCATAATATCGAGCCGCCCGTCCTCGTGTTCACACAAGATCCGGCAGATGCGAACCGTTGATCCGATCGTGGCCACCTCGTCATCGTCCGCCAGCACGATCATGAACTCCCCGGGCTTCCCCGAATCTTCACATTCGCGGCAATACTTGATCATCTGCTTATAGCGCTCTTCGAAGATGTGCAGAGGAATCCATTCCGTCGGGCAGGCGACCAGCGGCAAAGGGAAAATGGGGATGTCTCCGTCGATTTTCATGAATCGGGACTGAACCTCGATGTTCTACCGCCTCAATATGCACGATCCGGGGCGCAGGGCAACCGGAGGTTCCTATTTCGGCCACCCCGAACCGGGGGCGAATGGTGCGTTATGTGCTTTCAGCCGGTACTTGTGAGCCCCTACGTAAAGGATTACCGGCGTCGAAACCGACGGAGGAAATCGGCGGGATCCGCGCGCAGGTAAAAAAACCGATCCGTTCGTCCTGAAGCCGGGGCCGGAGAGATTCAAGGCCGAAATCCGGGTCGTTCTATCGGTGAACTGCCCTCATACCCCTGCTCTGGCTGCTGCTGGAGCTCCTTCGCGGTCCGCTTGGAAAATGGGCAATCCATGAACACAGCTACTGGGTCGCTTTTGTCCTGGGATGCGGGTTCACGGCCGGGATTTTCGCCCTGGTGTGGTGTTCAGGAATCAGCAGCGAATCGGTTGGAAAATGGTTCGGCGTGACCGGAGCGGTATTGCTTCTCGCGCGCGGGGTTCTTGATAGAGTCCTATTCCACGTTCCATGGTGGCATCGAGGAGACCATTTCGAATCATTTCCGCGAGTATCCGGAAGCGTGGAAGGAGTTGCCGTCGGAAGCGTTGGTCCCTTCTCTACCTTCAGCATCGGCTCGGAACACAGACACCGCCGGGGATCTACGGCTTTCTCCGGGTCCGTGCCCTGGATGGATCGGAAAAGAGATCTCGACGGCTGCGAGCGCGGCAGATGGCGTCGGAACGGTTTGAGCGGAAAGGGGTATGGGCCTGGTAGTGCTGGACGGTGCAGGCCGCGGGACTAATGGTTGCCGGCGCGTTTCCCGGTGGACGCGGTGCATTTATGAATCGATCCCGCAATTACGTGCGGGAGGAGCAGGTTCTTCTCGATGCAGAGGCGAAACGAAAACCACGGACCTCTCCGACAATGGCGACACCCGATCCACAACCGGCGGCAGGTCCGGTTCCTCTTGCGCGCATCATTCCCATCACCGTCGAAGTAGATCAGTAGGAAAGTGCGGACGTCCCAAACCAGGACATGATTCGGGCGATGCAGCGGGCCGATCCCAAAAGAGTCCGCAATGCAGCGGGGAAGGGTCACAGCCTGTTGGGGCCGGACGGCCTCTGCTCTGCGGAGCGGTGGACAGCGACTTTCTGAAAATTGCGGAGAAACTCATCGATCTCGGCCTTGATGTAAAGGAGAGGATATCGGGGAGGTCCTACGACGGCGCCAGTGCCATCTATTTAGCGGTCTGGAAAGGGGACAAGGTACTTCGAAATTCTGCGCCGGCGCGGGGCGACCTTGGAACGGGCCGCGCCCAAAGGGCGAACTCTTCTCCACGTCGCCGCCGCCGCCGGGCGCCCCGAGATGCTCCAACACCTCCTGCAGCTCGGCATCGACCCCACAGTGAAAGATGACATGAATCTGACTGCCTTCGAACACGCCGACTGGCAGGATCGTCCGGATTCCGGCAAAACCGAATGTGCCGAACTCCTCCGGAAATTCTCCCTGCAAGCCAGGTAGCGGTCCACCTCCGGGGGACATGACGCCGAAATCGGCTAGAACAGGCGAAAAGAAGCGCTTCGCTCCCCTCTTCCCGGGTCCATCCTCCATCAAGCCGATCAATCCCCCCGGGCGGTGGATGGTACCTTTATCGCAGTTGATCGCGAAATCTGGCTTTTCACCCGGCGTTCAATTCGGTAATGGGTATGGACAAACGCGACAGGTGGCGCGGAAAAAAGGAGTCTACAAAAATGCCCTACGAAATGACCGGTAAAGTCAAATTGCTCTTCGAGCCCATGAGCTTTCCAAGCGGGTTCACGAAACGGGAGTTCGTTGTTACCAGCGAAGATAGATATCCCCAGGATATCAAATTCGAATGTGTCAAAGAGCGCATTACCATGCTGGACAACATCTCGGCCGGTGACGATGTCACTGTCAGTTTCGACCTCAGAGGGAACGAGTACAACGAAAAGTACTATGTGAACCTCGTTGCCTGGAAAATCGAGGGAGGCGCCGGCGGAAACGGCGACGCACCCAAGAGCGAAGTCACGAGCGAAGAAGTGCCCCTGCCCGACGAAGCCAACGCGCCGGCGGACCCGGACGACGTTCCCTTCTGACCTCTCCACTTCCTTCATGAGGATGGACTGTGTGGAGGGAGTCCAAAGGCGTGGGACTCCGTTCCAAGGCCTGGACGTGGTCGGGCAGGCGGGTTAGGTGCCGCCCTGCAGGTCCTTTCCCGGGTCGCCGTCCCATTTGTGTTGCGGAGGCAAGTAGGCGTTCAGCGCACTCAGCATGCGCCCAGGGTCCTCTTCCACCACCACCATCTCGCGGTACCGGGTCTTCAAGAACCCCTGTTCCACGATATGATCCATCAACTCCAGAAGGCGGTCATAAAACCCGTCCGCGTTTAGAATACCGCAGGGCTTTTGATGGATCCCCAGCAATCCCCACGTCCACGCCTCAAAAAACTCCTCCAGCGTGCCCACGCCACCGGGAAGGGCCACAAAGGCATCGGATAAATCGGACATTAGTGCCTTGCGTTCGTGCATGCTGTCGACAACATGCAGCTCGGTCAGCCCCTCATGGGCGATCTCCCGTTTTTCCAGTCCGCGCGGCAGAACGCCGATCACCTCGCCGCCGGAAGACATGACCGCATCCGCCACAATGCCCATGATGCCGACGCGTGCCCCGCCATACACAAGACCGATTCCTGACTCCGACAGCAATGCGCCCAGCGCCGCCGCCGCCGCCCCGAACGCCGGGTTGGTTCCCTCGGCGGAGCCGCAAAAAATTCCCAGCCGTTGAATCCGCGATTTATTGTCAGAAGAATTCATGACGATACGTGGTACCTCTAAAACGCAATCTTGTCAGGCGCTTTGGCTCGGCAAAGCAGGCTGCGGAAATCCGCGACCGCCCGGCTCGCGAATTCCGGCGCGGTAACCGATCCGTTGATTTCAATATTTTTCGAGACGCCCGACAGGGTCAGGTTTGAACTTCCCAAGAATACGGTTGCAGAGTCGACAATCACCAGCTTCTTGTGTTGCACCTTGCGGCTGGTGATGAACCGAACCCGGACTCCAGTGGCGGCGAGTTTCTCCGCGGAGTTCAGCGCGCGGATGCGCACTCCCGCATGCGTTCCCGCGCCGGCGGCAGAAATGATGTACACCTTCACGCCCGCACCCGCGCGCTCGCCCAACGCATTGAAAATTTCCCCAATCCGTCCGCTTTGGGCGCCGCTGAGGCTGTAGGTTGTCATGTAGATCGTCTTTTTCGCCGAACGCACTGCTCGCAGTACCCCCTCGCCGAATGCCTCAGCGGAAAGGAAACGAACGGATTGCAGCACGGATTCCGGGAAGTCCCGCCGCAACGCCTCCAGGCCGAGACGGTCCTTGGAAGCGCTGCCGTTTCCATACAACACAAACCTTATTTTCTCCTTGAGCACCGGCGCCGTTCTGCCACCCTGTCCGGATTGAAACGTGTAGACGCCCTTCTGCTCGTCAAGTATCCTGCCGCTCTCGATGGTTCCATCGCGGTAATAAATCTGATCGGGCGGATTGCCGGCGGCTATCGAGCAAATAAGGGACGCGAGAAAGGTCGCCCAGAGACTCTTCCGGATCATGGCGACACCCCCCGGGGAATGGATTGGATGTACTTCCGGCGCTCATCCGGCGCCATCCCGCCGAGGTGACGAAGTAGAGAGAGTTCGTTCTCCCAGGCGTCCCGGGTGGTCATGTCACGGACGGCGGGATGCTGCATGATGTAGTTTGCGAAACGCGGCTCCTGCCGTTGCAGCACGATGAATGCACTCGACTCGTAGACACCCTCGCCGTTCAGCGCGCCCTCGGACCAGTTGTGCGAACCGAGCAGAATTTTGCTCAGATCGACCACGACAAGTTTTTCGTGAAGGTTCACGCCGGGAACGCCGAGGCGGGCGTCCACGGCCCGGTCGCGCAGGAATTCCGCCGCGCCCGAGTGGGCGGCATGCTGGCTGTCACTCATGTTTTCGGGAGAATTCAACACGACGTACACGTACACTCCGCGCTTCGCCGCGTCCGCCAGCAGATCCAGCAGAGCGTCGATTTCCGGCGTACGCGATCCCGGCGCGAGGTGATACATGGAAACCATGATTGACTGGTTAGCGGCCTTCACCAAGCGCCTGAGCAGCGGTAGATACTCCCCGTCGGAAATATAGAGCACATGCCCCTGCAGCTCGAGAGAAGCCAGGGAATTGGCCTGAAACATGTCCTCGAATGACCGCCGGGGACCGGTTTTCGGAAGTAAACTATTCTTGCCCCTGGGTCCGGACGCGCCGGTAGAGCGGGGAGCCTTCCCGGCATCCGCGGTATCGGTGACGGCATCGAGGCCGATGTCCGCATACGGCTTTGCATGCTTCTCGATGAGATAATCGAGGTACTTTGTGTAATGGCTCGCCGCATCCCGCGATTCAATGACGAGCATATCTTCCACGTTCCGTTCGGCCGCGCTCGGCGTCCAGTTGTGCGATCCGGTCACGACAAACCGCCCATCGATCACGGCATTCTTGAGGTGCAGGCTGGCCCGGTCCTCGTCCATGTAATAAACGGCAGCCCCCGCCTCATGCAACCGCTGCAGCGTGTTGAGCCGCTTGCCGGCCAGCATCGTGTCGTCGGCCAGTACCCGTACCTGGACCCGCTTTTTCCGCGCAATCTCTTCCAGCCGGTCCACCACCGCCCGGTCACTCAGGTAATAGATGCCGACATCTACGCCCTGTTGCGCTTCGCCGGCGCGTTGTAGCAACCGTTCCACGCCTTCCCGGCCCGGTGTGATAAAAGACTCCAGGCTGCGCACGTCGCGAAACGTCTGCACCCTCGGCGCTACCGGACGCTCGTCCTTTCTGTTTCGCGCGGCGGAATCGGCCTGGGGGAATGACTTCGGGACGTCGTCGACTTCACCCGTCTTCGGCTCGTGCAAGGCAGCGAAAGACTTTAGTTCCTCGAATTTGCCCAGGTACCGTTCCGCCAGCTGCGTTGACTCGAATACCACCGTGTCTTCGCAATTCTTCTTGAACGCCGACATCGTCCAATTAGCGGATCCGGTCACCACGGTTTTGCCGTCGACCACCAGTGTTTTGAGGTGAAGTTTCCCTTTGCGCGGTAGCGCCTCCACGTACACCTCGGCGCCATGGCGGGCCAGGCGATCCAGCTTCGGGCGGTGCGAAGCCCTCGCCATCTCCTCATCCACGAACACCCGTATCCTTACCTTTTTTTTTGCTGCGAGATAGCAAAGCGCGTCAATCAGTGTATCGTCCGACAAGTAGAACATCGCGAGGTCTACTCGTTCCTTCGCCCCGCGGAGTTCTCGGAGAATCACTTCCTGCGCGTCGCCGCGTGGTGAGAACGCGATTCGGACGGGACCGGGAACAGCGATCGGAGCAGTTCGACCCGGTGCCGGCAGGCTGAAGGCGACGAGCGCCGCGATGAGGGCGAGCGCGAGCGCGCTGTTCCTGGGTTTTGCGTTGATTGGCAGCATTTTTGCTATAGCAGGCTACAGTACGATCTTATTCGAAAGTTACGATGAGTTCCATCCCCGATACAATCACATCACAAGCCGGCGATATCACGACCTACGAGGAGCACGAATCGCTTACCCGGGAAGCCATTCGCAAAGATTTCGAAAACCACCTGAAGTACACGCTGGCCAAGGACAAGTATACGTGCACGGAGTATGACCGCTATTTCGCGCTGTCGATGGCGGTGCGAGACCGCCTGGTGGAGCGCTGGATCCGGACCAGCCAGACGTACTATCACCAGGATGTGAAGCGTGTGTACTACCTCTCCATGGAGTATCTCATGGGCCGCGCCCTCGCCAACAACGTCATCAACCTCGGTATTGAGGAGCAGGTGGACCAGGCGCTCAACGCCATGGGCCTCAATTGGAATCACCTGCGGGATCTCGAGAGGGACGCGGGGCTCGGCAACGGCGGGCTCGGCCGGCTTGCCGCCTGTTTCCTGGATTCCATCGCCACGCTGCAGCTTCCCGGGTACGGCTACGGCATTCGGTATGACTACGGTATTTTCAGGCAGGAAATCCGCGACGGGTACCAGGTGGAGGAGGCGGACAACTGGCTGCGCAATCCCTATCCCTGGGAAATCGGCCGTCCCGAGTACCAGATGCAGGTCCACTTTGGAGGCAGGGTCCAGCTTGAGCACGAAGCCCATCGGACCGTCCCCCGCTGGGTGGACTACGAAACCACGATCGGGATTCCGTACGACAATCCCATTGCGGGGCATCGCAACAACACCGTGAACAATCTTCGCCTCTGGACGGCAAAAGGAGCCGAGGAATTCAACCTGGAGTTTTTCAATAACGGGGAGTACGTGCGAGCCTGCGAGGACAAACTCTCGCATGAAAAGATCAGCAAGGTCCTCTACCCCAACGACAACATCGACCAGGGCAAAGAACTACGGTTCAAGCAGCAATATTTTTTTGTGAGTTGCTCGCTGCAGGATATCGTCCGGCGGTTCAACGCGTCCCATCGTGACTTTTCACTGTTTCCCGACCGGATCGCAATTCAGTTGAACGATACGCATCCCGCCATCGCAATCGCGGAACTGATGCGCATCCTTCTCGACGAGCATGGGGTGCGCTGGGACGACGCATGGCGCATCACGGTAAAAACGTTCGGCTACACGAATCATACGTTGATGCCGGAAGCGCTCGAAAAGTGGCCGGTGCGGCTATTCGAACAGATTCTGCCGAGGCACCTGATGATCGTCTACGAGATCAACCGCAGGTTCCTGCAGACGGTGGTGACCCGGTTCCCCAATGATCACGACCGCGTGGTTCGCATGTCGCTGATCGAGGAAGGGAAAGAAAAGAAGGTGAGGATGTCGCACCTCGGTGTGGTCGGGAGTCACAGCGTGAACGGCGTCGCAGCGCTCCATTCGGAGATCCTCAAGAAGAGCCTGTTCAAGGACTTTCATGACTTGTGGCCTGAACGGTTCAACAACAAAACGAACGGCATCACCCAGCGGCGGTGGCTGTTGAAATGCAATCCCGAGTTGGCGGAACTGGTGACGGAGAGAGTCGGGCCGGATTGGGTTATCGATCTCGACCGGCTCAGCGGCTTGCGGTCGTCAGCCGACGACCCGGAGCTTCAGTCCCGGCTGATGGAGATCCGGCAAAGGAACAAATGCGCGTTGGTGGATTTGATCATGCAGGAAAATGGTATTTGCGTGGACCCCGAATCCATCTTTGACGCGCAGATCAAGCGTCTGCACGAGTACAAGCGGCAAGTGCTCAATGTGATGCATATCCTGCACCGGTACTCGGTGCTGAAGGCGAATCCGGATCACCCGTACTATCCCCGCACATTTATCTTCTCGGCCAAGGCTGCGCCCGGATATGCGATGGCCAAGCTGATCATCAAGCTCATCCACGACGTCGGCTCCATTGTAAACAACGACCCCGACATCCGTGGAAAATTGAAAGTTGTGTTCCTGAAAGATTACCGGGTCTCCCTCGCGGAGCGTATCATTCCCGCAACAGACCTGAGTGAGCAGATCAGCACTGCCGGCACCGAGGCCAGCGGGACCGGAAACATGAAACTGGCCCTCAACGGCGCGCTCACCATCGGCACCCTGGACGGGGCCAACATTGAAATTCGCGAGAAGGTCGGAGAGAATAATTTCTTTCTCTTCGGACACTCGGTGGAAGAAATCAACGCCCTGCGACGGGACCAGAGTTATGACCCGCGGCAGGCCTATCACGACAATCCGGACATCAAGCGCGTGATGGACCTGCTGAACAGCGGCTTCCTCAACCTGGAGAAACCCGAGCTCTTCAACCCTCTGTGGACCTCCCTGATGGACAGTGGAGACCCCTATTTTCACCTTGCCGACTTCCCCTCGTACGTAGCGACGCAGGATGCGGTCGACGACGCATATCGGGATCCGGCGCGGTGGGCGGCGATGTGCATTCGAAACATTTCCGGCTGCGGAAAATTCAGTTCCGACCGGACGATACGCGAATATGCCGAGCAGATTTGGGGCGTGACGTCGTGCCCGGTCGATCTCTTCGCCGAAGACCCGTAACCGTCGGCTTGACCGGAC
>Ga0310124_10000898_pt1 | contig 21070 bp, 14 predicted proteins | sample CB11b_AW_Bot5_MG_FD_203507 | JGI IMG/M metagenome (GOLD analysis project Ga0310124, IMG submission 203507) | Marine microbial communities from Western Arctic Ocean, Canada - CB11b_AW_Bot5 | ecosystem: Environmental > Aquatic > Marine > Oceanic | place: Canada: Western Arctic Ocean | collected... | reverse complement strand
CGACTGAGGACGTGACGCTGACGTTCGAACCCGATGCGGTGAATCGGCTGGCCGAGTTCGCCACCTTGGTCAACGAGCGATCAGAGAACATTGGCGCCCGTCGTCTCCACACCATCATGGAAAAGTTACTGGACGAGATTTCGTTCAACGCACCGGATCTGGATGAGAAGACGATCAGGATCGACGCGGCGTACGTCGACGACATGCTGGCCGACATCGTCAGTGACGAAGACCTCTCCCGCTACATCCTGTGATTCTGTCCCGCCGCCCCACGACGCTGTTTGTCCTTAGTCTCGCCATGCTGGCGCCGCTCGGCTGCGGTAAGAAGGGGCCACCCCTGGCACCGTTTGTTCGGGTGGCGTCGCCGGTGACCGATCTGGTGATCCAACGGATTGGCGACACGGTGTGGGTCGGCTTCTCGCTGCCGACCCAGAATCAGAACGGGACGCAGCCGGCGGATCTGGAACGGGTCGATATCTACGCGATGACGGTCCAACCCCACATCCCCGCGGACCGCAAGCTGGAGCTCGAGGAATTTCAGGAAGACGCCACCCTGGTGACGTCGATTGAGGTGGCGCCGACGCCGGCGATGGCGGCCGAGGAGCCGGTCGATCCTGGCCCGGACCTTCGTCCGTTGCAGGGATTCCCGGTCGCGTTCTCTGAAGCGATCACGGCGGCTCTGCTGGTGCCGGTTGACCCGTGGGAGGAGGAGCGTCGCCGACGCGAGCGGGACGAAGCGAGGGAGAAAGAGGAGGACGGGCCGGAGAAGCCAATCAAGGTTCCCCTCATGACGCCACCGTTGCCGGGGCCATTGGAGCGCCGGTATGCGGTGGTCGGCGTGTCGGCCGAGGGACACGAATCTGAACCGGTCCTGCGTATCGCGGTGCCGCTCGTGACGCCGCCACATGCGCCGCCGGCACCTGTCGCTACCTACGACGAGGAGGTTGCGACCATCGTCTGGGAGGTGCCGGTCGGAGTGCGTCGCAGTGTCCAGATCACGGCGGCTACCGGTGCGGTGTCGGGCGTCGCGACGGCAATCCGGCCAACTCCAGTGACCGCTCCGGCCGCGACCACGCCGGCAGCCGGTGCCCCCGTGGTCGGTGCGCCGCCCCCGCCGCCCGGCACGCCGCCGATCGTCCCGGAGCCGGTCTCCGTGACCCCACCCCCACCGGTGCCGCCGCCTCCGCCACTGGCCTCGACGCCGATCGTCGACTGGCCGCCGCCCTCGCGGTATGACCTCTTTGAGATCGTGGAGGCGGACGAGGGGCCGCTTGTCATGCCCCGGCCGCTCAATTTGCTTCCGCTGCCCGACACGACCTATCCGGACAAACGGGTGGAATTCGGGGTCGAGCGCTGCTACGCGGTGGTGACGCTGGACGTCATATCTGAGCTCGACGTCCGCAGCGACTTCTCAGCGCCGACCTGTGTGACTTTTCTTGATACCTTTGCCCCGGCCGCGCCGACCGGCTTGAACGCCGTCGGCAGCGAAGGGGCGGTCAGTCTTAGCTGGGAACCGAACGAGGAGGAGGATCTGGTTGGATACCTGGTCTTGCGCGGTGTCGCGCCAGGTGAGACACTGCTGCCGCTTACGGCCGAGCCGGTGCGGGAGAGCACCTACCGGGACAGCACGGCCGTGCCAGGTGTGCGATACGCCTACGCCGTGCAGGCGGTCGACGACGCGGTTCCGCCCAACATCAGCCTCGCCTCGGAGTCGTTCGACGCGACGGCGCGCTGACACACGGTCGCACGAGTTGCACCACGCCCCTGAATCCACGCCATGGACCCGCTCTATCGAATCGATCACCACGGCGCCCCGCGATACGTGATCCGCGGCCACGCCGGCTGGCGTCTGCTTGACGGTGATCCGTTCGGCGCGCATACGGTTGGCGCGGCACTTGATACTGAGTCGCCTCGTCTGCTGGCACCCGTCATGCCGTCCAAGATCGTGGCCGTCGGTTTGAACTACAAGGATCACGCGGCCGAAATGAACAAGGCGCTGCCGGAGGAGCCGCTCATTTTCTTGAAGCCGTCGACGGCGGTGATTGGCACGGGCGTCCCCATCGTGATCCCCTCCGGAGCCGGCCGGGTCGATTACGAGGCGGAGGTGGGCGTGGTCATGGGCAGGACCGCTCGTCACGTGTCGGCTGCGCGCGCCCATGAGTATGTACTGGGCTTGACCTGTGTCAACGACGTGACCGACCGTGATCTGCAGCGGCGGGACGTCCAGTACACCCGCGCCAAGGGGTTCGACTCGTTTGCTCCCCTCGGGCCGTGCGTCGTGTCGGGCGACCTCGATCGACCGATTCGGGTGGAGTCCCGAGTCAACGGCGAGACGCGACAGCAGTCGAGCACACGGGAACTAATTTTTTCGATCCGAGACTTGGTCGAGTTCGTGACGCGTGTCATGACCCTGCTGCCAGGCGACATCATTTCCACCGGGACCCCCCCCGGAGTGGGACCGCTTGCGCCAGGAGATGAGGTCGTCGTGGCGATCGAGGGGGTCGGCGAACTCGTGAACGATGTGGTGGCGGCTAAAGAGTAGTCGTGCCACTGTTGACCGTGCCTCCCATCGTTGGCAACCGGGCGCCACACCGGGAATCCGTGCATCGAATTTCTGAGTCAGGACACATCTCATGAAGCTGTTTGTCGATTCGGCCAACCTGGACGAGATTGAGGCGCTCACACCGCTGGGCATCGTAGACGGCGTCACCACGAATCCGTCGTTGCTGGCGAAAGTGGGGGACGATCCTCGCGCCGTCCTGAAACGCATCTGCGACCTCGTGCAGGGACCGGTGAGCGCCGAGGTCGTCGCCACCGCGTATGACGGAATGGTCAGTGAGGGTCGCGAATTGGCCGCCATCGACCCGCACATCGTGGTCAAGGTGCCGTTCGGGAGGGCCGGCGTCCGCGCCTGCCACACCCTGGCCGGCGAAGACATCCGGGTCAACGTCACGCTGATCTTCTCCGCGGCGCAAGCCTTGCTGGCCGCCAAGGTAGGGGCCACGTTCGTGAGTCCGTTCGTCGGCCGGCTTGACGATATCGGCACGTCAGGCATGGAGCTGATCCGGCAGTGCGTGGAGATCTTCGAGAATTTTCAGTTTCCGACCGAGGTGCTGGTCGCCAGCATTCGCGGGCCGATGCACTTCATCGAATCCGCCCGGCTGGGGGCCGACATCTGTACCTGTCCGCCGAAGGCGATCGATGCGCTGTTCAACCACCCCCTGACCGACATCGGACTCAAGAAATTTCTCGACGACTGGGCCAAGTCTCAGTCGTCGGCGGGGTAGCGGATCGTGGACCCACACGTCTTCGAGAACGGCTGATCGGCATCAGTATGGACAAGCACAAGCAACTCGAGGAATTCGAGCGGCAGGCAGAGCTGGGCGGCGGTGAGGCGCGCCTGGAACGGCAGCATGCGGCCGGGAAGCTCACCGCGCGGGAACGGATCGACCTGTTCTTCGACCCCGGCACGTTTCAGGAAGTGGACAAGCTCGTGACCCACCGATGCCGCGATTTCGGAATGGCCGAGCAGGTCGTGCCGGGTGACGGTGTCGTGGCTGGACGCGGCCGCGTCGAGGGCCGGCTCGCGTACGCCTTCGCGCAGGACTTCACCGTCTTCGGCGGGTCGTTGTCCGAAACCAATGCCGCCAAGATTGTCAAAGTCATGGACCTGGCAATGGAGTCTGGCGTCCCGGTCGTCGGGTTGAACGATTCCGGCGGCGCGCGGATTCAGGAGGGCGTGCTGTCGCTCGGCGGGTACGCGGACATTTTCTTGAGGAACACCCTGGCCTCGGGCGTCGTGCCCCAGATCTCGGCCATCATGGGACCGTGCGCCGGGGGGGCGGTCTACTCCCCCGCCATCACCGACTTCACCGTGATGGTGGACAAGACCAGCTACATGTTCATCACCGGGCCGGAGGTCATCAAGACGGTCACCCTCGAGGACGTCAGCAAAGAAGAGCTTGGCGGGGCGATGACCCACAACGCCAAGAGTGGGGTCGCGCACTTCCTCGTGCCTGACGACCAGGAGTGCCTCGCGCTGATTCGCGCGCTGCTTGGCTATCTGCCGGCGAACAACCTCGACGACGCTCCTCTGGGGGCGGATACCGATCCGATCGACCGGGAGGTCGTGGCGCTGGACGACCTGATACCACAGAATCCGAACCAGCCGTACGACATGCGCGATGTCATCCGCCGTATCGTCGACCAGGGTGACTGGCTCGAGGTGCACGAGCATTTCGCTCGGAACATCCTGGTCGGCTTTGCGCGGCTCGGCGGGCAGTCGGTCGGCATCGTCGCCAACCAGCCGGCCCATCTCGCCGGCACGCTCGACATCGACGCGTCGGTCAAGGCCGCGCGCTTCGTGCGCTTCTGCGACGCGTTCAACATTCCGTTGGTGACACTGGAGGATGTGCCCGGTTTTCTGCCCGGCACCAAACAGGAGTTCGGCGGCATCATCCGGCATGGGGCGAAGCTGCTCTTCGCCTTTGCCGAGGCCACGGTGCCCAAGGTGACCGTGATCACTCGCAAAGCCTATGGCGGCGCGTACTGCGTGATGGCGAGCAAGCACATCCGCACCGATGTGAACCTCGCCTGGCCGACGGCCGAGATCGCCGTCATGGGGCCGGAGGGCGCGGTCAACATCCTCTATCGCCGCGAACTCGAAGCGGCCGACGACCCGGAGACGCTGCGGACCGAGAAGATCGTCGAGTTCAAGGAGAAGCTGGCAAACCCGTTCGTGGCTGCCGGTCGGGGCTTCATCGACGAGGTCATTCAGCCACGTCACACCCGAACGAAGCTGATCGCCGCGTTGCGGAGCCTGGCCGGCAAGCGCGCCAAGAACCCACCGAAGAAGCACGGCAACATCCCCCTCTAGGGGTTTTCCTGCCGAGGCGTCCGCCTGGACGGCGTTGCTTCGTCGGTCACATGCCGCCTGCATGCTCCCTCCTTGCGCCTTGCCAGACGAACGCCTTGGCAGGAAGACCGTACAACATTGCGTCTGGGCGGGCTGGGCGGGGTTGCCTCCGTCGTTTTTGGACGGGGCTGCGCGGGGTTGCTTCTGCGTTTCCTAGACGCGGCTTCGCCGCGAACCCCACGGGTGTTCGCGGGGCCTTGCCAGCCCGTCACACGCGGGGCGTGAGGCCTCGGGCAGGAAACGGGTCACGCCCAGCTGGCGGCCGTAGCAAGGGCCTTTAGGCCCGCTGAACGATCAGCGCCCCTGAAGGGGCTTGCTACGATCCCACGGCCGCCGTTTCCTTGGGAGGCGAACGTCTCGCCGGGAAACCCCTCGTGGTAGGAAAGGAAACCGGCGCCTTCTGCTGGCCTCTTCGGTCACATGCCAAGACGCGCACGTGCGCGTCTCGCGGACGCGGAGTGGGGCACTCGGGGTCCCCGCGGAGCGGCCGCGTGGGGTTCGGGGCGCAGCCCCGTCTAGGTACTAAGTTTCGATTTCCTCGATGACCGCGGCCGAGCCCAGGAAGAAGGCGGCGGAGCCGACGACGAGGATCAGGATCGACAGGCTCAGCTGCGCGCCGCGTGTCAAGCCGAGCGTCGGGGCACGGCCAGAGCCGACCCGAGCACAAGGAAACTGGCGACGGCGCTGGCGCGCCGTCCTGAGTGTGTGCCTGGAAACCGACCGTCACCAACGGCGACGGGCAGGATGGCGGCGAGGGCCCCCGCCGCGAGGCCGGAAAAGACGGCGATGACCGGCGTGGCGTCGAGCAGGAGGACGAGCGCCACCGACACGACGGCCGCGGTCACGAGTGTCAGCAGAGCGAAGCGGGTGGTGAACATCGGCGTGCTCCTGGTTAGTGGGAACCTGGTCCCCTGGATAACTTGCGGTCAGCTACGACACGCGAATGTCACCTTTGAAGACCGTGAAGACCAAGCGCACGGCCAGTATCGCGACGTACGGTGCGAACAGCAGCGGTCCCAGCGGCACAAACTGGCGTCCCACGAAACCCGCGAGCCATAGAAGAAGAAAGACGGCCGCTCCAGTCCTCCGTAGGTCGTCCCACCCGACGACGATCAGCACCCAGAATGCGATGTGCGCGGTCCAGGCGGCGATGCCAGCCACGACACGGACTGTATCAGTCATTGGCGCCCGCAGCCAGACTGTCGTGCGTCCTTAAGTGTTAGAATAATAGACAGATCGCGCCGTCCTGAGACCGGATGTCCAGCCCATGTCATCCGGGTGTCAGAGGTCGGGTCCAGGTCGCCATCCGTCCGGCGGCCCGGTCGTCGACAGACTCATTCTTCCCGTGAAGATCCTCGTCGCCAACCGAGGCGAAATAGCCGTCCGCATCCTGCGGGCCTGTCGCGAGATGGGCGTGCCATCAGTGGCGGTTTTTTCCGCCTGCGACCGCACGGCGCTCCATGTTGGACTGGCGGATGAAGCGGTCGCTATCGGGGCCAGCCCGGCCGCCGAGAGTTATCTGAACATCGAGCGCGTGATCGCGGCCGCGCGCGCGACTGGTGCGACCGCGGTTCACCCCGGCTACGGGTTTCTGGCTGAGAACGCCGGGTTCGCCCGGGCCTGCGGCGATGCGGGCCTCACGTTCATCGGACCCTCTCCCGACGTCATCGAGACGATGGGCGGGAAGACGGCCGCGCGTCGCGCCGCGATCGAGGCGGGTGTCCCGGTAGTGCCGGGAACCGAGGCGTTGCCCGATACGTTGAATGATGAGGCGCTGTGCGACCGTGCCGACGAGATCGGCTACCCGCTGTTCATCAAGGCTGTCGCCGGCGGCGGCGGCCGCGGCATGCGTCGCGTGGCCGACCGCGCGGGCGTGGTCGCCGGCGTGGCCGCGGCACGCTCCGAGGCCGGCGCCGCGTTCGGCGAGTCGACGGTCTATTTCGAACGGTTGGTCGAGGGCGCGCGTCACGTGGAAGTGCAGGTGCTGGGCGACGGGCACGGCGTCGTCGTGCCGTTTGTCGAGCGCGAGTGCTCGATCCAGCGGCGTCATCAGAAGGTGATCGAAGAGTCGCCGTCGGTCGCGGTGACGCCGGCGATTCGGGCGGCCCTGGCCGAGGCGGCCGTGGCACTGTCCGCCGCGGTGTCCTATGCCAGCGCCGGCACGCTGGAGTTTCTGCTCGACCCCGAGGGGCGCTTCTATTTCCTCGAGATGAATACGCGGCTGCAGGTCGAGCACCCCGTGACTGAACTGGTGACCGGCATCGACCTGGTGCAGTGGCAGATCCGAATCGCGCGGGGCGAACCACTCACCGTCGATCCGGCCCGTGCGCTCACGGCCGCGGGGCACGCGATCGAGTGTCGTGTCTACGCCGAAGATCCTGACGCTGGCTTTATCCCCGCGCCCGGTCGCATCACCGCACTCCGCGGTCCGTCGGGACCGGGGGTGCGCGACGACAGTGGCGTCGAGGCCGGGTTCGAGGTGCCGGTCTTCTATGACTCGATGATCTCCAAAGTTAGCACGTGGGCCCCGGATCGTGCTGGCGCGATTGCCCGTATGCGCAGCGCGCTGCACGAGTATCAGATCGGGGGCATTACGACCGCCATCCCGGCCTTGCTCTGGGTGCTGGCGCAGGACCGTTTTCGGGACGGCGCGTTCGACACGAGTTTTCTCGACCGGGTGCTGGCGGCACGCGCCGGTGAGTCGTTTTCCGAGTTGACGGCGGAGCAGACTGATCTGGCGGTGGTCGCTGCCGCGCTGAGCGCGTATCTGTCCGTCCCGACGACGGCCGCCGCGGCGATCGGGGCGACGCCGTGGCGACAGGCGGCGCGTCTCGAGGGTGTCGGCCAATGACGTCCACCCCGACGCCACCCGGCCGCACGTTGCGTCTCCATGTCGAGATCGCCGGGTCGGTCCGGCAGGTGACGGTTAAGCCGGTTTCCGTCGATTCCTCGCAGGTCCGAGTGAGCTGGGACGATACCAGCTACGTCGTGGACGCGGTGCCGCGTGCGGGCGGATTCTCACTCACCATGCCGGGAGGTTCGTGGGCGAGCCGAGAGGTGACCTGTCACACTGTGGCTCCGGGCGAGGTGATGCTGGGACTCGACGGGCTCCACGTGAGGGCGCGGGTTGGTGACGGGCGTCGTGCGCAGCAGGCCGGCGCCGCGGGCGCCGAAGGGGAACATGTGGTCGCCGCGCCAATGCCCGGCCGGGTGGTGCGGGTGTCGGTCGAGCCGGGTGATGCCGTAACCAGAGGCCAAGGACTGGCGGCGGTCGAGGCGATGAAGATGGAGAACGAACTGGCGTCGCCGGTCGATGGGGTCGTCAGCGAGGTGCGTGTGGCGGTGGATGACACAGTGGAGGCTGGCGCGGCGCTGGTCGTCGTGTGTGCCGCCGAGTCAACCCAGGGGGACCATGACTGATTCCCACACCGGGACTCCGGAATCGGCCGACACGCCCGAGCCGGCGACGCCGGTCGAGGTGGTCACCGCATCGGACGAGAGCGCGGCCGCGCGGCCCACCTTTTGGGGGCGTCTGCGTCGGTGGACCAGCGGCCGGCCCGGACGTCTCCTCCGGTGGGGCGGTGGAACACTGGCGGTGACGTTGGCCGTGGCGATCATCGCGACGGTCACCATCGATTTGGGGCCGCTGGTCCGCAGCAGCGCCGAAGATGCTGCGTCGAGCCAGCTCGATCGCGAGGTCACCATCGGCCGTATCGGGATGTATCTCATGCCGGGAAAATTCCTCGTCGAGGACCTGCGCATCGGTGGCCTCACCCCGGACGACGAGCCGTTCATGACCGCGGAACGGATCGCGGTTTCCGTGGATTGGCTGGCGCTGCTGCACCGGGAATTTCTGGTCGATGCGGAGATGACGAGCTGGCGGATGCGGGCCGAGTCGTACGCCGACGGCACGCAGAGCTTTCCCGCGTTTGTGCCCAGTGGGAGCGCGGACGACGACGCGCCAGTCGAGCCTGACCCTCCCCCGACCGACGACGCGGACGACGACGACCGGTGGGTCGCGACGCTGCGGCATCTCGGTGCGACACAGGGTGAGTTCGTGCTAGAGGATTACGGGTCGAATTTTGGCGTGGTCTGCGCGAACCTCAAAGTCACCATCACCAAGATTTTCGACTACCGGGGGGACGCATCGTGCACCGGAGGCAGCGTCCGCGTCAGCGATTTCGAGCCGATGTGGATGGACATGGCGGCGAACTTCCAGCTGGACGGGACCCAGGTGCATCTGACCCGGATCGACGTGGAGACCGATGGCGCCAGCACGAGGCTCGTGGGCGATGTCGACATGCGTGACCTGTCAGAGATGACCTACGAGTTGGAATCAGACCTCGATCTACCGCGGTTGCGCGAGATCTTCTTTGACGACGACGGATTCACCGCCTCCGGAGAGGCCCGCTTCACCGGGACGTTCCACAAGTTCGAAGACGGGTATGACCTGAGTGGATCGATCACCAGTCGGCTCTTCGGTCTTGACACCGACGCGGGGCAATTCCAGTTTCCCAGTCTGGCCGGACAACTGGTCTGGCAGCGAGACCGGTTCGACATGTGGGACGTCACGTCCACGCTCTTTGGCGGCGACGTGCGGGCCGAACTCAAGACATTCGGCACCAAAGACCCGTGGGAGGGGACCTTCGACGCCTACTACCAGGACGCCGACGTCGTCGAGTTGGCGCGGTTCTTCGAGCTCCGTGGCATCCGGCCGGTCGCCCGGGCTTCCGGGCACAACCAGATGGAGTGGTCGACCGCAAAGTCGGGTGGGTCCCGTCACACCGGGACGATTCAGTTGCAGCCGCTCGAGGGCGTCAGGTTGGCTACGGCACAGCTTCCGTCCGGCGCCGCCCAGGGCGTGGCGTCTCGAGGTGGTCGGCCATCGGACCTCACGACCACCGAGTTCCAAGTGGGCGGAGCGCTCGAGTATATGTTCGAGGGCGACGCGATCGAACTGACGTCGGGCCATATCGCCACCCCGTCAACCCACGTCACGTTCGGCGGACGCACCGGTGGTGGCGCCAAGACCGAGATCCCGTTCCGAGCGACGAGCGCCGACTGGCAAGAAGGCTACCGGCTCATGGCCGCGGTGATGACCGCGGCTGGGTCGCCGACGGAACCATTCGAGGTGGATGGTGCAGGCACGTTCGAGGGGGTCTTGCTGGGCGACCTCACGCGCCCACGCGTGGAAGCGACGTTCGCCGGCGAGGCGCTACGCGCCTGGAACGTGGAGTGGGGGGTCGGGGGCGGCGGAATCGTCGTGGACAACGGCTACCTGGAGGTGAGCAACGGGCTGTTCCGGAACGACGGGGCCGAATTCGGGGCCGACGGCACGTTCTCGATAGGCGGGGCCCGTGTCGATGGCGGAGAAGAAATCAACGCGGTCATCACCATGGCCTCGTTTCCGGCCTCGAATATCCGGGCCGCGTTTGGACTGGCGGAGGGCTACACCATCGACGGGCCGGCCACCGGCGAGGTGCGCCTCTATGGTCCGTACGGCGGGATGTTCGGGTACGGCCAGGTCGTGCTCGACCAGCCGACGGCCTACGGCGAACCGCTCGATACGGCGTCCGCCGGGCTGCGGTTCGAGGGCAACGGTGTTCGTCTCGACCGGTTCGAGATGCGCAAGGGGGCGGGGACGGTGACCGGCGCCGCCTTCATCGGTTGGGATGCGTCGTATGTCTTCAACTGGGACGTGCGCGATCTCGAGGTCAACGCGGTGGACAGCATTCCAGCGCCACCGGAGCCGCTGTCCGGCGTGGTCAACTTCAACATTGCCGGGGTCGGGGCGTTCGACAATCCGCGATACGAGATTCGCGGAACCGTCGTCGACCTGTTTATCGGGGACGAGGAGATCGGGCAGGTGACGGCCAGCCTCAACGTCCGCGACGGCCTGCTCACGATCACCCTCGAGGGTGCCTCGTCGACGCTGGCCGTGTCGGCGACGGGTCAGGTGGAGCTGACGGACATGCTGGCCGATGTGCGGGTCCGTGTGACGAACGCGTCCCTCGCGCCCTACGTCCGGATGTTCGATCCGAGGTTGTCACCCTACACCTCGGCCGTGGTGAGCGGGTCGGCGCACATTCAAGGCGTGCTGCAGGCGGACCGCGTGCGGATCGACGCCACCGTCGAGCAGGCTGACCTGACCTTGCTCGAGTATGACCTGCACAATGACGGTCCGATCGAGCTGAGCCTCGATGGCCAGGCCATCGACATCGACCGGCTGCGGCTGGTGGGCGAGGGTACGGCGCTCGACCTGTCCGGTTCGGTCGATCTGGCGACCGACGCGCTGGCCTTGGACATTGATGGCGACGCTAATCTCAGCATCCTCAGGGGACTCGTGCCGGACCTGCGTGGGTCCGGAGTGGCCCAGTTGCGCACCCATGTGGCCGGTACATTCGCCCAGCCCGAGTTGGTGGGACAGGCGGCGTTGTTGAATGGCCGCATCCGCCACATCGGATTGCCCCACGGGCTGGAGGCGATCAACGGTCGAGTCGTCTTCGAGCAGGGTGGCCTGCGCTTCGACGATGTCCCAGCCGTAATGGGCGGCGGAGCGGTCACCATCGGCGGCCGCGTCGGATTGGCTGGCGTCGAGCTCCAGGAGCTGGCCATCACGTTGACGGGCCGGGAGATGCAGTGGCGATACCCGGTCGGGTTCCGTTCGCTTGTTGACGCCGATCTGGTGCTTCGCGGCGACGCCACGGCGCCGGTGCTGGCCGGCACCATCGATGTGCTTGACGCCAACCTGCTCGAGGGGCTCGACCTCGGCACGGGACTCTTCAGTGGAGACGAGGAAGAGCCTGCCCTCGACCTGTCAGAGGCCGACGCGTCGGTAGTCCCGCTGGCTCTGGACATTCGTGTCGTCGCGCCGTCCAGTTTGCGGATGACGAGCAATGCGATGCGAGTCGTGGCCAGCGCGGATCTCACGGTGCAGGGTACCTATGACCAACCACAGCTGTTTGGCTCGGCCGATATGGAGAGCGGAGAGGCATTCTTCGAAGGACTCCGGTATCGGTTGAACTACGGAACGATCAGCCTCGCCAACCCGAACAAGATCGAGCCGTTCGTCAACGTCGAGGTCGAGACCGATGTGCGGGTGCCGGGGCAGACCTATCGGGTGACCGTGCGGGCCACCGGAAGCACCGACGATCAGTTTGCTCTGTCATTCTTGTCGGATCCCCCGCTGCCGGAAGTCGATGTGATCGGCTTGCTGCTGGGTGACATTCGCGACCCGCAGAGTGCCGACCTGCGTGCCGCCCGGTCTCCCGAATTGGCGCAGCAGCAGCGGATTCAGGCCAGTGCTGCCCGCTTGTTGACCAGCTCGTTGTCCTCCGGTGTCGGCCGTGTGGTCGAGGAATCGTTCGGCGTCGACTCCTTTCAGATCACCCCCTCGCTCGGCGACCCGTCGTCGCAACAATCAGCGCAGCTCAATCCGACCGCGCGGGTCCTGATCGGCCAGAGGATTTCAGAGCGGGCGCACCTGACCTTGTCGCGCGCGATCAGTGGCGCCAATCGTGATCTCATCGTGGTCCTCGAGTATGACCAGAGCGATCGACTCGCGTGGGTCCTGTCCCAAAACGAAGACCGCACCTACGCACTCGATTTCCGTGTGAGGCACGCCTTTTGAACCGTGGGTCAGCGTGGCTGCTGGCCGTGATACTGGCCTGCGTGCCGGCGTCGGTCCGCGCCGCCGCCCTTGCCGATCTCGTCGGGGAGACGGTGGCCGCGGTCCGGGTGTTCCAGGACGGTGTCGTCGTCGACGACCGCAGCATCCTCGAACTGATCGAGACTCGGACAAGCCAGCCGTTCTCCCTTCGCCAAGTGCGTGAGAGCGTGCTCCACCTGTTCACCCGTGATGACTTCGCCGACGTGCGGGTAAGCGCCACCGCGGAGCCTCGCGGCGTCGTGGTGCGCTACGACCTTATCCCGGTCCGCACCACCGGGGCCGTGGAGATTCGCGGCTCCCTGGGGCGCCCGGCCGAGGAGTTGCTGGGACCCATCACTCGACGCTTCGGGCGAGCGGTACGGGTCGACCAGATCCCCACTGCGGTCGCGATCCTCGAGGACATCTACAAGCAGGCCGGCCGGTTCGCGGTGCGTATTCAGGCCGACACCGTCGACGGCCAGCTGGTGTTCGACATCGATCAAGGTCCGGCCGCGCGCATCGGTCACATCGACCTACGCGGCGTTTCTGACGAAAACCGCCCAGGGGTGTTGCGGAGGCTGCAACTCGCGGAGGGTGAGGTGTATGACCCGGCCGGGCTCGAGACGCGATTGGACGACTACGAGGCGGACCTCCGCGGCCAGCGCTACTACGAAGCCCGGTTTCGCCACGATGTATCACCGAGTCCGGACGGCCGCTCGGTGGACGTGGTGCTGGACATCCAGACGGGGTCGCCGGTGGAGGTGATCTTCGAGGGTGACGACGTGCCCGACGCGCGGCTGGAGGAGTTGGTCCCAATCGCCAGCGAGGGATCCATCGACGAAGACCTGTTGGAGGATTCCAGCCTGCGGCTTGAAACCCACCTGCGCGGGCTCGGGTATCGAGACGCCAGAGTCTCGCATCGTCGGATGGCGGCGGTGGGGGAGCTGTCGGTCGTGTTCACGGTTGCTCGCGGTCGGATGTATCGCGTGGCGAGTGTCCGGTTCGAGGGGCAGCAGGTCGTGACGGAGGCGGAGCTGGCGGAACTGCTCAATCTTGCGCCAGGCGCCCCGCTGGTCATGTCCGACCTCGCCCTGGGGACGGCCGCCATCCGAGCCGCCTACGCTCGACGGGGATATAGCAGCGCGCAGGTCATTCCGGCGCTCGCCGACCTAGAGCGGCCGGACGAGGACGAGACCCAGGAGACGCATCTATTGAGCACGGTGCGGGTGATCGAGGGCCCGCGCACGACTGTTGGCACGGTGGCGTTCAGCGGGAACGACGCGTTTGCGCCGGCCGAGCTCGCAGCGCGGCTCGACACCGTGTCCGGCGTGCCGTACTACGCGCCCAGCCTGGAGGTCGATCGCCTGCGGATCCGGGAACAGTACCTCAACGAGGGGTACGAGACGGTGCGGGTCGACGCCCGGGCCCGGTTCGACGAGAGCCAGTCGACCGTAGAAGTAACGTTCGAGGTGGTGGAGGGTGCCCAGGTCGTCGTGGACCATGTACTGGTCGTCGGGACGCGCCAGATCTTGCCATCGACGGTCCGTTCGGAGGTGACGTTCCGACCCGGGGCACCACTCGGTCTGGACGAGCAAGTCGAGACGCGCCGGCGGTTGAACGCGCTGGGGCTGTTTCGACGGGTGGACCTGCTCACGCTCAGTCACGGCGGGGGAGACCGCCGCGACGTCGTGGTCGTCGTGGAGGAAGCGCCGGCCACCAGTATCGGGTATGGCGGCGGGATCGAGGTGACCCAACGGCTCCGCGCGACCGAGGCGGGCGCCGCCACCGAGCGTCTGGAACTCGCGCCGCGCGGGTTCTTCGAGATCGGTCGGCGCAATCTGTGGGGCAAGAACCGATCGATCGATCTGTTCACCCGGGTCAGCGTGCGTCGAAAGGATGACCTGGATGCGGCAGTGCCGACATCGAGTCTCGGGTTCAATGAATACCGGGTCCTGTTGAATTACCGCGAACCTCGGGCGTTCGGGCGCGCGGGCGACCTGCTCATCTCAGGCTTCATCGAGCAGACGATTCGTCCCAGCTTTGACCTGTTCGGTCGGGGCGTGAACGTTGAACTCAGACGCGCTATCGGTTTCACGATGACTGGCAGTGTCGGGTATCGATACGGCCAGAATCGGCTGACGAACGCCCAGTTTCTGCAACAGGAGGCGCCGCTCGTTGACCGATTGTTTCCCAGCGTGAAGTTGTCCACCTTCACCGGTGGGTTGGTGCGCGACACCCGCGACGATCCACTCGAGCCGACTCAGGGGATGCTACTTGGCGTGGAGGCGGAGGCGGCGTTTCGCGCAGTCGGGTCAGAAGTGGGCTTTGTCAAGACCTCGTGGCAAGGGTCTCTGTTCCGTCAGCTCCCTGGAGACCTCGTGTTCGCCGCCAGTGGGCGGATTGGTTTGGCGCGCGGATTCACCCGCACGGTGAGCATCGCGCCGCTGCCGATCTTGGTCGTACTGGAGGACGGCGTGCTGGTGTTTGTGGACACCGAAGAGGCGCAGACGGTGGAGATCTCGGACCTGCCCGCCAGTGAGCGGTTTTTCGCGGGAGGGGATACCACCGTGCGCGGGTTCGCGTTGGATCGGCTCGGGACCGGACCCATCGTGGACCCGCTTGGGGCCGCCCCCACGATCGACCCGAACGGTTTTCCTACCGGTGGCAACGCGATGCTGGTGATGATTACCGAGTTGCGCGTGCCGGTCGGCGGCGCCTTCCAGATGGTTGGCTTCTTGGACGCCGGCAACGTCTTCGACCGCGTCAGCCACTTCCAACTGGATGAGATTCGAGGTGCTGCCGGCTTCGGCGTGCGCTATCGGTCGCCGGTGGGACCGATCCGAGTCGATCTGGGATTCAAGCTGGACCGGCGCGAGTTCGCGGGTGAGCGGGAATCGCTGACCGCGCTGCACTTCAGCATCGGCCAAGCCTTCTGATGATCAGGGTGGCCCGGTCCTTGGTGATGTGTGTGGCCGTGGCCCCGGCCATCGGGGCGGGACAAGCCCCCGTCTCCCTGGACCTCGTGGACAGGGTGCTCGCGGTCGTGGCGCGGCAGGTCATCATGTTGTCTGACGTGCGCGCGTTTCTGGAACTCGGGCTCGTCGACCCGTCGGCCTCGGCCGATCCGGTGCCGGAGACACTGACCGTCCTCATCGAACGTCAGCTCGTCGTGAACGAGATTTCGGCCAATGCGATCGAGGAGCCCTCGACCCAGGAGGTCGAAGGCCAGATGGCCATCGTCGCCGAGAGACTCGGGGGACTGGACGCGCTGCGAGCCGTGTTGCCCGCCCTCGGTTTCGCGGCAGACGACCTCAAGCAGCTCCTGCGCGAGGATCTCCGGGTCGAACGTTATCTGGCGCGGCGGTTTCCGGGCGCGCGACAGCCGACGGAGCAGGAACTCGCGGTGTGGATGCAGGAGCACGCCGACGAGGTGCGGGATGACGGCGCGCCGTCGCTCGAGGCCGCCCGAGACGAGGCACGCCGGCAACTGACCCGGGCGCTGCGTCAGGAATCGATCGACGCCTGGGTCTTGACCCTCGTCGACCGCGCCGACGTCTACCGCGTCCCCTAGGTTTTCCGACGAGGCGTCCGTAAAGGGCGGACGTCACGGCATTGACTCAGCGGGGTCACAGGCCGCCTGCCTGCTCCCTCCTCGCGTCTGGCCAGACGAACGCCTCGTCAGAAAACCCCCTTTGACATTTTGTTCAGCTCCAGGTGGGTCTCAGTCCCGGTCGCCTAGGCGCGCATTGTCGCGCGCCCGTCGCTTTGCTTCCTCGATCACATGCCAGGACGCGCACGTGCGCGTCTCGCGGACGCGGAGTGGGGCACTCGGGGTCCCCGCGGAGCGTTTGCGTGGGGTTCGGGGCGAAGCCCCGTCTGAAAAGAGAGACGAGTCGAGCGACCGTGCTGCCCCCGGTAAGGACCGTGCGCGGGCGCGGAGTTTTGCCGCCGGGGCCGGGACCAGCCATGCGCCCGCTTTTCCCCGGGTGCTGGGATCAGGCACGCCGTTAGCCCGCGCCAAGCGCCCCGAGGACCAGGACACTAGCTACGACGTGGCGGATGCGGCGACGTTGTAGGCGATGAGGACTTCGGTCAGGTTGAAGCCGGCGTGACAGACGACGGGGCCGACGATGCTGCGGCGCTTCAGATACAGGATGCCCCAGAAGGCGCCCAGTAGACCGGTCACGATGGCGGCGTCACGTCCCTGCACCAGATGGCCGAGTCCGAACGCGATGCTGAACACAACCAGGCCGACGGCGGCCCCCCCCAGGTGAGTTTCGAACCGACTCAGGACAAAGGCCCGCTGCACCTCTTCCCGGACGCCGCCCGCGACCACGGCGACGAGGGCAAACGCCGCGGCGTTGAGCGGTGAGTCGATCAAGGCCTCCAAGGGGTTCTCGGTCACATTGTGTAACCACGGCGCGACTTGGAGCAGGATGCTGAATGCGGCGGCGACAAGTAGCAGCGCCGCTGGCACGAGCAGCAGACCGAGGGTGGCTTCCCGTCCGATCGGGCGAACACCGAGGAACATCGGAACGGGGCGTTCACCGTGCACGCGGAGCAAGACCCAGATCAGTCCCAGGACGAGCACCGCGTCGGCCAGCGACAACACCACCACATAGAACAGAGGCAGCGTACCGCCGGGCGGGGCCGCCCCGATCATCGCCAGCACGAGAATCAGCGCGAGCTGGGTCGGGAACCCCGAGCAGAGCGTCACCTCGACCAGGGCACGGAAGCGTTCCGCGGGCGACGGCGGCGTCGACGGCGTCGCGTGTGAGGCGGAATCGGTTGGCTGGTCCTGACCGGGTAGGCTCGGTGCGTCGCCGATCGACATGCGCGGACTTTACCACACGGTAGAATGGCCTGTTTTTCTGTGTGGACTCACTATATCTTGCGTTTGACCTGAAACTGTTACACCACATCTTGTGGCTATTTCTTGACAATCACGATATCTGGGCCCATAGTAGGCGAACTTGAGAGGGTCCGCCGCCGTCGAAGTTTCGAGTGGCCTGTCTCATGGATTTGGGGTCATTTTTTACCGATATCTAGGCTGGTCGTCGGGTCCATTCGACCGGTTGCGACGTCGTCCGACACATCGCCTGTCGAGCGTGGTTGCAGCGCTTGCCGTCGCGTTACAGACGACGGTGGTGTCTAGTCCGAATCCGTGAGAGAGGTCATTAGTATTCGACTCGTGGTGGCACCAACGGACGGATGGTCCACCACAGGCTTCGTGACACGTGTCGGTGTCACGCGTCGGAAGGAGTTGCTCAATGCCGAGAGGCGCTGCTCGTGAAACCGAAGCTGTCGACCCACCAGCAAGCTTGACCCCCGAGATTCCCGCCCAGCCCGGTTTGGAATTTCCACGATTCTTTGCGACCGAAGGCACCGATCCTTTCGATGAGATCGAATGGGAGTCCAGAGTCGCGTTGATCGGGAGCGAACAGGGCGAGGTCGTGTTCGAGCAGCGCGATGTCGAGATTCCGTCCTTCTGGTCGCAGCAGGCGACGAACATCGTGGTCTCCAAGTATTTTCGTGGAGCGATGGGGTCGCCCACCCGTGAGCATAGCGTCAAGCAGCTCATCGGACGGGTCGTGGATACGATCACCGAATGGGGCCGCGCGAAGCAGTACTTTGCCAGTGAGGACGACCTGCAGGCGTTCAGCGACGACCTGAAGCATCTGCTGGTGTATCAGAAGGCGGCCTTCAACAGTCCGGTCTGGTTCAATTGCGGGTTTGAAAAGGCCCCACAGTGTTCGGCCTGCTTCATCAACTCCGTGGAGGACACGATGGAGTCGATTCTGACGCTGGCTCGGACCGAGGGCATGCTGTTCAAGTTCGGCTCCGGCACCGGCACCAACTTGTCGTCGATCCGGTCGTCGCGCGAACTGCTCACCGGTGGTGGCACCGCGTCCGGTCCAGTCTCGTTCATGAAGGGCTACGACGCGTTCGCGGGTGTGATCAAGTCGGGTGGCAAGACACGCCGGGCCGCAAAAATGGTGGTGCTTAATGTCGACCACCCTGACGTGGTCGATTTCATCAACTGCAAGGTCGAAGAGGAACGCAAGGCCTGGGCGCTGATCGACGCCGGCTACGACGGGTCGTTTACCGGCACCGCGTATTCGTCGGTCTTCTTCCAGAATTCGAACAACAGCGTGCGGGTCTCCGACGACTTCATGCGCGGGGTGCTCGACGACGGTGAGTGGCACACCCGGGCGGTCACCGACGGTCGGGTGATGGATACCTACAAGGCGCGCGAGGTCATGCATCTGATTGCGGATGGGACGCACGTCTGTGGCGACCCGGGGATGCAGTTCGATACGACGATCAACGATTGGCACACCTGCCCGAACACCGCCCGGATTCGCGCGTCGAACCCCTGTTCGGAGTACATGTTCCTCGACGACTCGGCCTGCAACCTCGCGTCGCTCAATCTGATGAGGTTCCTGAACGACGACGACGGTGAGTTCAACGCGCCGGCCTTCGCCGCCGCCGTCAGGACGCTGATCACGGCCCAGGAAATCATCGTCGACTGCGCCGGGTATCCGACCGAGGCCATCGGAAAGAACAGCCACGCCTACCGCCCGCTGGGTCTGGGCTACGCGAATCTCGGTGCCCTGTTGATGTCGCGCGGGCTTCCGTACGACAGCGACGAAGGGCGGGATTGGGCCGGGGCGGTGACCGCCCTGATGACTGGGGAAGCCTATGCGCAATCGGCGCGGATCGCGCGTTACCAGGGCGGACCGTTCACGGGGTTCGCGGCCAATCGGGAGCCGTTCCTCCGAGTCATGCGGAAGCATCGCGACGCGCTGAAGGGGATCAACGCCGACAACGTCCCGGCGGCCCTGGTGGACGGCGCCGGTCAGTCCTGGCGCGACGCGGTCGAGCTGGGTGAAGAATTCGGCTATCGAAACGCGCAGGCCACCGTGCTGGCGCCCACCGGCACCATCGGCTTCATGATGGACTGCGACACAACCGGCGTCGAGCCGGACATTGCGCTCGTCAAGTACAAGAAGCTGGTTGGCGGCGGGCTCATGAAGCTCGTGAACCACACCGTACCGATGGCGCTGGCCGCGTTGAAGTACCCCCAGAATGAGGTAGATGCGATCGTCGCGTATATCGACGAACACGAAACGATCGAGGGCGCGCCCCACCTGGATCCGGCCCATCTCGATGTGTTTGATTGTGCCTTCAAGCCGGCCCACGGGTCCCGCTCGATCCACTACATGGGGCACGTCAAGATGATCGGGGCGACGCAGCCGTTCATCTCCGGCGCGATCTCGAAAACGATCAACGTGCCGACCGAGGCCACGACCGAGGACATCGAGCAGGCCTATATCGATGCGTGGCGCCTGGGTACCAAGGCGGTGTCGATCTATCGAGACGGTAGCAAGCGGATGCAGCCGCTGAATACCGCCCGCGCCGCCAAGGCCTCTGAGAAGGACAAGACCATCGATGCCGGGACGCCTCGACCGGCCCGACGCCGGCTACCGGACGAACGGCAGGCGATTACCCACAAATTCGATATCGCCGGACACGAAGGCTACATCACGGTCGGCTTGTTCGAGGACGGGACGCCTGGCGAGATTTTCCTGGTGATGGCCAAAGAGGGCTCGACCATCTCCGGATTCGCGGACGCATTCGCACAGGCGGTCTCGTATGCGCTGCAGTACGGAGTGCCGTTGCAGGTGCTGGTCGACAAGTTCAGTCACGTGCGGTTCGAACCGTCCGGGATCACGAAGAACTCCGGCGTACGCGTGGCCAAGTCGATTGTCGACTATATCTTCCGGTGGATGGCGATGAAGTTCCTGTCGCCGGAGGCGCAGTATCACGCGGGGGTCAATGTGACGGCTGGCGGGGATGCGACGCCGCTCGAACCCGGCCTCGAGCAGACGAATCGAGACGCCACCGCGGCCGCGTCAGCCGATGGCGATGCCGGGTCCGGGAGCCGAGGCGCCCCATTCGCGATCCAGAACGACCAGGACGCTCCGCCCTGCTCGACCTGCGGCGCCATCATGATTCGGAACGGCAGTTGCTACAAGTGCGTCAACTGTGGCGCCACCAGCGGGTGTGCCTAGGTTTTCCGACGAGGCGCCCGTGTGGACGGCGTTGCTTCCTCGGTCACATGCCGCCTGCATGCTCCCTCGTCGCGCCTTGCCACACAGACGCCTCGTCAGAAAACCGCCCTGCGTCGTTTTCCAGCACCCTCCTAGACTAGCTAGTTGCCGTGGGAGACCCCCCGGCTTTGCCGGGGCGGCCGGCAGTGTTTGACGTATCCGGGAGTCGTGTAAGGAACTCCCCCGTGAGCCGCTGAAGCATCACGAGAGGGAGTCCTCAATGACGGACTCCCGAAGTCTCAATCATACGAAATGGCATTGCCAGTATCACGTGGTATTCATCCCGAAGTATCGGAAAGAGGCGATCGATGGGCAGCTCCGGGCGTACTGGGGCGACGTGTTCCGGCAGTTGGCCCGGCACCGCGAGAGTCAGGTGGAGGAGGGACACCTGCT
>Ga0310124_10000897_pt1 | contig 21142 bp, 15 predicted proteins | sample CB11b_AW_Bot5_MG_FD_203507 | JGI IMG/M metagenome (GOLD analysis project Ga0310124, IMG submission 203507) | Marine microbial communities from Western Arctic Ocean, Canada - CB11b_AW_Bot5 | ecosystem: Environmental > Aquatic > Marine > Oceanic | place: Canada: Western Arctic Ocean | collected... | reverse complement strand
CGGTGGAGCGATGACCCCTCCAGGGGTGATCTCCAGGCTGACCATTTGGCTATTGCCGCCTGCGCCCACGGCCGTGTGCTTGCATACACCCCGGCCTTGCGTGGTACCATCGCCGTCGGTGATCCCGTGGAGCGAGCCCGTCGCCTGGCGCCTCAGGCCCAGTTCCTGTTACGCGATCCGGCCGTGGAGCGAGCCCTGTGGGACCACGTTCTCTTTCGATTGTATGACCTGACGCCGCAGGTACAGCCCGTGCCCGATCCGTTGGCTGGTAGCCAGCACCCAGGGCGTCGCAAACGTTCCGGTTCAGGCTGTCTGTACGAATCTCCCGCAACCGGCCTGTGGGACAATGGCGCCTGGGCCATGCTCCAGGGTCCCGATCACAGTCAGCTGCAGAATGCTGCCACCGACCTGGGCGCCTGTGTTGGTGTCTCCTCGGCGCGGTCCTGGGCTCTGCTGGCCGCCGCATATGCGGAAGCCGGCTCGAAAACCACCGTACCCGCTCACATGATCTCCGCGTTCCTCCGCCAGGCGCCCGTCGCCCTGCTCGAAACCCTGCGCTTCGACCCCGACCTGATCGAACGTCTCGGACTCTTCGGCATGCGGGCCGTGCACCACGCCATCCACGTCACCCGGCGGCAGCTGCAGGCCCAGTTCGGCAGCGAAGGTGTGCGCCTCTTTGAACTGCTGCACCCCGTGCCTACCGAGGCATCCGTCGCCCACTTCAACCCGTGTGTGCTGTGCGCCGCCCACGACTTCGACTGGCCCGTCTTCGAACCAGGTGAGATCCAACCCGTGCTCCATCATCTGCTGGCCCAGATGGTCACCCGTCTCGACGGTCGCAGTGCCCGCCATCTCGAGATCGTGTTGCACGGCCGCCGACACAACCGCAGCGCCAGCCGCATCCTCAAGGATCCGACGGCGCGCCTCGACATTCTGCGCACCGCTGCAGACACGTTGCTGCATCTGGCGCTCACCGATGGCCAGGCCCCTCGCCGACAGGTGCCAGCTGGCCGCAGCGTGCAACGCCTGGGTATCACGCTCAGCGGTCTGACCGAACTCCCCGGTCGCCAGGCACAGCTCTTCGCCCAACGTACCGATCTGCTGCCTGGGCTCATACGCGCCATGGATGCACGCTTTCCCGGCAAACTCACGCGCCCCGTGCGCGCCCACGCCGACCCCTTCTTCCCCGAGGAGGAATACCACTTCGAACCAGTGGCTCGGTGAGGGTAGCTATAGCCGTTCCGCTCAAACCCGCGTGAAGTGTCACCATGAAGTCGTACCACGAACCGATCGATGTCGCCATCGGCGACGATGGCATGCCGTATAAATGGCGCTGGCGCAAGTCCGTCTGGCGCGTCCTGCGTATCCTCGACCGTTGGGTCCTGCAGTCCCGTTGGTGGACGGATCCTTCGGGTCTGGAGAAGCGTGATTATCTGCTTGTCGAGGCTACCCCCGAGGCACCGCGCAGCTGTGCCATAGAGGATGGCATTGCCGTTGAGATCTATTTGCAGGGGGAGGGAGATGCCTGGATCCTGGCGCGCATCCTCCACTGATCCGCGCATCCTTCTCATGTTCGTTCACCTGCACACACGCAGCTGGTTCAGCTTTCGCGCCGGTGGCTCCAGCCCTGCCGACCTCGTGCAACGCGCCGTGCAACTCGGCCAGCCGGCACTCGCCCTCACCGACCGTCACGGCGTGTACGGCACCGTGCGTTTTCAGAAAGCCTGTGGCGACGCCGGTCTGCACGCCATACTCGGAGCCGAACTCCTCGTCGACGGCGCACCTCTGGTGCTGCTGGCACGCAACGCCGGTGGCTACCGTGACCTGTGTCAGTTGCTGACACGAGCGCATCTGTCAGCTGCAGGTATCAGCCTGCTCGACAACGGTGAGATGCCGGCGGACACCTCCGATCCTCTGCCCACCGATCGTCGCGACATCCCGTCGGTCACGTTGGACGACCTGGCCACGCTTTCGGCTCGCCTGCTCTGTTTAACAGGGGGTCGCGACGGCCGCTTGTGGCAACTTCTCGTTCGACGTCGAAACGAGGATGCACACCGATGGCTTGCTACAGTACAAGAGCTCTTCGGCGATGCCCTCTATGTGGAACTCACCCACGGGTTGTTGCCCGAAGACAGCCGCGTCTGCACTCGTCTGTACGAACTCGCCGGCGCCGAATCGGTAGCCACCATCGTCACCAACGACGTACGCTACGCCACACCCGCGCACTGGCAACGATACGATCTGCTCACCTGCATGCGCCTCAATCACCCTGTTGCCGAACCACACCAGGAGCGCCCACGCAATGCCGAGGCGTATCTCAAATCCGAAGTCCAACTGCGACGGCTGTTGCCATTTTGCGCCGATGCTTTCGAACGCACACTCGAGGTCAGCGAACGTTGTCGTGTCGACCTGGTGCCCGAATACATCACACCGCCATCGGCCAACATTCCTGCCGGCACGACTGCTAACAAACTGCTCCTTGATCTGTGCACTGCCGGTCTCCACCGGCTGTACGTGCCGGAAGGACGTGCACGCGCCCAAAAGCAACTCACCAAGGAATTGCTGACCATCAGTACTCTCGAATTATCAGAATTTTTCCTCGTTGTGCGCGAGGTCGTCGCCGCAGCCAAATCCCGTGGCATCCGTTGCGCCGGGCGTGGTTCGGCGGCCAACAGCATCGTCGCCTATCTGCTCGGTATCACCGCCGTCGACCCGATTCGACACAACCTGCTCTTCGAGCGTTTCCTCCACGGTGGCCGTAAGGGCACGCCTGATATCGATGTCGACTTCGACTCCGATCGCCGCGATGAGGTCATCGAATGGATGGAACAACGTTTTGGCATTGAACAAACGGCGATGACGGCAACCCTCATCACCTACAAACTGCGCCTGGCGCTACGCGACGTAGCCAAAGCGTTAGGCTGGCCCATGACCAAAGTCGATGAACTGTCTCAGTCCGTGCCTTCCGGCCAGGCACTTGAGGTCGACGAACACCGTGATCACATCACCAAGGTTCTTGGCCAATCACCGCTGACGGAACTGTTGTGCCAATGTGTCGCCGATCTGCATCTGTGCCCGCGGCATCTCGGTCTGCACTCCGGTGGTATGATCCTGTCCCGCAAACCGCTGTCCCACTTCACCCCCATACAGGTGTCGGCGAATGGGGTCAAAGTCGTGCAGTTCGACAAGGTGGATGTGGAGGCCATGGGTCTGGTGAAACTCGACGTGCTCGGGCTGCGCATGATGGCCTGCCTCAGCGAGGGCGCCGGTCTGGCTCAGCGACACGAAGGCGTCGATATCGACTTCGACGGTATGGCACTCGACGACGAAGGTGTGTACGAACTGATCCGCAGCGGTAAAACGGTCACCTTGTTCCAGATCGAGTCACAGGGCCAGATGAACCTGATCGCAAAAAATCAGCCGGAAACCTTCGATGACCTCGTCGCCGAAGTCGCCCTGTTCCGCCCAGGTCCTCTGCAGAGTGGCATGGTCCACCCCTTCATCCGTCGGCGCCGAGGCTGGGAACCCGTCATCTACGAACACCCAAGTCTCGAACCCATCCTGCGCGACACATACGGCGTCATCCTCTTCCAGGAGCAGATCCTCGATGTAGCCCACCGTTTTGCCGGTATGTCCCTCGCCGAAGCCGACGATTTTCGCTCTCTCATGTCGAAAGTGCACGACCCTGTGCGTATGCAACAGATGGGCGTCAAATTCATCGCCGGCGCCATGCAACTCGGCGTGCCGCAAGGTATTGCCGAATCCGTCTTCGAGAAGGTCTCCCATTTCATCGGCTATGGCTTCTGTCGCTCCCACGCCGCCGCCTTTGCCCAGACCGTCTACCACTCCGCCTGGATGAAGTGCTACCACCCGGCGGCTCACCTGGCTGCCTTCATGCAGCACCGTCCCGGTTTCTACAACCTGATGACCCTCGAACAGGAGGCGCGCCGTTTCGGTGTACCCGTTCTGCTACCGCACATCAATCTGTCCGGCACACGCTACGACCTGACTCGCGACGACGATGGTGTCCTCGCAATCCGCAAACCACTGACAGCCATCAAAGGACTATCCGACGAGGTCGCCGAACAGATCCTCTGGGCCCGCATGGCGGGCCCTTTTGCCACAGTAGAAGATCTGGCAACCCGCGTATTCCTCGATCGCAAAGTGCTGGACGGACTGGCGCGCTCCGGTACACTGGATGTGCTCGCCGGCAATTCACGCGACGCCTTGTGGCAGACGGGCATAGCCGCCAACCGACTGGAAGCGGGCAACACCCCGGCCACAACCTCCACACTCTTCGAAATGCCCCTGATCCTGCCCGAAGACCTGCCCGACCTGCAGCCCCTGACCTCTGCGGAACGCCTGTCCTGGGACTACAAAACCCACGGCGCCGGCCGCACCCACCCCATCAGCCTGGCAAGAAGACAACTCACCGACCTCCACATCCAATCCATCGAAACCTGCTACCGCTGCATCCCCCTGGACTCAGAAACACCCGCCGCAGGACGCGGCACCAGGGGGACCACCGACAACGAGTTTGCGCAGCCCTTTCGCGCAAACTCGGGGCACCAGGATGGTGCCATCGCCATAGTCGCAGGTATCGTCATCATGCGACAACGGCCACCCACGGCGAAAGGTTTCATGTTCATCACTCTCGAAGACGAAACCGGCTTTCTACAATGTGTCGTGCATCCCAGACTCTACGATCAGTACTACGAAACCCTGATCCAACCGTCGATCATCTTTCGCGGTCAGCTGCAGGCCACCGGTGGCTGGCGCGGCATCGTCGTACATGAAGCGTGGCCACTGCAAGGCGTCTTCGGCGGGTACTCCGGATTCCCCTCCGCCACGGGTGGCCAGGACCATCTCGACGATGGCGCCGAAGCCGTCGCTCGTGGTCATGCCCTAGGCGACACACCTGAACCTGCTTCCCCTGACTCCGACACCGTCCGAAAGGTGGGTTAACCCCTATGCCGCAGCCATCGCCTCCGGCGAAGAAGGGCCGTGCCGCCGGCTACAACACGCCCAATCGTTTCGAGACATTGCATCTGGAACCTGATCCCCTGGAACTCGATGATGAGGACTACAAGGAGAAGGTGCCAACTCAGTTTCTTGTGGATTCATCGAAATCAATTCTGGCTGAGAACAACAGTCCCGACGTCGGTTTTCGCTTCAGCCTGAATCCATACAGAGGTTGTGAACATGGCTGTACTTATTGTTATGCCCGTCCCACCCATGAATACCTCGGCTTCTCCGCCGGCCTCGACTTCGAGACGCGCATTCTCGTCAAAGAGGACGCACCCGATCTGCTGCGCGACGCATTTCGCAGAAAGTCCTGGACACCGCAGGTCGTCGCCCTCTCCGGAAATACCGACTGCTACCAACCCGTCGAACGTCGTCTCGAGATCACCAGAAAATGTCTGCAGGTCTTCCTTGAATTCCGTAATCCCGTCACCATCATCACAAAAAATGCGCTCATCACCCGCGATCTCGACATCTTGCAAGAACTGGCCAGACTCGACCTCGTGCACGTCACTCTCTCCATCACCAGCCTCAAGAGAGCGCTCACGGCGATGATGGAACCGCGCACGTCGAGACCGGAGAAACGCCTTGCCGCCATCGCCAACCTGCACCAGGCGGGCGTGCCGGCTGGGGTCAACGTTGCGCCGCTGATCCCCGGCCTCAATGACGAGGAAGTACCTGCCATTCTTGAAGCATCAGCAGCGCACGGCGCACAATGGGCAAACTATATCATGGTGCGCCTGCCAGGCGCCGTGAAGCCATTGTTCATAGACTGGTTACAGCGCAACATGCCGGATCGGGCTGGCAAAATCGTACGTCGACTTCAGGCAGTGCGAGAGGGTGAATTGTCCGATCCCCGCTTCGGTAGCCGCATGCGTGGCGAAGGGGAGCTCGCCGATGTGGTTGCCAGCTTCTTCCAACTGTCCCGTCGACGTTACGGTCTCGAGAATCGCCACTACGAACTGGCGACAGATCGTTTTCGGCGCACGGGTCATAACCAGTTGAGTCTTTTTGATCCATGACGACAGACCGCTATCGCCAGGCAAGAGACCTGGGTGCCGACTTTCTGCTACAGCATCTGCATGCCGATGGCAGCTTCGGCAATCCAGAAAAGGGCGTGACCGAGTATTACAAAGTACCCGCCGCCTTCTTGGTCTCCGGCCACAGCCGGTCCGCTGGCCGCCTGCTCGATTGGATCCGCCGTCACGGCCTGCGCGACAATGGGGACTTCGGTCCCAGACCAGCAGCCGCAACCGACACCTACTACTACACCTACTACAATGCCTGGGTCATCAAGGCAGCCCACCGCATGGGCCAGTTCGACCTGTCTCAGCGAGGTATGGACTTCCTCATGGGCTTCTGGGACGCAGCCAGTGGCGGATTCTATTCGAGTCCGACCCAACGGACGCCGGAGACCAAACAGGACTTGTGGGTCGTAGCCGGTTCCGGTTGGAGCGCTTTGTACACGGGCAGAATGGATGTGGCCCGCCACGTCGGCCACTGGATGAACCGGTTGCTGGACGCACAGCCTAACTATCCGGAAGTGCTGTACAGTGTCTCAAGCGCTGCCACCGGTCTGATCACCGAGGTCCTTGATGGAGATGACTTTCGTTATGTGCTGAGCCGCGACGAATCGAGGGACCAGTCCTTCTACCACCCCGGGATCGCCGCCGGTTTTCTCGCACGGCTGTATCAGGCGACAGGTGAAGATCAATGGCTTGGTCTGGCGAGGCAGTACCTGCGCTTCGCCGAGCACGTGGGCGCGTACCACTTTCGTCTGTTGAGGGCAGGGAAAGTCGGTTGGGCTGCCGCAGTGCTCTACACGTTAACCGGCGAAGCCAAATACCGGAACATGGCCATTCGCGTCGGCGATGAACTCATCGCCCAACAGACTGCAGAAGGGTACTGGAATTGGCCTGCTGAAGATGGCAGTCTCGAAGCCAACAACGACATCACCGCCGAAATGGTCGTCTGGCTCGATGAAATCCATCAGGCCATTGGCTAAACGCCACATGACAAGCACCACAGATCACCAATCGGTGGACACTACGCAGCGCTACAACTCCCTGTTGTATGTGGGCGTCCTGCTGCTGGCGTTGACCAAACTGGCGCTGCCTTTTCTCCTGCACGGGGATTTCGATTTTCACCGCGACGAGTTGCTCTACCGGTGACGCAGAGTGGTCGGTGCGACTACCTGCCCTGTTGGCGTTCGGTGCGAACCTTCGTGCCCGCCGCAGATGGGCTGGCCCTGCTCGCCTACACAAAACTAGGCAGCAGCTACGCCTCGCTCTTTGTGGTGGAACAGGATCAACGGCAAGCTCTACAGATGGCCAAAGTGTTGGCCGCCCCTGCTTCCTCCGTCGTCGATGACGAGCAACGGTTCGACGAACTCTACCTCAGACCGGTGCAGGAAGGCGTGGAGTATGGTCTCTTCGTCACCGCCTCGGGAGGCCCAGCGGAGATGGCGAACTGGGCCGTCTACTACGTGCGTATGTAACCCTCAACTCACAGAAGTGATACCTGGCGGATACAAATTGGCGTCGGCGCCCTGCCGCTGAAGCTTGGTGCAAGTCGTTGTGCGGTAACAAGCAGCCTCCATGCGAAGGGTGCTGGTACAGAGATTGATCACACCTGATGTGAATCGATACACGTGCAGCCAATCCTGTCTTGGAGGTATCACATGAATGTCACGCTGATCGGACACGGTTTCTGGCCCCTTGTCGGCGGTCTGGAGCGTCAGGTCTATGATTGTGCCGTCGGTCTCGCCCGTCGAGGCTGTGCGGTGCGGGTGTTGTCCATTGTCGCCGAGGGTACGGACCTGCCCGCCGACGAGGTCCTGCACCTTCCAGGAACGGGGCCGATCCAGGTACATCGAGCGCCCGTACTGCAACCAGCAGCACCACACGACCCACTCCGTGAACCGGAGATCCCCGCCGACGCCTATCGGCAACTGGCGCCTCGGTGGTCACGGCTGGTACACGACGCCGATGTGCTGTGCACCTTTGGCGCTTCGCCCGCTCTTGCCGGTGATCTCATCAAGCGCCATCTGGGCCTTCCATTCGTTGCTGTGTTGCCCGGGATCCCGGAGCAGGCGGATGCACGCTTCCGCGAGATTCTGTGCTGCGACGCGGATCTTTTCGTCGGCGTCTCACGGTTCATGTGCCGCCGCGCCGAAGCCTTGTACGATCTGCACATGATCCCGATTTACAATGGCATCGACACGGATCTTTTCCGACCCACACAGCAGGCCCTCGACTACGACGTCCTGCTGGATCTGCCAGGCCCGCTGATCACATCCCCCGTCCGCCTCGATCCATCCAAAGGACTCGACCTGCTGCTCGACGCCTTCGAACTGGTCAGCAGACTGCGCCCGGACGCGACCCTGCTGATCACCGGCAATGGCAGTATCTGTCACCACCTGGGTCTGGTGAATCCGTACTACGAACACCTACAGAGGGTGGTGCAACTGAAGGAGTTGACACAGCAGGTGCGTTTCGCTCGTGGTGCCATCGCCAGCCGCGACATGCCGGCGCTGTACACGATCTCTGATCTCTGTGTCATGACCAGTGTCACCGAGGGCTTCGGACTTGGCCTCGCCGAGTCGCTCGCCTGTGAGACACCCGTCGTGGCGACCCGTACCGAGGGCATGACGGAGATCTTCCCTGACGGTAAGGCGGGTGTCTACGTCGATCGCGACGCCACCGATGTCGCCCAGTGCCTGCTGACGCTGCTGGGTGACAATGCCCTTCGTCGGCGCCTGGGTCGCGCCGGTCGTGCTCACATCGTCGCCAGCTTCCCATTGCAGGCACAAGCCGACAACTACCTCTCCCTGTTCACCTCCTTGTGCACAGCGCGCATCGCAGCCTGACATGGTTGCCGCCACACGATCACTGCCCCTCGGGCCACCATTGGTGCAGAGTTATCTGTTCCACGCCTACCCACTGGCCATCCTCGCCGGCCACGGCGAGGCCAGTCTGCCGTGGATCCTTTCCACCTTCGTACAACTCTACCATCGGCCGCACGGTGAACTGAAATTTTACATTCACCCCTGGTCTCCCGCCGACCATCTGCGCCAGACGGCACTGTTCCAATGTCCCTGGCTCGACATACAACACGTCGACCAGCGTCTGCCAGACACACCCCTCGTCCCCTTCCTCGAGCGTTGTATCAACAGGGGTCTCTATGCACAGATCGATATCGATTATGGCTGCCTGCCAGGAGATCCACGTCTGGGCTGGTTGCACGAGATCCTGCTCTTCGGCGTCGATCGTCACGCCCATCTGTTCGAGGCCCTCACCTACGCACCGGATGGCACATTCCACACCTTTCGTCTCGACGGCGACACTGTCGAGATAGCCGCCGCCGCCGCCGCACGACTCGCCCACACGCACGCTCTGGAGGACGAACGACCACGGTTGCTGCTCTATCGATACATCGACAAGGCTGACGTTGCTTTCGATGTCCCAGCGGTCTGTGATCAACTGTGGGACTACCTCGAGGCAGCAGACAGTTCCGTGCGGCATCGAACCACCGCGCCCGTCATCGACGCACTCTGGGGGGTCGCTACATGCCCCTGGCTCGAATCGGAAGTGATCGCCGTCGGTGCCGGTCGCCCGCCGGAGCGGCTCGATATCCCCCTGCGTGTCTGGTGGGAACACAAACGACTCATGGCCATGCGCTTCGCCTACCTGGAACAGGAGGGATTTCTCGACCCTGCCCTGAAAGCCAGCAACAGCGCCCTCGAGATCGCACGAATCGCGTGGCAGGCGCGACTAATCACCCTTCGCTGGCGCGAGCCGGATGCACAGAGCATTCGCAGCGTCGTCGCCCTGATACGCGAATCGGCGGCACGCGAATTGGATGTGGCCGGTACCGTCGTTACGACGCTTGCCGCGTGAGACGAGGATGACAGACCTCCGCATCACCATCGCCTTCTGCTCCGGTCGGCACCGGATCGTGCCCGTCGTCGACATGCTCGTCGGTCGCTTGCGCGCGCTGCAGTACACGGAGGGATTGTTGCTGCGCCTGCTCGTGAACTGGGATCGCACCTTCGGGGATGCACCACCACCACATCGTGAATTGCAGTTGGCCGGCGCCGGCGCTTTCGAACAGGTCCGCTGTATCGAACCCGCCGCAGCGATCGCCCTCGTCTGCGAAGCAGGAGCGACTGGGGATCTGGCACCTCTTATCAGACGTCCAGGTTACGGGTCCCTGCGCAACCTCGCCCTCCTCGAGGCCCTGCGCGCCGACTCGGATATCCTGCTGTTCCTTGATGACGACGAGTATTTCACCGCCCCATGGCGTGACGAGAAGGGTCAACTCCACTGGCGACCCGTCGACCCCCTCGGACCCCACCTGGATAGTCTCTCGCAGGGCGCGGCCGTCACCAACGGTACCACTCTCGGCGAACCCTCACCCATCCCCCGGGGCATCAGCCACCACGTGCCCCCCGCCATCCTGCGCCGATTGGGTGCGGCACTGGCGGCAGGCAGTGAATTCCTCACCCCCTCCTCCTTCCTCGCCGGACGTATGCGCCTCGCCCCCGGCCCCGAAAACAGATTGCCCCGACCCATTGACGTCGTGCGCGGTGTCCGTCGCCTGTCAGGTGGCAACCTCGCCCTGGACCTCAACGTCGCCCGCGCCGGACTGTTGCCACCCTTCTATGCACCACCGGCAGCTCGGGGTGAGGACGCCCTCTTCGGCGCCCGCATCGATCACCTCTGTGTGCAACGAGTGCCGGCGTATGTATTCCACGATCCCTTCGGACGTTTCACCGAGATGGCCAGTGCTGGTACCCGTCCTGCGGAGTTGACACCCACACCTCTGACACGGGCGACGGTGGCCCGCTTTGGCCGAGCCCTGTTGGGCTGGATCGGCTACGCTCCCCTGCTGCTGCGATTGCGAGCACCGGACGAAGCGTGGTATCGGGTAGGAATCGCGTTGATGCGAGAGGCCGTCGCGGAAGCAGCACCAGCCTTGAGTAGCGGTCTGAACTGGGAGGGGTTTGCCGCCGCCCCTTCGGTGCTGGCCCGGTGCAGCCGGCGCAGTGGGCGCGACCTGGAGGAACTACGAACCTCGGAAGAGGCGTGGCGAAACTGGCTACGCGAAGGGGTCGGTGCCCAACTCGTTCAGCGCGCCGCCTGAATCGCGCCTGCAGTGGTAACACGATACCGGCCCGCCGCCAGAGGGCCAAGCTCCTGCTGCGCGCCATCTGGCCAACGCACGACCACCCCCTCCGCCGCCGACGCCGAGCCCAGGCCGAAGACGAGGGCGAGTGAATGCTGACTGAGATAGGAGGAACCGGTACGCACCGTCAGTGCTTGTTTGCGGCCCTGGTTGGTGACGTGCACCACGGCGCCGAGCGCATCGACGGCGGGTGACTCACCCGTGAGCAGCAGCACGAGAGCCGAACCACCGCCGGCGTCCACGGCGTCATTGCGCAACACGCGCGCAGCACCCCCGTTGGTCGACAACAGCGCGTCCACGTCACCATCCCCCTCCAGATCACCCACAGCCAGACCCCGACCGACGAGTTGTTGGGCGAAGGGTGGCCCTGCCTGTGTGCCGACATCTATGAGCCCACCGGCGCCGTCATTCCAGAACAGTTGCGGTCGCTGAGCGTAACTGATCTCTTTCTGCACGGCATTGATCCCGGGTTCGATGTGGCCATTGACCAGTAGCAGATCACGGTAGCCATCGAGGTCGTAGTCGAGAAACTTGAGACCAAAGGTGAGAGTACGCAGCGTCGGTTGTACCAATCGACTGCGACCGGCGCCATCGAGAAACAACGCCGCCCCTGGCGCCGTCTGGGTGTACAACGACATCGACTCGCGACTGAAGTTGCCGATTCCGATCGCCTGGATCCCGTCCCCGTTCAGCGCGGTCACGTCGATACCCATGCCGGCGCGAGCACGACCCGACTCGTCGTAGCCGATGCCGGCGGCCATGCCGGACTCGACGAATCGTCCATCTGCCTGGTTGCGCAGCAGAAAGTTGGGCTGTGTGTCGTTGGTCACCACCAGATCCACCCAGCCATCGCTGTCGAAATCGGCGACGGCGACACCCATCGACTTGGCATGGGGCAACAGCAGTCCTGCTGCCTCCGTGACCTCCTCGAAAGTGCCGTCGCCACGATTGTGATACAAGCGCGGCGTCGACCCCGGGTATTGTTGCGGCGTGGCATAGGACTTCTGCTTACCGTCGAAGCTGGCGTAGAGGTCGTTTTCCGGGGACCAGTGCACGTAGTTGGTGACGAACAGATCGGGCCAGCCATCGTTGTCGGTATCCGTCCACAACGCTGCCGTCGACCACTCGGGATTGTGACGACCCTCGTCATCCGTCCAATCGGACCCGGCGACGCCCGCCCGGTCGGTAACATCGTCGAAGCGCAGACCGCCCGTACCCTGCAGCAACAGGTTGGCCCCCAACGTCGTCAGAAACAGGTCCGTCCAGCCGTCGGCATCGTAGTCGGCGGCTGTGATACCCATGCCATAGAGACTGACATCCAGTCCGGAACCAGCCGTCGCGTCTTCGAAGACGCCATCGCCGCGATTGGCGTATAGCCGACTCGTAGGTGCCTCCCGTCCCTCCTCTTCGTGCCCGGCAAACCAGGTGCCGTTGACGAGCACCACATCGTCATCACCATCTGCGTCGATGTCGAACAGGCCTGCACCGGCGCCCATGGTTTCCGGCATCCACTTCTGCCCGAAGCCCCCTGTCTCATGCTCGAAATCGATACCGGAGGCGCCCGTCACATCGGTGAATCTCACCCCCGGTGGCGTCCTGCGATCACCACTCGTCGCATACGCCGGTGCTGCTTTTGTGTATGCGGGTGCCTGTTCGTTTGCCTCTTCGGGCTGCTCACATGCGGCCACCAGGCTGATCGCCAGCCACACACACCACTTGCGCATCACCTCACTCACAGCCCTGGCGAGACAGCGGGGGATGACCTCAGATCGTGCACATGGATCTTCTGTGTCTCACGGTTGGCATTGGGGTGCCGCATGCGATAACCGCGGGTCACGACCTGCGCCGACTCGTCGATCTGGTAGTAGGTGTAAGCCTGTTCGGCTGCTGCCGCCTCCGCCTCACGCCCCAGACTGCGCAGAGACAACATCCTGTGGTAGTGGGCGCTGCGATCTTCCGGATCGATGTGCAGGACCTGATCGATCGCCTTCAGTGCCTCCTCGAAGCGACCGTCCAGGTAGAGCACCCGACCCAGGTTGCCCCAGGTGGCGCGGTCTTGCGGGAATCGCGACAGCACATGTCGGTACGCACCTTCGGCGTCGGCGTACCGACCCGCCTTCTGGTGGGCGACACCCCAGATCCATGCGGTCTGTGGGTCCCCGACTTGCAGTGCTTCGCACCGTTCCAAAAATCGGTAGGCTTGCTCGATGTCACCATCCTGGAGTGCGACACGCGCCATATTTCGTGGGCCATCGATGCCATCGGGCCGCAACCGCGCCACCTGCTCGAAGGCAGCCATGGCGGAACGGGTATCTCCCTGCAACAACAGGGCGATGCCGTAGTCGTTGTGTCGCATCCACTCAGGGGCAGGTGAACTCGACTGCTCTCGCGCCGGGCCGGGCCGGGCCACGGGCAAGAGGATTTCATGCCGAGCAATCTCCGTGACCGGCAGATCTGGGACCTGTGGAAATGGGCGGAAGCCTGCAGGATTGGCCGCATAGGCGAACTCCGTGTACCGGCGGTCGAACTTGCGCCACAACAGCCTGGCGGTAATGCGCACCTCGGCGCCGGCATACTCTGGTGGGATGCTGACGCCATAATGCGCCACATCCGCCGTGCCCGGTCCGATCACGTGCACGTAGACGGGCGCATAGATATCCTGCGCATTGCGCTGATGGATCCCCCTGCCGGCGGCATCCACCAGCAACGCCTTATAGAAGTGCGCCGCCTGATCGACATGACCATCAACGCCCAGGGCTCCACTTTGCTGCCACACCTCACCCTCTTGAGCAGATACAGTAAACTCGATCCAGCCTTCATTTGAATCGTTGGTGCCACCAGGGAAGGTGTGACCGACACCGACGTTGCGCACCGTCACATCGACTTCGAAATGTTCCCCCGGTTCCAGCACCGATCCGGCCACGCCGGGCAGAGCTTCGATGGCGCCATCGGCACGACGCAGTGCTACAATGTCAATGCGCAGCTTCTCTGCTTGCAGGAACTCCTCGATGCGGTGCACGGTCTCCATGTCGCCGCGCAGGTACGGTAGCGCTGTATTGGCGGCCAGGAAGCGATGCGACCGGACGTATCCATCCCGCGCCGACACGTCCCCCTGTACCGCCTTCTCCGGTGGCATGTGACAGTCCTGGCAGAGCCGTTTGTACCCTGGCAGGTAGAACGTCCGTGATGCATTGAGGGCGACACCGCTGTCATGCCAATTGTCGAACTCGTCCTGGCCACGCAACCACCGGTAGCCATTGAGCCTACTATCGAGACTGACCTTGTGGCACGTGGCGCAATACTGCGACGAGTGGAAAAACGGCTTGAGCATCTGACGCTTGTGCACGGCGGGACGCGCTTTCAGTGCCATGTCGTGCATCAACTGCGCGATCCCATCCTGGGATTCGGCGAATAGATACGGGTCTTCCTGGTGATCGGCGATGTTGTAGTTGGCGTTCCCCGTCTGATCGTGAATGGCATCGATGGCGTGACAGGCCAGGCAGGTGAGCCCCGCCTGTGCTTGTGGCGAACGGCGGTCGATCTCTCCCGTCATTTTGCCCGCCAGCATCAGCGCCGGGTCATGACAGCCCGAACACCACTTCGACTTCACCAACGCCTCCCGCCCCTGTAGCTTTGTCCCAGGGTCGGTGCGACTGAAATAGCTGATGTGGGCATCGAGTTCGCTATTCGAGCTTGTCGAAGTCCGGCGCATTTCGTTGATCGTTGCTTCGTAAAATGGATTGTTGAAAGAAGCGAAACGATGCGCCGATTTCGACCACTGCTCGACGGTGGCGGCGTGACAACGTGCACAGCTGGCAGCACCGAGTTTCTCCGTCGCCACAAACCCCTGCTGCTCGACCTCGCGTTCCAGCAGTTCCTGTTCCGGCAGATTTCCACGGGTGATGATACGCGACGGCAGATATCCTCCCGTCGTCGTCGTCGCCGCCGACGGAAAAAATGGACTCTGGTAGGGCACGAAGTTGGCGGGCACAAAGTTCGTGGGACTGCCACCCCGTTGACGCGCACCCGACCCGGGACCGGTATTCGTACCCGCCGCAAAGGCACTTTCAGCGACTGCCGTGTACGATTCGCGATCGTAGCTGACACCGTGGGCGAGAATCGCCGCCAGCGTCAGCCCGGCGACAGCGACAGGTACGGTTGTGTAACTAACGGGGGACGGCTTCCAGATGGAAATCCGTCGATGGGCGAGATAGAAGGCTGGCAGTGCCGCCGCCGCCAGCACGTGTAGCCACCAGGCCCAGGCGTTACCTCTACTGTTGGCTTCACTGACGATGAACAGACCTGAAACCAGTAGTGCCACACCGAGAACGGCGGTGACAACTCCGGTGTAGATCGCCCGTTGGCGCTGGCGCCGCCAGACCATCGGCAGATGCCATTCGACGAAAGCCAGCATCAGCACGACGAGAAGGATGCCGAGTCCCGTATGAAACAACACCATGCCCTGGTAAAATTTGGGTAACGAGATGTCGGTGACAGCGAAGTAACCGATACCGGCAGCATCTGCTGCGCGGTGGGCGAGCAGGTAGAGGGTATCGGCCAACATGACGACGCCCAGCACGACGATCAGTGCCAGCGCCCGGTGTTGATAGCGGGTGAGGCGACTACGTTTCTGCGAACTGCCTGTTGAAACGCTCTGACTCACGTGTAGAGATCTGGCTGCGGGCGGTGGGAAACAGGAACCGATAGGACACTGAGAAGAGGTATAAGATAGGGCGGACGACGGGGCCTGTCGCAGCGCTCAAGACGTGAGCTGCTCGTGGGTCTGGCGTGCCACGATCAGTTCCTCATCCGTGGTCAGGACACGCAAGTGCACACGACTGCCCTCGCGGTGCAATGTGCCCTCACCGTGCACACTGTCGTTGCAGGCGGGGTCCATCTCGACACCGAGAAACTCCAACCCCTTAAGGACCTGACCACGTACAATGCTGGAATGTTCACCGATGCCACCGGTAAAGCTGATCACATCAAGACCACCCAATTCGACGACAAAGGCGCCGAGGTAATCCCGGATGGCAGAGCAGAACACCTCGATGGCAAGCACACAACGTTCATCTCCTGCCTGGGCGCGCTCTTCGATATCACGCATGTCATTCGATACGCCGCTGAGACCGAGCATCCCCCCCTCGGAGGCGCAGATTTCCAGCGCCCTGTCCAGCGAGATCCCCTCCCGATCACAGACGACCTGCAACGCATACGGGTCTAAATCACCGATGCGGTTGTTCTGCGGCACACCGCCCTGCGGACTGAGGCCATGTGAGGCCCCCTGCGACACACCATCCTTGACGGCGCATAGTGACGACGAGCCGCCGAGGTGGCAGTTGATGTGCCGCAGCCGGCTCTGACCTTCCAACTCGAGAACTTTCTCGGCAGCGTAGCGGTGTGAGGCACCATGAAAACCGTAACGGCGGATGCCATACTCCTCGTACCAGTGCCAGGGGACGGCGTAGAGTTGCCGGCGCAACGGCGCATTGCCGTGAAAGGCAGGCTCAAAGCAGCCGATACGTGGAGCATCGGGAACGACGCTGGCAAACTGTCGGATCGCCGCCACGTAGGCGGGGTTGTGGGCGGGAGCCAGACGAAAGAAGTCCTCCATGCGGCCAATGACCTCTTCGTCGAGTTCGACGACGCCGGTGATAGAGCGGGCGTGTACGGTCTTGAAACCCACCCCCTCGAGTTCCCCAACCGAAGCCAGGGGGGCGCCCTCCCCGGTAAGTCGTGCCAGCGCCTCGTCGATGGCGGTGGCGTGGTCAGGCAGCAGGCAGGGCTGCTCGACCTCGTCACCCTCCCCCAACCGATACTTGTGCAACGAACCCTCTTCGACGTCGCCGATTCGGTCCATACCACCGCGGGCTAGCACCGTGCCACCCGGCATGTCGAAGAGTTTGTACTTGAAGGAGGTGCTGCCGAGATTGGCTACCAGAATCTTCACGTCGGTCCTGTCGTTAAATTCGGTGGGTTTCCGAATTTCGTAATATCGGGAACGAAGGGTGGCACATAAAGTGCCATTAATCTCGACATGAACGACAACCTTACCCAAGCCACAACAACCAGCTGTCGTCGGGGACCGTCGATCTACCTGACGACGACGGGCGCAATCCGCATGTCCGCCTTCGCCCCCGTCACTAATAGCACCCGTGCCCTGACCGCTATCGTCGGCATCGATGCGGGCTCCGCCGAGTTGGAGATCCTGGAACGCATGCGGTCCCGGCTGTACTGGATCGCAGCTGGCTGTGCCGCCCTCACCCTCGTTGCGGCCCTCATCTTTGCCCGCAGCATCACTCGTCCCATCCGCCATATCGCCAACATTGCCGAACGTCTTGGATCCGGCGACTACAGCGCCCGGGCCGACGTGCATACACGGGACGAGGTCGAAGTCCTCGCCACGGCGGTGAATCACATGGCGGAGCAGGTGCGCGAGCGGGACGCCGCTCTCAAGGAGATGGCTGCCAGCGTTGCCCACGAGGTGCGCAACCCGCTGAACTCTATCAAACTGCTACTTGCTCTGCTGGCGGAGGATATCGCCGCCAACCGTCGGCGGCTCGTCATCATCCTCTGGTTCGATTTCGAGGACCTTGCCGTCCGCGTCGATCTCTTTCTCCTTCGCCTGCACAGCCGCCGCATCCAAGCAGACTGCGGACAGCTCCATGAGCATGACGCCGAGCCTGACTCGCGTGAGCCGGATCATGTTCCATCTCCTGGTAAGGGTCATCTGGGTATGTGTTAGGGGTAATGCAAGACCCACTGAGAGGGGACACGGGTTGCGGTCAGACTGCTGCTTTGTCAGCGATGGGAGTTCAGCACCGCTGAAGAATCAGCCCTACCAGGACCAACTCATGCCGATGGACGGCAACAAAGAAGTAGTTGCCGCGCAGGGCCAGATGGCCTCCGTCGTCATGCGAGATGTAGCTCTCGATCCCACGCGCCGTCGTTTGCGCCACATCCACCAGGATGAGATCCTCGTTGGTCTCTGGAAAGACATCGAGGGCCCCCGCTACCCAGTCACGATAGACGGGCCGCGGGTTGTTGCTGTGCTTGTGATAGGCCTCGAAGCGGACACCGGTGACGCCGAAGACGTGCTCGATCCCCGCCGTCCACTGCGTCGACAGTTCTGACCTGCCATAGCGGGCGCCCGCATCCAACGCCGTGTCGTCATGCAGGTCGTGGAACTGGCGGTACTGGCCCCAGCCCACACGCAGCAGACTGCCTGTGGGCAGATCGACCATGGCGCTGAGACGTGGGCTGACGTCGCTGTCGCCGGTGTGGGAGGCACGGTCGTAACGCACCCCTCCTTCCACTGTCAGCGGAGGGGCAAGCCGCACCCGATTGGCCACGTAGGCGTCCAGAATCGAACTGTTCTGCTCGCCGCTGACATCGGTCTCCACAGGATACAAGCCCAGTGGGTCCTGGCGGGAATCATTCGGATCCTGGTAGACCAGATTGTGCAGTTGATAGTCGACGTTGTGACGCCGCAGATCGGCACCGAATTGCCACAACCACGAGTCGGTCGGTTCCACCAGCCAATCCTGCCTGATGCCGACAATGCGCAGATCTCGATGCTTGTCGACTTCGTACACGGCGCCCGGATTGCCGATGGTGAACCGCTCGTCGGCGTTACAGTCGTACTTCTGCACCGCTTTCGGCGGACTCGTACATCGCATTGAGTATGCGTTGCACACCGATCGCCTCACGCCAACTGACGGCCGGCGGCGTGTCGCCGCGAAGCGCTCGCAGAAATGCCGTGTGTTGTGCCATGGTGCGATTCTCGGGTTCATCATCGATGTCGAGTTCAACCGGCGTCACTTCCTGCTGATGATCCAGCGCGGCGTATGGCGCAACGTCCTGTACCACCCCCAATGTTCCGTGGATCTCCCACCCGTGCCCGCGGCTACGCGGGTGCTGCAGCCAGTTGCCCTCGATCGACATGGATGTGCCATCGGCGAAGCGCACGTGCCCATGACCAAAGTCCTCCACCGACACCTCCGAGATCTCACCGTCAAAATGAATCGGTGGATCCGGCATCTTGTCGATGCGGCGGAAGGTGGAAGCGCTCACCGTCACCGCTTCGGGCGCACCAAGAAGCCAGTACACCGCATCAAGAGGATGTACCGTCGTCGCCGCCAGCACGCCACCGAGTGACATATCCTCACGATGGAAAAATCGACCCCAGGGATAGGACATGATATGTCCACCCCAGACACGTGTGTGATAGATCTGTCCGAGACCACCGGCGACCAGGAAACGACGCACCGCCCGCTCGGCTGGGGACTGGCGCATTTGAAAGCCCATGGTGAACAGCCGTCCCGCTTGCGTCGCCGCCTGTTCCATGGCTTCGGCTTCGGCAACATTCATGCATAGCGGCTTCTCACACAGCACATGCGCTCCCGCTTCGAAAGCGGCAATGGCTTGCAGTGCGTGGAACTTCGGCGGTGACGCCACGACGACGTACTCGGGTGCAGTCGCGGTCAACATCTCTTCCATGTCCTGGAATGCCCGGGCGCCCGGCTCGACCAACGCTGCCGCTGTCGCCGCTGACGATTGGTGCGGATCGACGACGGCCACCACCTCCGCTTCCGGGACCCGCTGCAGCCATTTGATATGTTCGCGGCCCATCAACCCAGCGCCGATGACGGCGGTGCGCACACGCATGATCAGGGTCGCGTCGGACTGCCATCGGGCAATCGCGTCTGCGTCCATTCCTCGATCGTATCCGTACAGGGATATTTTGCCGCCAGTTCCTCATTGATGTCGATCCCGAGACCGGGATTGTCATTGGGGTATAGATAGCCGCCGCGGACCTCTGGCAGTCCAGGAAAGATGTCGTAGCACAACTCGTTGAACCGGCACCACTCCTGTACGCCGAAGTTGGGAGCCCATAGATCGAGATGGAGATTGGCGGCATGTCCCACCGGCGATGTGTCACCGGGGCCGTGCCACGCGGTACGGATCCCATACATCTTGGCGAAAGCCGCCACGTTGCGCGCTGGGGTGATACCCCCCATCTGTGACACGTGCATACGCAGAAAGTCGATGAGACGACCTTCGATCAGCGGCTGCCATTCACGCGGGTGGTTGAACAACTCGCCCATAGCGATCGGTGTCGCACACTGGGAACGGATGTTGTGAAACCAGTCGATGTCCTCCGGCGCCAGCGGATCTTCCAGGAAGAACAGTTTGAACTGCTCCATGTCCTTGGCAAACTGCACCGCATTGATCGGCACCAGGCGCTCGTGAATATCGTGCAGCAATTCGACCTCGAAACCAAGCTCTGAGCGAACATGCTCGAAGACGTCGAGGTGGGCCCGCACGTACCCCCGGGGGTCGAAGTAGGCTCCCGGCTGGGCCCCGTCAGGACGTGGCTGCCGCGACTCCATGCCGCCATAGCCGCCCTGCTGCACACGGATGTACTGATACCCCTGCTCCATGTACCCACGGATGGAGTCGACGATCTCCTCTTTTGTCGAGCCACCTGCGTGGGCATAACAGGCCGCCGCCTCTCGACACTTGCCACCCAGCAATTGGTAGACAGGCATCCCCGCCCGTTTGCCCTTGATATCCCACAGCGCCTGATCGACACCGGAGATGGCGTTGTTCAACACCGGTCCGTTGCGCCAGTAACTGTTCACCGTAGACATCTGATAGATGTCCTCGATACGGTCCACATCTCTGCCGATGAGAAAGGGCTTGAGGTGACGCTCGATGGCAGTGTGCACGGCATTGAAGCGCTGCGTGAAGGTGGCACAGCCGATGCCGTAGAGACCCGGTTCGGAGGTGATCAACTTGACGATGATCAAGCGCGACCCGGCGGGCTGTGTCATGATGACCTGCACATCTTTGATCGTGACCGTGCTCATAGCGCTGGCGTTCCATGGTAAAATGGTGGGAAGGATGCCGTAGGTTTGTGACCCTCGGGAGT
>Ga0310124_10000896_pt1 | contig 21142 bp, 16 predicted proteins | sample CB11b_AW_Bot5_MG_FD_203507 | JGI IMG/M metagenome (GOLD analysis project Ga0310124, IMG submission 203507) | Marine microbial communities from Western Arctic Ocean, Canada - CB11b_AW_Bot5 | ecosystem: Environmental > Aquatic > Marine > Oceanic | place: Canada: Western Arctic Ocean | collected... | reverse complement strand
ACATACGCCTCGTACCACAATTCGGCATTCGATCAGGTGACCTGGACAGTGAGGGCCATGTGGCGATGCCGCAAGGACCGGCGCTTCGCGGGGCCCCGCGACCGTTCCTCCGCGTCGAAGGCCACCAAGGGTCACCAGTCGGGGTGGATCGTCATCACCGCGGGTTGGGGGCTCGGCGTCGCCGTCGCCGTCTACTGCGTAGGGCGCATCAGCGGCGCCCACATCAACCCGGCGGTGACCGTTGGGCTGGCCTCAATCGGGCAATTTCCCTGGTCCGACGTCGCGTCCTATGTCGCCGCGCAGATGATCGGCGCCTTCCTGGGGGCGGTCATCGGGCTGGTGTTGTCGATAGGTTTGAGTCGGCTGCTCGCCACCATGCTGTTCGGCGTGCAACCGCTGGATCCGCTGACTTTCGCATCCGTGACCGTCCTCTTGGCGGTGACCGCGGCGGCGTCGACGGCCGGCCCCGCCTGGCGGGCGACCCGAATCGATCCGGTGGTGACGCTGCAAAACGACTGACCGAACGGAGCCGCCGCCGCCCGCCTCCTCGGGGCGATCGGAGCGCGTGAGCGGTCGGCGGAGCGGGCGCTGGTCGCCGCACCGTCCACCCACAAACGCTGTATGCTCGTGGGTCGTGATCAGCAGCTTTCGACTCGCCCAGACATCAGAAACTCTTCGACTTGGGTCGCGCCGGGCGATTCCCATCCACACGCGGTCCGCCAGCTGTCAATGATCCGCCGCGTGTTTCCATACGCCGCTGCGGCGGCGGCGCTGGCGGTGTTGGCGTCACCCACCCTGCGTGCGCAGAACCCGAGGGCCGGCGGCGCCGACCTCGGCATTCTCGCCGGTCGGCCGACCGTTCGGCCCACCCGAATCGCTCGCCCACCGGACATCGACGGCGGGCTCGATGACGACGTCTGGAAGACAGCCGCCGTGATCACGGATTTCGTCCAGCAGGCCCCGCTCGACGGTCCGGCGGCCACCGAGGCCACCGAGGTCTATCTCGCCTACGACAGTCAGAACCTGTATTTGGGGTTCCGGCTTCACTATTCCGATCCGGGCCTCATTCGCGCGAACCGCGTCGACCGAGATCAGGCCGACCAGGACGACCTGATCAGCATCTACATCGACCCGTTTCTCGACCAGCAACGCGCCTATGTGTTTGACGTGAACGGCTACGGCGTGCAGGGCGACGGAATCATCGTCACGAACACGAGCGGCGGTTCCCGCGGACGTGGCCGAACCCGCGGCGGCGGCGGGCGGGGGCAGACCGGCATCCCGGGGCCGGACCGGTCGTGGGATGCCCTGTTCCAGACGGCCGCCCGAATGGTCGACAACGGCTACACAGCGGAGATGGCGATCCCGTTCAAGAGCTTGCGGTATCCGCAGTTGGCGGACGGTGCGTCACATCGGTGGGGGTTTCAGATCGTCCGGGCGATTCAGGGCAAGGATGAAGAGCGTGACGTCTGGGCCCCGATGTCGCGTGATATCGACGGGTTCATGACCCAGATGGGGGTCATGGATGGAATGACCGGGTTTTCGGCCAGCCGCAACCTGGAGATCCTGCCGACATTGACCGCGATCCGTTTCGAGTCACGAGACGAGACGACCGGGGGCCTTGCAGACACGTTTTCCCCCGAGGGTGGTCTGAACGTCAAGTACGGGATCAGCTCCAATCTGACGGCCGACTTCACCTTCAACCCTGACTTCTCCCAGATCGAGTCGGATGTGGCGCAGGTCGAGGTCAACCAGCGGTTCCCGCTCTTCTTCCCGGAACTGCGGCCCTTCTTTCTGGAAGGGCAGGAGATCTTCAACGTGTTCTCGCCGCTGAACTGGCTGAACACCCGCACCATCGTGGACCCGCGTTTCGGCGGCAAGCTCACCGGGAAGGTAGGTCGGACCGCGATCGCGCTACTCGTAGCCAACGATGAGGCGCCGGGACGGGTCGAGGACACGGCCGACCCCGCGGCCGGCGAGACCGCGCAGGTCTTCGTCGGACGCGCGCGGTACGACCTGTACGCCGAGTCGTATGTCGGAGGGCTCGTGACCGACCGGCAGTTTCTCGACGGCTACAGTCGGGCCGCCGGGGCGGACGGGCAGTTCCGTCTGGGGCCGACCGGTCAGCTCAATTTCATCGCGTTCCAGACCCTGAACCGCGACCAGGCCGGTGACGAGACCACCGGACCTGCCTGGGGTGTCTTTCTGCAGCAGAACGGTCGCAACCTCCGGTTCTCGACCTTCAACGGCAGCACGCACCCTGATCTGCGCACCGACCTCGGGTTCATTCGGCGGGTCGACACCCACACGCATCGTGACACCGTCGCCTACCGGTGGTGGCCGGAGAGTTGGCTCATCAACTGGGGACCGCGGTTCACCTACGAGCGGCTCTGGGACTTCGACGGAGTGCTGCAGGACCAGAGATTCGACACCGGGCTCAATTTTGTGTTCGCCCGCAACCTCACCGCCGGGCTCGTCGCCGAACGGGCGTTGGAGCGGTTCGCCGCGGTGGATTTCTGGAAACGGAACTACGGCGCCACCCTCGGCGTGAACGCCAGCCGGGTGGTCGGGGTGACGGGTCGACTCGACTGGGGTGACCAGATCTTCTTTGGCGACAGTCCGTTTCTGGGCCGCGGCGCGCGGGTCGGGCTCAACGTGACGCTGCGCCCGATGGCACGGCTACAGTCCGACATCAACCTGGACACGAGCCGTCTGATCGACACCCGCGACGGCGACCTGGAGGTCTTCAACGTCAAGCTCGTTCGGGCCTTGACTACCTACCAGCTCACTGAGCGTCTGGTGTTCCGGAACATCGCCGAGTACAACACGTTTGCGAAAACGCTCGGCGTGAACCTGCTGGTTACCTATCGCCTCAATGCGGGGACCGCCGTCTTCGTCGGTTACGACGACCACTACCGACAGCGCGATCAGTTCGACCAGACCAGCGACGAGCTCCTCCTGGCCACCGATCTTCTTCGGACCAACCGGGCCGTCTTCACGAAGATTCAGTATCTCTTCAGATACTGAAGCGATCGCGGGCGACGGGTCCTTACGGAGCCGTTGGCGGAGGAGGTGGCCCGACCTGCGCTCGGACCAGACCGGTGAGATGGCCCCGCGTGTGCGCGTCGAAGTAGAGCTTGCCGGCCTCGAACGCCGTGCGCTGACTTCGGGTGAGCACAACCGAGCCCGCGCTGCGCGCTTCGCCCGGGCGCGACAGCATCAGCGTCACCGGGCCGACCTCACTCGCGTCCGCGCGGTGCAGGTGCATGAACAGCATGTCGTCGTCCATCACGCCATACGCCCGGGCGTCGTAACCCAGCTCACCGGTGGCGGCGCTCCAGGTCAGTCGCACACGGGCGGTCGCGGCCGTGTCCACCGGTGGCACGTGGTCGGCGCCGGTGGCCACCCATTCCTCGGTCGTCTGGCGCGGGGCGTCCAGCGACGGCGTGGTGTGCGGCGGACGACGATGGTGGGTCATCTGCTCGTACGAATACGCGAGTCGGACCAGTGCACCCTCGGCCCACGCCTCGCCCAGGAGCTCGAGCCCGACCGGCATGCCGTCGGCCGCGTACCCGGCCGGTACCACGATTGCGGGCAGACCGGCCACCGACGCCAGCACGCAATTGGTGCCAGGTTGTGGTTCGCCGATCGGGCGGGCCGTGCGACGGATCGTGGGATACGCGATGGCGTCGATCTGCTGGTCGGCTATGGCCTCGACGACATGGCGGCGTACGACGTCACGACGCGCGACGATTTCCAGATACTCCGGGTCATCCAACCCGGGTGCAGCGGCCGAGCGGCGATACCGAGCCTCAAGTGCTTCGTGGTACAGCCCGGCGTCGAGGATCTCTTCGATCGACCCCACCGGCGTGCCTGGTGTCCGGAGATAGTCCGCGAACTGCGTCTCGAACTCCCACCGCTCGAGTGATGCCCCTTGGAGCAGCTCAGGGAGTTCGGGAATCTCGAGAGCCACGATCGTCGCGCCGGCCGTTTCCATGGCGTCGAGCGCTTCCTGGACGACTCGTCGCACCGGCTGGTCCTGTGGCGTCGTGCCCAATTGGAATTCGAGGGTGCCGATACGCGCCCCCGCGAGGGCGCCCGTCTCCAGAAAGTCGGTGTACGTCGCCGGGATGTGCCCCTCGCTCAGCTGTGTCACGGTGTCCGCGGGGTCCTGACCGACCGTGGCATCGAGCACGAGCGCCAGGTCGGTGACGGTGCGGGTCAGCGGTCCGCCGATGTCTTGCGTCAGCGCCAGCGGAATGATCCCGTCTCGGCTCGAGAGTCCCCGCGTGCCCCGTAAGCCAACCAGCGCGTGGTGAAACGACGGAATGCGAATGGAGCCGCAGGTGTCACTGCCCATACCGGCCGCCGCGAAGTTGGCGGCGACGGCGGCGCCGGTCCCCCCACTCGAACCGCCCGGATTGCGCGTCGGGTCGTACGGATTTCGGGTCTGCCCGCCCAGCGAGCTGATGGTCTCAATGCCATAGGCCAGCTCGTGCATGTTCGTCTTGCCGATGATGATCGCCCCGGCCTCCTTCAACCGGGCGACCTGATACGCGTCGTCGGGCGGATACCAGTCGGCCAGCGCCACTGAGCCGGCGGTCGTCGGCAGACCCACCATGTCGTAGTTGTCTTTGACCACGACCGGCACCCCGTGCAGCGGACCGCGCACGTTCCCGCTCGCGCGCTCCTGATCCAACGCGTCAGCCTCGTCGAGGGCGGTCGCATTGAGGCTGATCATCGCGTTGAGCGCCGGGCCCTGCTGGTCGTAGGCGTCGATGCGAGCCAAATACTGCTCGGCCAACTCACGAGACGTAACCCGCCCCGCGGCCATCGCGTCCAGCAGCTCGGGAATGGTCTTCTCCAGCACCTCGAAAGGCGGATCGGCGACGGGCTCCGGCGATGCCCCGCACGAGGCGGCGAGCGCCGCCGCCAGGATCGCGCCACGAGCGGTGTCGCGACGTCGAACCGCCGGTCGCCCGGCCAAGCCGAGTCGACGCCTCATGTCCCCAGCAGCTCCTCGAGCTGGTCGCTGACCCAGCGTCGGTCTTCGGGGTTGCCCCCGCCGCCGGCCAGGTGCCCCCGAATGCTCGGAATGACCCGCAGCTCCGCGTTCGGCATCTGGGGCACCTCGATCTCGTTGTCCTCCGGCGGAAAGTAGAGGTCCGTGCGCGAGGGCATGACGAAGGCCCGCGCGCGGATGGCTCCCAACGCGGACGCGAGGTCGCCGCCGAATCGCGGGTGGGCGCTGATGTCGGCGGCTTGCCAGGTGGCCAGCATCGCCAGCAGGTCGTTGGCATCGAAGCGACCGAACGACCGCTCGGCTCCCGCCAGAAACCCCTCGACCCCGTCCCCGGTGTCATGCAGGCCCTCGCGAAAGAAACTCTGCGAGGCATACCAGCCGGCATACACACGGGAGAACGCGCGCAACCCGGCGACGGGTGGGCTTGTGTATTCACCCCCGGCCCAGGCGCAATCGGCGGTCAATGCCGCCTTGACGCCCTCGAGAAAGACGAAGTTGTGCACCGCCGTCTTGGCACTACCGCAGATCGGGGCGATGCGCTCGACCATGTCCGGGTAGAGGGCGCCCCAGTGGAAGGTTTGTTGTCCGCTCATCGAGAAGCCGACCACGAGCTTGATGCGGTCGATGCCGAACCGCTCGGTCAGCAGGCGATGCTGCGCCCGAACGTTGTCGTAGGGATGCACCAGCGGAAACCGCATCCGGTCCTGCGGGGCCGGGCTGTTGCTCGGCGACGAGCTGAGCCCGTTGCCGAACTGGTCGGGCACGACAATGAAATAGCGGCTCGGGTCGAGAGCCAAGTCTTCGCCGATGGAGCCCGCGTTACTGGTATGGCGCCCGGCATACCAGGTGGGATAGACGATGACGTTGTCACGTGCGGCGCTCAGCTCGCCGTGCGTCTGGTAGGCCAGGGACGCCGAACGCAGGACCTCTCCCGACAAGAGCGGGAAGTCCCCCAAGTCGAAGGTCTCGTAGTCTATGGCGCCCGTCGACCGACGTCGGTTCTGGACGCCGCCACCCGCCTCGACCGGTAGCGCTCCGGCGGACACCACACCGACACCGGCCGCGACGGCCGACTTCAACAGGTCTCGGCGATGCATGCGCGATACCCTTTCCATGTGCTGCGACACGAGGCCGGACGAGAATGTGCGGTCATTGTAGCGCCATCGCGCCATCGCGCCATCGCGCCATCGCGCCGTTGGACGGCGGACTGGAACCCCCGGGCGGCGAGACAGTGGTTCGTGTGGAGGCTGCGCGACCGCACCGACACCGCGATCGCAACTGCGCCGGTGAACGACTTGGCGGAGGCGATCTCGGCGTGACTGCTTCAGGCGGCGGCGGGGCGGGGGCTCGACGCCGCGACTGACCTGGGCCTACGTGACGCCGGGTGGCGGATGGCGTCGAGGTGCGCGATGTGTTGCACGACGCGGCGGTAGAACCGTGCGTAGGCCTCGACGTCGCTCGGCGCCTCGACACCCAACGCGAGGGTCATCGCGCAGCGAAGGTCAGGCTCCGGCGTCCTGGCCGTGAGTTGCTGGAAGTGCTGTAAAGTCATAACTCGCCTCTCCAATCTGATGCTGACGGCCGCCGGCGGCTCCCACCGAGAGTGCCGACGAGCGGAGCGCCTACCGCTACGTGGTGGTTACAGCAAGCCGCGTGCCACGTGCCGAGGATCCCCGGGTCCCCTCGTCGCGACGAGCGGGTCCGAAGAACCTCCGGCCCGACGGAACGGTGTGAGGCCAAGGCCACGGGTGTGTCCGGGTTTCACACTGGCCGTGTAATTGCATCCCTGTGTCCACGGCGCCCGCCAGCGCCGCCGGCTAGTGTCCAGTAACCGTAGTCGCTGCGAATCACTGTTGCTCGACACTAAAGGAGTGTGATCCATGCGGTGGTCCATCCTCGGTGTCCTCCTCGGCAGTCTCGCGGTGTCCTCGTGCGGTACCACCCACGCTCAGGAACCCCGTCGCAATCGGTATGTCATGGAACGACCGGCCGACGACTCGAACGCGCTGATGGTGATGTGGGTTCTGGACACCCAGACCGGCGAAGTCTCGGCCTACACCGTCGAGCCAGAAAGCGGCCGGTAATCGGTACTGGATCGGCTAGAAATCGTGCAATTGGTGCACCGCCAATAGCGGCGTTTCGGTCATGCCCCGCACCACGGGGGTTTCCGCTCGGAAACTAGTCTAGGAGGGTGCTGAAGACCGACGTGGCGCGGTTTTCAGAGCGCGGCGCCCAGCTGGCTAGGCGCGACGAGGGAGCAGGCAGGCGGCCTGTGACCGAGGAAGCAACACCGCCAGATGGGATGCTCCGCCCGAAAACCAAACTACGGGCGGAGCTCGCGGCCCTGTTGCTCGAGATTCCGCGCGCCGGCCAGGATGCCGTGCAAGCCGATGTTGCCTTCGTGGCAGGCGTACTCGAAGAGCGGTCCTTCGGTGCGTCGGAACGGCATCATCACCGTAAACGGCGCCGTGTAGACCGACGGGTCGGTCACCGTGTAGTCGTAGCCGATCGTGTCGGCATCGAGTCGGGTCAAGCGTTCGACGAGGTGCATGCTCGGACCATGGCGCCCGTCGCCCCAGTCGCGGATCTGCGTGGTCTCGATGACCAGCGTCTCCCCATCCCAGTGACCGCGTGACACACCAGCGAACTGATCGAACGCGGGTGGGGGGGTGTCGTCGAATGGGATGATCCGGGCCATCCGTGACTGCTCGGTGAGAATCGCCACGTGGTCGGCGGTCTGGAAGATCATCAGGTTGTTGTTGTACGCGCCCGACCGGACGGGCGGGCCCGACTTGCCGAACATGATGCAGCGGTCGCCCAGGCCACGGTTCTCGTAGGAGTCGTACATGTGCTCCCGCCGGTCGGCGGCCCGCTCCTGCCTGTTCCGGCGTCCTGCCTCGGTGAGGGGCGGGTACCGTCCGCTCGGTGGGTCGACGATCAGAGATGTCCGTTTGTCGGCCGTCAGCTCGACGCCCCGCTCATACCAGAATTCGTTGTAGGAGAGCACGCCGCCGGCCTCTCTCGGCTGATAGCCCGCACTGGGTTGGCCCGTCTCGGGGTCGAAGAGGTCGCGGTTCTGGCGCGTGCGCTCTGACGCTTCGAAGGCGGCCGCTTCCTCAGAATTCAGGGTTTCCTGTCCCTCGAACTGCGCCGGACGCTGCATCGGTGTCAGCGTGCGGAACGTGAAGGTGCCCGAAATGTGAGGATGTCCGTCGGGCGTGCGCAGTGGCGCCCCGTCGCCGGACTGGGCCCCAGCTGGCACTGCGAACAGAAGCACCGCAGTCAGACCGACGCCAACGAGGGTGCACGTCTTCAGCATCTGAATTCTCCCTGTCTCCGGTCCCGGGTCTTGCGCAGAGCACGAACGTTCGGGTCGATGAACCGGTTGAGTGCAGGCCGATTATATCGGTCCCACGCCGTTCACGGCCTTGCCGCGCTGGTCGACGGGCATCCCCCGGCGCGACGAGGTGCTGCGGGACTTCGGCACCAGGACCGTTTCGCGTTATTATCCGACCGTCGGCCGAGATGAACTTGGGTCGGGTGGTGGAGCCGGGAAGACGGCTTCATTAAACACCGGCTCGTTGGGAGAGATGCTATGTCCTTGTCACGATATCTGACGGCCACCGTGTTCGTCTGCGGTGCCCTCGTACTTGGCGGATGCGCGACCGAGTCCGAGCCAACCACTGAGATGGCTCCGGCTGCAGCCCCGGCGCCGGGCAACACCATCACGGGTGAAGGGCTGCCGAATCCAGCCCCGACGGTGATGCTGAATTGGGGCAATCTGCCCGAGGGGCGGGAGTGGGGCTCGACCGCCGGCATTGATATTGACCCGAACGACGGTCATGTCTGGGCCTACGAGCGTTGCGGCGCCGGCACCTTCGGCGGCGGCGTCCCGATCAATTGCGACTCTAATCCCGTCGACCCGATCTTCAAGTTCGACCGCAACACGGGAGACGTGCTGGCGAACTTCGGCGGAGGCATCATGATGACGCCGCACGGCATTCACGTGGATGCCGAGGGCAACGTCTGGGTCACCGACTTCGCGGGTAATCAGGACGGGACCAAGGGGCATCAGGTCCACAAGTTCAGCCCCGCCGGGGAGCTGCTGCTGAGTCTTGGGACGGCGGGCCAGGCGGGGAGCGGCCCGAACCAGTTTAACCAGCCTAACGACGTGGTCACCGGGCCGGACGGCAGCATCTATGTCGGCGACGGACACGGCGGTCAAGGCATGACCACCGCCCGGGCGATGGCCGAGGGACGTGAGTCGGGCGCCACCGGCCGTATCCTGAAGTTCGCCCCCGACGGCACGTTCATCAAGGAGTGGGGACAGATCGGGACGCTTCACGGTGAGTTCCGCACCCCCCATGCCTTGGCGTTCGATTCGCAGGGGCGTCTCCTTGTGGCCGACCGCGGCAACCATCGCATCGAGATCTTCGACCAGGACGGCAACTATCTCGACTCCCGCTACTCGTACGGGCGCATCAGCGGCATCTTCATCACCGCGGACGACATGCTCTACGCGATCGACTCCGAGTCGAGCGGGACCAGTCATCCGAACTGGGTGAATGGCGTGCGCATCGGGCACGTGGACGAGGATCGCATCACGGGTTACATCCCGCCCCACGATGCCGAGACGCGGCCCTACCAGGGAGCTGCCGGTGAAGGTGTCGCGGTCGACGCGGACGGCAACGTGTACGCCGCCGAGGGACCGAACTCACTCCGTTTTGCCACTGGAGCGTTCACGAAATACGCGGTAGCGCCATAGCAACCCGGGACCCCTGGCGGACGTCGGGCCGACGAAAGACCGGTGCGCGCCGGCCGTCAGGGGACCAGTTCGAAGCGGGCTGCGTGCGCCGGTCTGATCTGCGAGAAGTGTCTGCGGTCGGTCGTCGCGATGGTCGTCAACGCAGGCGCTCGGCGATAGCGATCACCGAGGCGCCAACGAACCCGATCTCCCGACACCCTTCGAGCAGCCTGAGCCCTGCGGGGAAGTCGTTGGGTTAGTCCGGCAGCGCGAACGAGAAGACGGCATTGCCGGCGGCAATGGCGACATATTGCTTCCCGTCAACGGCATAGGACATCGGCGCGGCGTGGACACGTCCCCCCACCGACTTGTGCCAGAGTTCCTCACCGGACTCGGCATCGAGTGCGAAGAAAAAGCCGTCGGCCGTGCCGCCGAAGACCAGGTCGCCGGCGGTCGCCATCAGGCCCGACGTCGACCGGGGGTTGACCGGAAACTCCCATCGCACCTCGCCCGTCTGGGGCGAGAGGGCACGCACGGCCCGGTGATACGACTCGGGTGATTCGGGACTCACGCCCCCGCCGGCCCGATAGCTGTCACCCTCTTCGTAGGCGGTCTTCCGGATGAAATATCGCGTCTCAGCGTCGTAGGCCATGACGTACAGCAGGTCCGTGCGTGGACTGTAGGATGGCGACCACCAGTTGGATCCACCGGTGATGGCGGGCGACACCACGGTGCCCTCGAGGGACGGTTCCATGCCCGGCACGAGAATCGGCCGGCCGTTCGAATCGAGGCCCTCCGCCCAGGTCTGCTTGGCGTAGGGAGTACCGAGCAGGAACTCACCGGTCTCTCGGTCCAGGACGTAGAAGAAGGCATTGCGATTCGGAAAGAGCATCAGCTTCCGCATCTCGCCGTCGAACATCGTGTCGGCCAGAATCGGAATCTGGGTAGCGTCCCAGTCGTGGATGTCGTGCGGGGTGAACTGGAAATACCACTTCATCTCGCCAGTGTCGGCGTCGAGCGCGACCACCGAGTCGGAGTAGAGATTGTCGCCCATCCGCACCGTGCCGTCGTAGTCAGGTCCGGGGTTCCCGGTGCCCCAGTAGACCAGGTTCAGCTCCGGGTCATAGGAGCCGGTCATCCAGGTCGCCGACCCGCCTCGGCGCCACGAGTCGCCCGACCAGGTCTGGCTGTCCGGGTTGTCGGGGCCGGGGGTCGTGAAGAACCGCCACTCACGCTCTCCTGAGTTGATGTCATACGCGTCCACGAATCCGCGAATGCCGTACTCGCCACCCGCCACGCCACTGAAGATCTTGTCGCCGACGATGAGTGGCGCCGCCGTCTTGCTGTACCCCGACGTCGTCTCCTCGGCTTGGGTTTCCCACATCACGCTGCCGGTCCTCGCGTCGAGCGCCACCAACTTGGCGTCGAGCGTGCTCATGATGACGCGGTCGCCCTGGACGGCCACGCCCCGGTTGTTGCGTCCACAGCAGAAGACCATGTCGTCGGGGAGCTGGTGCTCGTATCGCCAGTAGGGCCGACCGGTCGCCGCTTCCACCGCGATGACCGTGCTGGGCGACTCGGTGATGTACATCACGCCGTCCACCACGAGCGGCGTCGTCTCGGCTTGGTCGAGCACCCTGAGCTGGTGGACCCACTGAATCTGAAGATCGGCGGCGTTCCCCTGGTTGATCTGGTCGAGCCGGGTGTAGCGCTGGCTCTTGTAGTCGCCCGAGTACATCAGCCAGTTCTCCGGCTCGTCCTCGGCGTTGAGCAGCCGCTCGGCCGACACCGGGGCAAACGGAGGCGTCTCCTGTGATGATGTCTGCGCGTGGGGAGCGGCCGTAAGGGCACCGACCATCAAGAAGAGCGTTGGAAGGAGTATCTGGCGCTGCGTCATGTCGATCAGTGTCCTTAGGCTGTGTCCTGTGCCGGACGGGTTGAACCCCCTTTATACTCCGATATCGGGCGCCTATCGCCAACAACCCTGACGCTTCGCTTCGGTGAAAGCAAATTTCGCGAGAGAGGACACCATGCTGACCCGCCGACAACTGTTCCAAGCGGCCGCGGCGAGCGCACTCGGTACGGCGGCACACGCCCAGACGGTCGATCTTGACCGCTTGCTCGCGATCCCCGGACCAGGTCGCGTGCGAGTGGTGCTCGACACCGACACCTATAACGAGATCGACGACCAGTACGCCCTAGCCTACTGCCTGCTGTCTCCAGAGCGCATGGCGGTAGAGGCGATCTACGCCGCACCATTTGTCAACGACCGCTCGGCGTCCGCCTTGGAAGGGATGGAGAAGAGCTACGAGGAAATCCTTCGGCTGCTCAATTTCTTCAGTCACGTCGACCCGAGCATCGCACTCCGGGGTTCGGACCGGTTCTTCGAGCAGCGGGATCGACCAGTGGAGAGTCCCGCGGCTCGAGACCTGATTGACCGAGCCCTCCAACCTGGTGACGAGCCGCTCTACGTCTTGACCATCGGTGGTCCGGTAAATGTCTCGTCGGCCATCCTGATGGAGCCCAAGATCAAAGAGAAGATCGTGGTGGTCTGGCTCGGCGGCACGCCGGAGTACTGGTCCTTCGCGACAGAGTTCAACCTGAGGCAGGACGTGATTGCCTCACAGGTGCTGTTCGACAGCGGCGTGCCTCTCGTGCAGATCCCGACCAAGAACGTCGCGGAACACCTGCGAACGACGGTCCCCGAGTTGGATCGGCACATGCGCGGACGCTCGCGGATTGGCGACTATCTGTATGGCCAGTTTCTCGAGTATTCCGCCGTGCGCATGAACAATCGCGGACAGAGCAACGATTTTCCCTGGTCCAAGGTCATCTGGGATATCTCGGCCGTGGCCTGGTTGAACAATCCGGAGTGGGTGCCGTCCGACATCGTGCCGAGCCCGGTGTTGACCGATGACATGCGATGGGAACGCGCGACTGGCCGTCACAAGATTCGCGTGGCGAACAACGTCGACCGCGATGCCGTCTTCAACGACCTGTTCCCCCGCCTGGCTGGCCTTCAGGGCTAACCGCCCGTGGGCGAGCTGGCGCGCACTTCGTGTGCGTAGGGCATTGAATCTTGTGCGCCCATCCGAGTGACCGATATCGACGCTACCTGAGAGGCACGGGCTACGCTGTCGTGCAGGGAGAGGTTGGTGGCGAGACCGACGGCGAGCGCACCGTTGAAGCAGTCGCCGGCCGCGGTGGTGTCGACGGCCGCCACGGCTGGCGTCGGCATGAGGTTGCTCCGAGACGGGGTGGCCAGGAACACCCCTTTCGCTCCCAGAGTGAGGGCGACGTTCTGCACCCCCATGCTGAGTAGCTGTGTGGCGGCGGTCTGGGCAGTCTGCTCGTCGACGACGTGCACCCCGGTGAGTATTTCTGCCTCCGTTTCGTTCGGCGTCAGCAGATAGACCCCAGCCAGCACGTGGTCTGGCACGGCTCTGGCCGGTGCGGGGTCGAGAATGATCCGTCGACCGTGGCCACTGAGGCAGTCTATGGCGTGGGTGACGGTCGGGAACGGAATCTCAAGCTGTAGGAGCACGACCGCGGCGTCTGCCATCTGCGGCAGTGCCGCTTCCACCTGAGACACCCCAAGGGTGCTGTTGGCCCCTGGCGCGACGACGATCTGGTTGTTCCCGCCCTCGTCCACACTGATCAAAGCCACGCCTGACGGTTGGGTCGGGTCTCGGGTCACACACTCACAGTCGATCCGATCCTCGCGCAGTCGTGCGATGGCTTGATCGCCGAAGACGTCCGTGCCGACCCTCGCGACCAGCGAGACGTGACCGCCGAGCCGCGCCGCCGCCACCGCCTGATTGGCGCCCTTGCCGCCGGCGGTCGTCACGAAGTCGCTGCCCAGCACCGTTTCTCCGGGGCGGGGTAGCTTGGCGGTTCTCACCACCATGTCGGTGTTGATGCTGCCGATCACCCAGATGGGCGCACTCTCGTCGAGGCTCGTCGGGGCTGCGTTTTCGGACAGCGTCGGGTGCATCGATACTCAGCGACTCGGCGTGCGACCGAAGGGGTCCGGTCCCAGCGCTGTCGTCTCTCGCCCCTTGCGTTCCCGCAACCGTGCCTGCGGCGGACTACCTGCCGTTCTGCGCGGCTGCGTCACGCGAGCGGGCGCCGCTCAGGATGTTGGTCATGCCGTAGTTGCCTTCGTGACACCCGTACTCGACGAGTTCGTACTGACTCTCGTCCAGGTCCCAGCGGAACATCGCGGTCCAGGGCTGCGTCCAGACCGTCGGGTCGTCGACCGTGAACTGATATTCGAGGGTGCCGGGCCCGAGGCGCGTGTAGCGCTCGACGAGCGTCATGTCCTTGCTGGACCCCCGGAACGACGCGCCGCCATTGAAGTTCGCGGTCTCGACCACAAGGGTGTCTCCGTCCCACCGGCCGCGCGATTGCCCCAGATACGACGCCACACCCGATCCGAGCGCGGGGCGAGGTTCGGTCGACACGATTCGGGTTTCGTGGACCATCTCCCGGGTGATCGCGACATAGCCTGGTCCCTGCACGATCTGGAGACCGTTGTTGTAGCCGCCTGGCGTGGGGATGAGGCCGCGGGTGATACACCGCACCCACGTCGAGAGATCTTCTGGCCCACTCGGCGTGCTGCGCTCGCGTGGTGCCCGCTCGTCTCCGGCCGTGACTGCCCGCGCTTCACGCCGCGCCGTTCGTGCCGGGAGTCGACCGTCGGGTGGGTCGATCACCATCGCCACCTGCGTGGAGACGCCCTGTCTGCCGTAGCCCAGCGTCGTGTCGCGCCACTCGCGCTCGTAGCCCCAGATGCCCCCGAGCAGTCGCCCTTCGTGACGGGCCACGGCCTGTTCGGCCGTCAAGTCTCCGGCCTCGACGTCATCCGGTCGTTCGAACGGGATGCCCACCGCAGAACTGTTGGTCCAGACGCCCTGGAAGTCGGGCTCGCCCCAGGGGGTTCGCGGCGCGTCAAACGCACCGAGCGCATCGGTGGTCAGGATGGCCGCGCCGAGGTCGACATCGACACCCGCGAAACCGGTTTCGACCACCGCGACACGGACAGCGTCCGGGCCGGAGAGGTACGCCCGCCGCGCGCTGGTACGCCCGCCTGCTGGCACCACCGGCTCCTGCTCGAAGGTCACGCCTCGGTCACGGAACCCGGCGGCCGCCTGGTCGAGGTCGTCGACCATGAAACCCACGTGATCGATCGCGCGCTCCACCGTGGTGCCGGGCATGCCCTGCGGCGAGGGCGATACCAGAAACCACACGTCGTCGAACCGCAGACCGTCAAGACGCCCCTTCAAGCTAGCCGGCTCGCCGCCCAGCACATCGCGATACCACGCCAGGGTGGCCGCCGGGTCGCTGGCGATGAGGTGCACGTGGTGGAAGCCGAGGGTGTCGAGATCCTCCACCAGCTCGATGCGCGTGCCCCACGGGTCAAAGATGAAACCGATCTTGAACAGACCCGGCACGTCCCGGAGAGTCGAGCCGTCGGGGTTGCGCTGCAGCCTGACGCCCGATCCGCGCACGCCGACCGCTTCCAACTCGGCCATCTTCGCGGTCAGGTCGCGAAACGAGAACCCGATGTGGTCGACGCCCGTCCCCTGACTGCCCCCCTGCGTCGGTTGCGGGACAAAGACCACCTCCACCCCGTAGCAGTCGGCCGCGTCGCTGCGATCGGTGAGTGGCTCGCACCCCATGTGCCTGGCGTACCACGCGACCCCCTGGGCGGGACTCGCCGACGTAATGTGAACATGGTGATAGTCCGCGGCGCGGGCCAGGCCCGGAGCGAGTAGAGATCCCGCGGCGACAGCTGTCACGACGACTCGGTTGCAGATCATGGCGAAGCCTCTCTGTATCGTCCCGACCCTGTTGGGACGCAGTGGCCGGACGATTGGCCAATTATACCGACCCAGCGGTGCCTGGCTCCACAGGCCGTGATTTTCGGGTGAGGCGCGTGCGCAGGTTCGCACGAGCCGGTAGAGTAGACCCATGTGGGAGCAGCGTGACGGCCGCGCGGCAGCCTCCTGATCTGTCCATGCAGAAACGAGCGACGCGGGCGGGAGTAATCGCGGCGACCCTCATCGGGGGTGCCTGGGGGGGGCTGTTGGCCTTCGAATGGCCGGCGCCGTTTACGGAATCCGGCGAAGTCTCCCAGACTCCACGGACGATTCGGCGGGAAGACTTCAGGCCAGCGCCGATGAAGCCGAAGGCTGACGGCCGAGAGTTTTTTTTCACACGGGCCATCTACAGCGGCGGTGGCGGCCGGCGCTTCGGCGGATCCTGGGCGACCGATTACCCGAAAGCCGACCAGCAGTTTCTGACCATCATCGACCGCCTCGTCGACCTGGATGCCTACGAGCGGGAGAACGCGGTGCGGCTCGATGATCCCGAGCTGCGCAAGTTCCCGTTCCTGTATGCGCTCGAGGTCGGCTACATGTACATGACCGAGCCGGAAGTGCGGGGGCTTCGTGACTATTTGCTGGCGGGCGGGTTCCTGATGATCGACGACTTTTGGGGGACCCAGCAGTGGGCTAATTTCGAAAGCGAGATCAAACGGGTGTTGCCCGAGTACCCGATCGTCGAGGTGCCGCTCGATCATCCGGTTTTCAACACGGTCTACAACATCGAGGAGATCGTCCAGGTCCCGAACGTCTCGCGAGCGCAAGGCGGACCGACCTGGCAGCGGGACGGGGTCATCCCGCATGTGCGCGGGATTTTCGACGAAAATGACCGGCTGATGGTCATTATCAATTGGAACACCGACATCGGCGACGCCTGGGAATGGGCCGAGAGCCCCTACTATCCACTCAGGTACTCGACGTATGCGATCGAGATCACGGTGAACGTGATCGTCTACGCGATGAGCCATTGATCCATCGAGGGGTATCGATTGTGAGCACCATGAACCGTCGGCGGTTTCTCGAGACGGGTGCGCTCGGCCTGGGCGCGGCCACGATCGGTTCTGGCGGCGCGCTCGCGCAAGGCGGCACCGGGTCCGTCCCGCTCGTCTCCACGTCGACGCGCGTCCGGATGACCGGCGACGGGTTGGGGCTGACGCCGGCGGATCAAGGGCAACTGCTGAGCCGTCTGGCCGAAGAGGGCCTGATTTCGCAGGACTCCTATTCGAACGGCGGCACGGTCGAAGCGCTGGAGGCACAGTGCGCGGCGGCGCTTGGCAAAGAGCGCGCCGTCTTCATGCCGACAGGAACCCTCGCCAATCACCTAGCGGTGCGCGAACTGGCGGCCGGGGCGGGTGGTCGCGCCATTCTGCAGGCAGAGAGCCATCTGTTCAATGATTCAGGCGACTGCGTGCAAACGCTCAGCGCCATGACCCTCATGCCGCTGGGGGCGGGGCGAGCCACCTTCACGCTCGAGGAGGTGGAAGAGGTCGTCAGTCGCACCCAGAGCGGGCGCGTGGCCACACCGGTCTCTGTCCTTTCTATCGAGACGCCGGTGCGTCGCCGCTTCGGCGAGACCTTCGATCAGGCCGAGCTGGATCGTGTCACGGCCTTCGCGGGTGGGGAGGGGATCCGACTCCACCTCGATGGCGCGCGGCTGTTCCTGCAGAGCGGGTATACCGGCATCGATGTCGCGGAGTACGCCCGACCGTTCGACACGGTGTATGTTTCGCTCTACAAGTACTTCAACGCGGTGTCCGGAGCCATCCTGGCCGGGCCGCGTGACCTGCTTGACGGCATGTATCACACGCGGCGCATGTTCGGGGCCGGTCTCCCCGGCGCCTGGCCATTTGCCGCCGTGGCGCTGTACTATCTGCCCGGATTCGTCGATCGGTTTCGTGATGCGGTCGGTGTCTCCGAGGCGTTCATCGAGCAGGTCACGCGCCACGACGCGTTCACGGCCGAGCGAATCACGGCCGGCACCAATCTCTTCCGGCTGCGGGTTGCGGGCACCGACCCCGGGGCGTTCCGTCGTCGGCTACGGGACCGTGGGGTCGACCTGGGTGCGATGCGGTCGGATGGCAGCGTCCTGGTCGGGGTGAATGAGACTTGGAACCGCGCGACCGCTGACGACCTGGCCGACCGGTTTCAAACCGCTCTGGGTTGATCAGGGCCGAGTTGGAACCTTGAGGGGCATGTCGAAATCGACCTTGGCGAGAATACGAAACGAGTAGTCGTGGTACGTGTCGATCCGATGTAACCGCGCGGCGAACTCGATTCCCATTTCGGTGGCCGGGTGATACGTGCGTGACAGACCGGTTTCGAAGTAGTGCCGCAGGCTCGTGAGCCGTCCGTCCTCGCGCACAGAGCCGTAGTTTTCGTCGCCCTCGCCCTTGATGAAGTCGCGCGCGCGCCACCCGATGACGTGGGCACGCCAGCCGGCCCTCTCGGCCGCATATCGTGTGAACAGTCCAAAACCGAACCCGGTGTCGCCAGTGTCGAGCGCCGCGCGGTTGGGGACATCCCGAGCCACCAGGCCGTGCACCTCGGCGGTCTGTGTGTCGAACGGCCCTGCGGGCAGCTCCACGATGAACCCAGGACCGCCGGCCCAGCTGTCGCCCACTGGTCCCGAGTCGAACAGCTGTCCCCCCGAATGCACCACGTGATATTGATAGCTGAACCAGACCGGCAGCGGTGTTCCCAGATGTAGCCGGCCCTTCAGCCCAGCGTCGAACGTCTCCCGGCTCATCTCGGTGTTCAGTTGTTGCCAGTTGATCCAGGTCTCCTGTTCGAATCGGGGCTTCTCGACGGTCAACTGCAATCCCGCTTCATCCGGGCGGCTGAACGCCAACGACTCGCGCTGCAGAGGTGGGAGCAAACCATGCGGACCCTGTCGGTCCGGGCCCAGCCCCACCTCCTGTGTGCCGCTCTCGATCGACCCGATCACAAACCGCGCGTAGTCGTTCTGCAGGTGCAGGGCGAGCACGGGACGCACCGTTTCGAAGTTGTCGTCGTCGCCGAACCGGTGGTCTCCAAAAATGCCCCCTCGCAGGGTGACAAATTCATTGAGTTCGACGTCCAGAAACAACCGGCTCTCGGTGCCAAGCAGTGTCTCGCCCTCGCGCCACGGGTTGAAGAACTCCGTGTTGTCTCCGTAGAACGTCATGTCCACGTTGAAGGTGATCCGCTCCTGCGCAGCGGCTGGGCTCGACAGCGAGAGCACCACAAGACCGCCCAGCACGACCGGATTACGAAATCGCATAGAAGGCCGGGATTATACCGTCCCGCCTTCGCCGAGGCTTCGGCGAAGGCGGGAGAACCTTTCCGAACGACCGCCCGTATACATGTGGCAGAGACAGACTGGCGGGCGCTGGGAAGCGGCGTCGCGCGATCGGATGGAGGAAAACCGATGAGAACCCGAAGTATCTGGTCCGCGTCGTTGCTGGCGGTTATGGTGATGTTCGTCGGCCTCGGGGCGACCACTGGAACCCAGGCCGCCCAACAGGGGACCGAGCCGTGGATCCACATCGAGGTCGACCGCGAGGGTGACGACCACATCAATTTGAACCTGCCGCTGGCGGCCATCGAGGCCGCCCTCGCCCTCGCTCCCGAGAGCATCGTCCGAGATGGTCAGTTGCAGCTCGGTCGGCAGCAGGTGCCGGTCGCCGCGATTCGCGGCATGTGGCAGGAGCTGCGCAACGTCGGGGACGCGGAGTTCGCGACCATCCAGCACGAGGGGAACGATGTCCGGATCGCTCGCGAGGGCGAGACGATACTCGTCCGCGTCAGCAACGAGGACGGCGATGGCGAAGACGTCCGCGTCGAGATTCCTGTGCCGGTTGTAGACGCGCTGTTGTCCGGCGATGGCGACATGCTCAATGTCAGAGCGGCGATCCAAGAGCTCAGCACGATGCGCGGCGAGATGGTCCGGGTCATCGAGGCGAACAACAACATCAGAGTCTGGATCGACGAAAGCCCGACCCAGTAGCGGGGTCGTCGGTTCGGCAATCGGAAGCACACATGACGGGGCCGACGGGTGACTGGCGGCTTCGTTCGTATGTACAGCCGCTCCGATGAACCGCGGCGCGACGATCAGCTACGATATAGGCGGGCAGAGACCGGTGACACTGACCGACGGCGCGGCGGACGAACGGGTCATGCGTGAGGCGATCGTCCAGGCGCAACTGGCGCGAGATCGCGGCGAAGTGCCGGTCGGCGCCGTGGTCGTGCTTGACGGCGCCATCGTCGGCCGCGGCTTCAATCAACCGATCAGCGGCAACGACCCGACGGCCCACGCCGAAATCGTGGCGCTGCGCGACGCCGCGACCACGGTAGGCAACTACCGGCTGACGGGCGCCGAGTTGTGTGTCACCGTCGAGCCGTGTTTGATGTGTGCCGGTGCCCTTGTGCACGCTCGCATCGGCCGACTCGTCTACGGCGCGGCCGAGCCAAAGGCCGGCGCGGTGCGGTCGGCGATGCAGGTGCTCGACGACCCCGCGCTGAACCACCGGGTCGAGGTCGTGGCCGGTGTGCTCGAGGAGGAGTGCCGTGAGCTGATGCAGGCGTTCTTTTCGGGGCGTCGGGCGTAGCGCGATGCGCTGCCTGCGCGGGCCCCGCCAGCCCGCGGATCAAGCGTCAGTGGCGCGAGACGAGTTATACGGAGAGGTACCGAAGTGGTCGTAACGGGGGCGCCTCGAAAGCGTCTTGTCGGGTAACCGGCACGTGGGTTCGAATCCCACCCTCTCCGCCATTTGTTGACCGTCCTGTACGATCCGGCGCAACGCTAGCTGGTCACGATGCGCTTCAATCACGATGCGTGCTCCGCGTGGCCGGATGTTCGCTCGCAAGTGTTACGCACTGGGTCGTAGCGGGCGTCCACGACCGTGGAAGGATCCCGGACGCGGCTTCGTCCGCGTGCTCGGGCGCGTGCAAACCGGTCTCAATCATTCGCCGTTACATTGGTCTCGGCCGTGGAGCTTCTCCCACGCCTGTTTCAGGTTTGCGCATGACGAGCCTCCAGGCGCTCCGCGCGTTTGACGTCTCGATCCGAGATCGTACCTCCGATCTCGACCGCCCTCTGCGTCGAGAGCGCTGACCAGCGGCCCACTCATGCTCGCGCTGCTCAGCGTGCGCTACGGACTCGTCAGCTTCGTCGCCAATTTCTTGCCGGCCGCAATGACCTTGGGGTATGGGGGCTTCTGGTTGGCGAAATCAACCTCGGACTGTCGACCGTCACTGACATGTGCCTCGGCCGTGGTCTAGAACCGAAATAGCCGGTTGAACTTGACCACTAACGCTCGATTTTCGAGGGCTGGAAAGCGAGGCGTCAAGGTGTCACGTTCGTCGGTGTACACGACGAACAACTCGCTCCCTGGCTGATATTCCCATCGAAAACGAACGTTGGTACCGAGCGAATCATTGCTGGAATTGAACTGCACTAGTGTGGACACGAACATCCGCGGCGTGAGGGTGTAGGTCACGCGTGTCGAGACCAGA
>Ga0310124_10000895_pt1 | contig 21144 bp, 21 predicted proteins | sample CB11b_AW_Bot5_MG_FD_203507 | JGI IMG/M metagenome (GOLD analysis project Ga0310124, IMG submission 203507) | Marine microbial communities from Western Arctic Ocean, Canada - CB11b_AW_Bot5 | ecosystem: Environmental > Aquatic > Marine > Oceanic | place: Canada: Western Arctic Ocean | collected... | reverse complement strand
CTCAAAAGTTATGGTTACTTATCTTTTACTATTTAGTGCTGATCAACTGAGATATTTAGAGCACGATGTAAATTATTAGATGTTCATATTGATGTCTATCAGCCCTGATATTCAGTACTATTCAGCAACACTTGGTATAAGTAACAAGGGGGCTTAAGATACTGTAGATATTAGTTAATTGTACTGAATAGCATTCACTATGATACGCAGTATACGGACTTCTAATCAGTAGGTTCGGGGTTAGGGTCCCTGCTGGTGCTACAGATTTGTCAATGGTTTACAGGGAATTTACTTTTTAGCCTACCATTAATTAAAGAACAAAAATGTCCAGTAAAATAAAAGTCGGGGTTATTGGTTGCGGAAATATTTCTGATGACTATTTCAACCACGCTAGAGATTACAAAGCCATGGAGATAGTGGTATGTGCAGACTTATTAGAGACTTCTGCTCAGATTAAAGCCGAACAACATCAGTTGAAAAGCATGAGTGTACCTGAGTTGTTGGCCGATGACGATATTGCTCTTGTAATAAACCTTACGACGCCACAGACCCATGCAACGGTCAATAAACAAATTCTCGAATCTGGAAAACACGCCTATTGCGAAAAACCCTTTGGTTTGAACCGAGAAGAAGCGGGGGAAATATTAGAACTGGCAGAAAATAATGGTCTTTTGGTGGGCTGTGCTCCAGATACCTTCCTGGGTGGCGGACAGCAAATGTCACGAAGAGTAATTGATGAAAACTGGATTGGTCAGCCCGTAGCTGGGACCGCTTTTATGATGTGCGGAGGCCACGAAAGTTGGCATCCCAACGCTGGTTTTTACTACCTAAAAGGTGGTGGGCCAGTTTTAGATATGGGGCCTTACTATTTTACGGCCTTGGTCAATATGCTTGGCCCTGTGGAATCCGTTAGTGCCATGGTCTCTCGATCTGGAGAGAGAATTGCCACCAGTGATGCTATGAAGGGTCAAATCTTACCGGTGGAAGTGAACACCCATGTGACCGGTTTGCTTAAGTTTAAAAGTGGCCCAATCATTACCTGCGCCATGAGTTTTGATGTTTTTTGCCATGAATGTCCTCATATACAAATTCATGGAACTGAAGGCAGCATGACCGTGCCTGACCCCAATACCTTCCAAGGACCTGTTAAATTGGCCAAATCCAACAAAGAAGGATTTGAAGAACTCCCTTATTACACAGTTTACCACAACAATTGGAGGAGTTTGGGAGTTGCGGATATGGCTGAATCACTCAATGAAGACTATCCTCACAGGGCTAGTGGTAAATTGGCTTATCACGTTTTGGATGTGATGTTATCCCTTGAAGAGTCTGCAGAGCAAAAGAAAGAGTTAGAAGTAAAAAGTACTTGTAAGCGTCCATTAGCAATGCCAGCTTCAAAACTGAAGGGTAGTTCTTTGACTACCAAGGTTTGAGAAGACGGAGTCTGTGGTGGATAAAAAAGGCATATATAACTTAGGGGGTTGGGATGGTCATGAACCTGAACAATGCTCAATGATCTTCAAAGACCTGCTTGAATCAGAGGGTGTTGAGGTGGAGCAAACGACCTTCGAAGTGTGGACAGATAAAGAAAAGATGGTCACTTATGACGTGGTGGTTTCTGTCTATACCATGAGTGAAATTGAGGAAGAAGTATCACTTGGATTTAGGTAAACCATCAAGACCGGTGTAACTCTAACTACTTTTTCTTGACAATTTTGATATTCCTATTAAAATGAAACTAATGCTTTAGGTATACACGATAGTCTCGAGGGACTACATATCGTAAAATTGACTATGACTGCCCCCCCAATCCATCCACCACTTTTTGAGCATGAAGGAAAATCCCTGATGCTGCAAATCAGCTCAGAGGAAATTGCGCGTTATGTCATAATCGCAGTTCGCGATCCTCTAGGATACGAAGAAGAGGTGGCGGCATGGACTGCTAGCTTCCTGGATGATGCTAGGCTAATCGCTGACAGCAAAATGTTTATCACCTTTAGCGGCAGTTACAAGGGTGTGCCGGTCACGGTTTGTTCTACAGGCAGTGGTGCACCGGACACTGAACTAGCCCTAGCAGATTTTTTTAAGTTTTCCAATGCTGACACCTTTATCCGGCTTGGAACATCGGGTACATACCGTGAAGATATCAACGTTGGTGATATCGTCATCGCAGCAGGAGCTGTTCGGGATGATGGTACTTCAGCTGAATACGTTAAAACAACCTACCCAGCTCTTGCGAGTTATGATGTAATTTTGGCGCTTGCAGAAGCCGCAGAGCACTCATCTTTTAACTACCATATCGGGATCACCCGCTCAAACGACTCTTGCCTAACCGGGCAAGGGCGACCGTTGCTTGAATATTGGCAGGAAGAACACCGCAGGATTCCTGAATATTGGAACCGAGCTGGAATAATGAATTTTGAGAGAGAAACGTCTACGATCTATGTTTTGAGCAGTCTGATGGGTTGCCGAGCTGGAGCAGTGAATTCGGTTGTCAATAGTGCTCCGAAGGAAAGTTTAATTCCAGGTGCTGGCAAAAACGAAGCCGTAATGACTGTACTTGATGGTATTAGTATTTTAGCTGAATGGGACAAGAAAAAAGAAGACTTAAAGAAGCGCTATTGGCTTCCTTCAATGTCAAAATAAGTTCAAGAGAAATGGGGAAAAGGCATAATATGCTGAGGTATTGAGTTGTCAAAGATCTACACAATAATTCTATACTCTGCATATGAAATGAATATTCCGAGGCTGTGGGCCGCGGTCATAGTATCATCCTTACTTGGTATCACATTCTTCGGTTTGGTTTCACTCGTGGAGAGGCGGATTTTGCACTGGCATCCATCTGTTAAGGATTATTGAATTTCATCACTCTATTATTTAAGTTGAAGTATTTTTCCATCACCAAGAAAAACAATAAGTTATGACCTCGTTAGTTCCTGTAAGTGATCTACTGAACTTTAGTAACAAGACTTGCATGGTGACCGGCAGTAGTCGTGGTATAGGAGCCAGCATCTGCAAGCGATTCGCGGCGGCTGGGGCTAATGTCGTCATAAATTATCGTTCAGATAAAACAGGGGCTGAGCAAATAGCAAATCAAGTAAGAGATATTGGACGCAAAGCAATAGTGATAAAGGCGGATGTTTCTTCAAAAACACAGGTTAAAAAGTTGTTCAAGGTTACATTAGAAACCTTTGATACAGTAGACATCTTGGTGAACAATGCAGGTATTTACCCTCATAGTTCTCTGGTGAATATGACTGAAGAAGAATGGGACACAGTTCTTGGGGTAAACCTCAAAGGAATGATGCTTTGTTCTCAGGCTGCTACCAAACTTATGATAGCAAAAGGCCAGGGGGGAAGAATTATTAATATAACCTCAACAGAATCATTTTTACCGCTACTAGGTCATTCTCACTATGTTGCTTCTAAGGGAGGGGCATTAATGTTCACCAAAGCGGCAGCACTTGAAGTAGGGCTTTATGGAATAACTGTGAATGCCGTGGCTCCTGGACTAATTAACGCACCTGAATTATTAGAAAGAGTACCCGATCTGATAGAGCGTTACATTCTGCGTGCCCCCTTGAAGCGAATTGGAGAACCAGTTGAAGTAGCAGATGCCTGTCTGTTTCTAGCCTCTGAGATGGCTAGTTGGATTACTGGTCACACCATTTCGGTGGACGGTGGTCTCTTGTCCAACGAAGCTTTCTAACTGAAATTTTCAAAATTTTCAGATAAAAAACTCTGGATTGTTACTCACAAAGATTTAGTTTGGTATAAACGAATAAGATTTAATACTTAAATTTGTTATAACAAATTAAAATAAAAGCTTTCCTCCCAATTTAAGAATCTATGTATCTTTAGCGAATTCAGGTGTCCATTAAGCTTTCTATTGTCTCTGGTTCCCAGTACTTTTCAGTAATACTTGGTATAAGTGGTGGTTAGACTTAGTAAACTTCAGATATAATTTAATTACATTTAAATATCAATCAATTTAATTCACAGTATACGGACTTGTAATTTTTTGCCCATTTTCGTCTTACTGACATCCATTGTGAAGTTGAACAAAAAAATACTTGACTTAATTTAAATTGAATGATAGCATACCTTATCTTGATGTAATGTGTAATTTTAACCTTAATTTGAGGAGAAAATATGTGTAGAATTATAAAAATAGTATTGACGATATCGTTGTTAATGATAATGTTAGCTAATCAAAGTTGGGCTTTAGAAAAAGTTAAAGTTCAATTGGTTTGGGTAAAACAAGGTGAATTTCATGGGATACTTAATGCGGCAGATAAAGGATTTTATGCCGAAGAAGGTCTTGATGTTGAAGTTATTGCAGGAGGCCCAGATATTAAAACTCAGATGGTTGTAGCTGCAGGTGCTGCAGAATTTGGAACTTTAGCCCCAGCAGGTGTAATTGCAGCTAGATCTAACGAAGTTCCTCTTGTTGCAGTAATGCAAGAACATCAAGATTCATACCTTGCATATGTTGGCAAAAAAGCGAGAGGTTATAACACGATTCAGGATATTAAAGGCGCAACATTTGGAGTTTGGTTTGGAGGTGGAGAGTTTGAAGCACAATTAATGGCAAACATGTCCGGTGTTGGGAAAGATAATGTTAAATGGGTTGCCCAGAAATTCAGTATGATTGAGTTTTATGAAGACAAACTTGATGTGGCCTCTGTAACACTTCACAACGAATTACATGTTCTTTTAGGTGCTGGTTATTCCAGAGATGATATTACAATTTATAGGGCAAGTGAATATGGTGCTGCTATGATTTCAGATGGTATAGTTACAACAGAGAAAATGATCAGGGAAAGGCCAGACATTGTTCAGAAATTTGTAAATGCAACTATTAGAGGATGGCAATGGGGAATTTATAATGGCGAAGAAGCCGCAAAAATTGTTTTAAAGTTTAATCCAGGACTGGAATACCAAAAACAATTATATCAAGTAGAAGAGACTAGTAAATTAGTAGCTTCCAGAAAAGCTTTGACTGAAGGCCTAGGATACATGGACATGAAAGATTGGGAAGTTTCACAAGAAGGATTACTTGCGATAAAAGCAATCGATGGACCAATTGATTTAAGCAAAGCTTTTACGCTAAAATTCTGGAATAATTCACCAAAAAAGTATAGGAAACTAGAAAATATGGATAAGGTCCGGAAAAGATGGGCAAAAAATCTAGGTGAATAATATTTGCTTTAAGGAGGGAGAGAAATTTCCCTCCTTATTGTAATTTTTAAAAAAGAATCCTCCAAGTTGACCCTCGCAATTATAAATTTTAAAAAAGAATCCTAAAATTTTACTCACCCATATTTTTAATGGATCTTAAAAATGTTATCAGGATTTGTATGTGATGAAAGATTATTGGATTACAAAACTGGGTCTGGTGCTCATGTTTTCTCAGTAACTAATGATCTAATTGAGCCGTATTTCCATATTGATAATAGTTTGTCAAAAAAAAGATTGTTTAATCTAATTAAGAAGCTAAATTTACTTGATGATTTAAGAATTATAAAAGTAAGAAAGGCTGACACTAATGAGATTTCATTGATTCACGAAATTGAATATATTAATAAGATAAAAAGTTTGTCTGAAGCAAATGGCGGAGATGCCGGCTATGGGACACCTTTTTCAAAAAATGCATTCGAAATCGCATCTCTCGGTATAGGGGGTTTAATAGACTTAAGTGAAAAAGTATTTTTAAGGGAAATCAAAAATGGTTTTGCTCTTATTAGACTACCAGGACATCATGCTTTAGAAAATACGGGTTACGGATTTTGTATTTTTAATAATGTGGCTATTGCGGCAGAATGCCTTAAAAAAAAACATAATTTGTCAAGAATTGCTATTCTTGATTGGGATGTTCATCACGGTAACGGTACTGAAAAAATATTTTATGATAGAAGTGATGTACTTTATATTTCAATTCATCAGCATAACTGTTACCCAGACAATTCAGGTTTTAGCAGTGATCGAGGATTTGATAGAGGTTTTGGATATAATATAAACATTAATGTGCCAGCTGGATCTGGTCATGCTTCATATATTTATGCGTTTCAAGAGATAGTGATAAAAGCTTTAGAGATCTACGAACCACAAATAATATTTGTATGCTGTGGTTTCGATTCATCTGGCATTGATCCGCTTTCAAGGACATTATGTCATGCAGATACATTCAGATATATGACAAAAAATTTACTTAAATTAGCTGAAGAAATATGTGATGGAAAAGTTGTGATCTCCCAAGAAGGAGGATATTCAGAGACGCATGTTCCATTCTGTGGATTAGCAGTGATTGAAGAACTTGTTGATGGGAAGAGAAGATATTTAGATCCTGTTAAAGATACTATTTTAAATCAAGGTGGTGAAACATTGTTAGATCATCAAAAAAATATGATCAATGAATCTCTGGAGTCCTTGAACATTTTGAAATTTAACTAACAGCTTTATATATCATGAAATTAACAAATGCGGAGGTAAATCAATTCAGAAAAATTGGTTATATTAGCAAACTAATTTTTAAAGACAGTGAGTGTGAATTTTATAAAAATAACTTTGAAAAAGTAACAAAAATATGTAGTAAAATACCTTTCGAAAATAAATCGAGTGATAGAATAATGAATCCTCACTTTTTTGATGAAACTTCAAAAAAAATTCTACTTAATTCCAATTTGTTTAATTATGCAAAACAACTGTTAAATTGTGAAGTTTATGCTGTACAAACCATGTTTTTTGAAAGAGGTTCAGAGCAAACATTCCATCAAGATGACTTCTATTTAAATAACACTATAGGTATTTGGATTGCACTAGATGATGTAAATGAATTAAATGGTTCAATATGTGTTCAAATGGAATCTCAAAAGTACGATGTGATTTATCCAGAAACTATAGGAATAAATAACCCACAGGATCTTAAAAATGAAGAAACATATGCGGATATAATGAATTCAGTATATGTACACAACAAAAAAAATAATGAACTAAAGGATAAAATAGTGAAATTAAAAAAAGGCTATGCAGTCATTCTTGATGGGAGACTAATACACTGGGGTTTACCTGTTATTGACAAAGAAAAGAAAAGACGGGTAATTGTAAATCATTATATTGATGCAAAATCAAAATGGCCCTACATAAATTGGCCAAAATACTGCTCAAATGGTGATTACAAGGTTCAGAATAATTTTGACAAAATGAATTTACATCCAAATAAAATATAATAATGAGTAACATTCACTTAGAATTTATGACTGAGGCTATTTCAGAAGCTAGAAAGGGGCTTGAGGAAGGGGGCATTCCAATTGGTGCTGTTATTGTCCACAAAAACCAAATAATTGGAAGAGGGCGAAACCAGAGGGTGCAGAACAATAACCCGCTTATACATGGAGAAATGGATGCCTTTCAAAATGCAGGTAGACTAGAGAGTTCCGTTTATAAAGAATGCACGATTTACAGTACTCTATCTCCTTGTATAATGTGTAGTGGAACAATTGTACATTACAAAATCCCTTTGGTGGTTATCGGTGAAAATGAAACTGTAAAAAATACGACTATTTGTGAAGATTTTCTTGTAGCAAATAACACAAAAATAATTAATTTAGATTTAGACGAATGCAAATCAATGATGGGTTCATTCATTGAAAGAAATGAGAAGCTTTGGTATGAAGATATTTCAATTTGAATTTAACCCAAAAGAAATTTCTGAACCTAATTTAGCATTAGATTTAATTAATTCAATATTTGATGCCAAAGTCCTCCCTCCTGTCTGTTCAGAAATATCATTAAGAATATAGGGTGTAAGATTTTTTCCAAAGATTCCGTTTTTTTCAGAGTTTGTGATTGATTTACTAATTATATCCTCTAAGTAATTGAGATCTATAGAATATTCCTTGTCTATTGGATTACAAAGTAGAATACTTTTTCCCAAGCCCATTTGTTTATTTATTTTAAAAATATCAATAATATCTCTATGATTTCTAATAACATTTTCTGCTTTAATTTTGCTGGACCTTGAATAGAACAATGGGATGGTTTCTGAATTATAAACGCTCACTAAAACAGAATTTGTTTCAAGATATTCCAATGTTTCTTTTATACCCATGAATGCTTTCATACCACTACATACAACTATATTTTTAAATGAAGATAAAGCTACCAAATCAGCACTAACATCAAAATCCTTGAAGGCACTTCTAGAGACTCCTCCTATACCTCCAGTAACTAGTACTTCAATCCCTAATTTATCCATAACAAATAAGCAAGCTCCAACAGTTAAAGCACTATTCAATTTGTTCTTTATAGAAGAAGAAATATCTCTTTCAGTACATTTAGAAATGTCATCGGAACTACCAAACAGTTCAATTTCATCATTTGAAAGACCGCATTTAATTTCCCCATTAACTATTCCAATTGTCATAGGTTCACATCCTTTGTCTTTTATGATTTTTTCTACTTCCAAAGCAGTTTTCACATTTTCTGGATATGGCATCCCATGTGAAATTATTGTAGTCTCTAAGCCTACTATGGGCTTCTGTTCCTTTAATGCTATTTCAATATTTCCTGAGAAGTTAATTAATTCTTTTTCCATATTTTTTTACTTCTATTTGGTCTTTGTAAGATAATCTAGTGCAGATTTATTAGCTTTTTGTACACATTCCTCAACACTTAAATGATTCATTTTTGCTGAAATAAAACCTGCAACGAAATTATCACCTGCACCAATAGTTAAAGAATGATCAAAGATTAATTTTGTTTTATAAAGCTCCCTGTGTGAAGAGTTTGAAAAATAGCAACCATTTTTACCAAGTGTAATTATTACATTCTTTATGTTTTTTGTATGTAATATCTTTGCTGATTGTTCGTAATCGCTTACCCCTGACATAATGCTTGCTTCTTCTTGATTTGGGAAAAAATAATCGATGCGATAATCTCTCTCGATAGTGTTAAAATTTTTTGCATAATTCAGTGATGGATCAATTGATAATATTCCAGAATTAGTCATGCATTTCTCAATTAAATCATTGCTGATGATTTTGCTATTTGAGTCTTGAAATGAATATCCTGAAATATGAAGAAAATCATTTTTTTTAATTTTCATTTTTTCTAGAATATTTTTCAAATATACGTTATTAGATCTAAATGACAAGAATTTGTGTTCTTTAGAATTGTTTATCAAGGCAAAAACTTTTGAGGTTTCACTATTTCTGAAGTCAACGAAATCTGTATTAATGTTTTTTATGTTGTTAAGAAAATCTTTTAGATATTCGCCCTCAATATCGGTCCCAATAGAACAAATTAGATTAACTTTGTGACCCATCTTAGCCAAACCATTGGACGTATTGAAGGCTGATCCGCCGACTTTAAATTTAACTGAGTTTACTAATGAATCATTACTATTTCCATATTCATCCAAATGAATATGTTGTTCATACATTATATCACCATAACAGTAAATAGAGGTCATTATAAAATGTTAGATTTAGTTTTAAGCAATGGTAATTTGATTACCATGAATGATAATAATGATATTTTGTACAACAAAGATACTTTCATTAATGATGGAAAAATAATAGCTATAAAAGAAACAAGCAGCAAGAAAAAATTAGATTGCAAAAATAATTACGATGTAACTGGGAAATACTTGCTGCCAGGATTCATTAACACACACACTCATATTTTTCAAACTTTGTTAAGAGGTATTGGTGCAGATTTAAATGTTTGGGATTGGTTTAATACTGCTTTAGATGCTCATGTTTCAAACCTGAAAAAGGAACATTGCTTCATTTCCGCAAAGTTGGGTGCCATGGAGGCAATTAAATCAGGAACAACAACCATACTTGACTTTAATTACCCTCATCCATCCGAATTTCTAGTAGATGAATGTTTTGATGCGTTCAATTCGGTCGGAATAAGAAGTATTATAGCAAGGGCAATCATAGACCAAGGTAAGGCTCACCCAAAGATAATTAATGATCCTGAAAAGGAGATCAATGACTGTATTAGGTTGTTAGAAAAATACCACCAAAATGACAATGATATGCAGCATGTTTGGTTAGCCCCTTATACTATTTTCAGTACTTCTTTGAAGACATATAAAAGAATTGTTAAATTGGCTAATGAATTTAAGACTTACATAACTATTCATGCATCTACACCATCGAGTATTGAAGAAAGCAAAGCTTTGTATGGGATGAAAGATATTGAATTTCAATATTCTCAAAACCTTTTAGCAAATAATGTATTAGCAGCCCATTGTACTACTGACATTGACAATAGAGTTTTAGATATTCTAAAGGAATGTGATGTTAAAATATCACATAACCCCGCCAGTAACTGCTATCTAGGTGAAGGAATTGCCCCTATTGCCGAAATGTTAGATCATGGCTTAACTGTAGGTTTGGGAACAGACGGTCCTGCAAGCAACAATAATCATGACATGATATTTATTATAAAACTAACAGCATTATTACAAAAAGTAAAATATCTGAAACCTGAAGCAATCAGTGCTGGAACAGTTTTGAGACTAGCTACAATAGAAGGTGCTAAATGTGTCGGACTAGAAAAAATTATTGGGAGTTTAGAAATTGGTAAAAAGGCTGATATTTCGATCTTTGACCTTAGCAGTTTGAATACGGTAACTATGCATGATCCTATAAAATCAATAGTTTACAGTTCTAACCAAAACAATGTCAGCGATGTTATAATTAACGGTAAATTCATACTCAAGAGGAGAGAATTTTTAGAACAGAATGAAAATGATATCATTGCAACAGCCCAATCTTTAGGTGAGGATTTAGTGAAAAACCTAGACGTGAGTTAAAACATTCTCTTTTAAATTATTAAGTGAATAATCATTTTCAATATCAAGATGTTCCAGAATAATGTGATCAATTCCCATTCCTTTATACTCTTGAATTTGCTCAACAATTTCTTGAGAATTCCCTCCCAAAAAACCTAAATTTTGCCATTCTTCTATATGCTCGGGTAAATTTGAAAAAACTTTATTACAATTGCATAAATGATTTGAAATATTATTATTTGAGTCCTCTATTACAAAAGGAATCATAATTGTTTTTTTTATTGATTTTTCAAATCTATCTTCAAATATTTTAATTAGATCTAACTTTTTCTTAAGTTTATCATGTTCTAAATAATAACCATTCCATTGATCACCGAATTTTGTTGCTATTTCGATAGTTCTAGAAGCCATCCCTCCCACAATCAAAGGAATATTAGTAGTTGGCTTAGGGTTCATAGATGCATTTTTAATTTCGTAGTGATGTCCTTCGAATGAAAAATCATCTACTGTCCATAAACCTTTAATTATTTGGATATATTCTTCCAAAAGATTTAATCTTTCATTGTTTCCGGGCAATTTTACACCAAACATCTCATGTTCGTCAGAATACCATCCGGCACCTAAACCAAGCTCTAATCTGCCATCAGATAGTGACTGAAGACTCTCACCAATTTTAGCAACTTGAGCTGGGTGCCTAAATGTTATTGAGTTGACTAAGGGGCCAAATATCAACGAATGTGTCCAGATAGAAATTGCAGTCATTGCTGGCCAAACCGGCAGACCAAATGAATCAGAAGTGCCCTTTACAGAAAATAAATGATCAGACAAAAACAATCCATGAAATTTAGTGTTATCTATAAGTTCGGCGATTCTTTTCAAAGCATCCCAAGATAAATTTTCCTGAGATTCTAACATTAAGCTTATTTTCATATTAACTTATTGCGTAGAATATCCGCCGTCTATGATTATATTTTGTCCAGTTACATAACCCGATAGTTCAGAGGCTAAAAATAATGCTACATTTGCAATATCTTCTGCATTACCATATCGGCCGAAAGGAATTACAGATTCCATATATTTTTTACCAGATTCTAAATCATCGATTGTATTATTTTTTAAAAACTCATTATTATAAAAATCTGTATCTATCGCTCCCGGACTGATTGCATTGCATCTTATATTATATTTGGCCAATTCAAGTGCTACACTCTGTGTCAATCCAACGACCCCAGCTTTTGAGGCACAATAACCGGCTAATCCTCCCATTCCAACTACAGAACCGGTCATTGATGCTGTATTTAGAATATTCCCGTAATTTTGATTTTTCATAATTGGAATAATTTTTTTTAAAACTAAATAGATCGATTTCAAATTTACATTTACCTGCAAATCCCAATCTTCTTCATCCATTTCTGAAATATCATCTGATAGTCTTATCACCCCCGCGTTATTGAACAACACATCTACCCTTTTGAGATCATCGATAATAGTTGATTCAATCAAATTTAGTGTCGTACTACTTGTAACATCGCCAACTAAAAATCTAACTTTTCTTTTATACTTCTTTTCGATGGATTCAGAAATATTTTTTATTTTTTCATCAAGATCAATTAAAAATAAAGTTGCACCATACTCAGCAAACTTTAGAGCACATTTCTCCCCAATACCATTTGCTGATCCTGTTATGACACAAATTTTATCATTCAAATTCATATTATATCACTCCACTTTACCATATTATAATACTCATCCCACAATGCAGTTTCATGTAAAACACTGATGAAAAAAATATTTTTCATTCTCTCCCTCGCATGTTTGCCGTACTTTAATGATTTTCTGTCCAATAATTTACATGCAAGCTTAAAGCTATCTAGATTTTTCTTTTTGGCATAGTCTTCAATCCACTTCTTGTAAGGATTATTTTTTTTCACATAATACTTTTTCATCGCACTTGCTAAATTTTGGTAACTCCACATGCATGACAAAAGACTGGCCTGCAAATCACCTATATCGCCAGAGTATGCTGAACTTAATTGATGTCTCGTATAAGAATATTTTATAGGTCCCATAGATTTTGGGTTACTAATAGCTTTCAAAGACAGATTGTTCTTTTTGGCGTGATTTTGGTGGTCTAACATTTCATCCTCAACATGTTTAGTATGGATGGTCATAGCATGATAATCCTCTTCATCTTCTGATTTTGCTTTACCGATTGAAATAACTTTTGCCATATTCATCAAATATGGATAATCAACGTTCAACCAATAATTAAATCTTTTTTTTTCTAGAGTCCCATCAGCAATTTGAACCAGGAATTTCTTTTTTAATTGAAGCTTCAAATATTTTTGCGCTTCTTTAATTATTTGTTCGCTAAAACTCATAAGCATTAATTTATATAAAGGTTATATCCACACTTCCATGTTGTAGTAGGCATCCCAGCACATCGTCTCATATTTTACACCCAACAAAAAATTTTTCTTTAAAGTATCCCTGTACTCTTCATTTCCATAGGCAGCATAGGAATTAAATATTTTTAAAATTTTACTTGTATGTTCCTGTAAAATCTTGTCTTCAGAATACATTGTTAACCAACCTTTATACTTGTTATTATCACTAACGGTTTCTCCATTTAATAATATTTTCGAAACAACTTGCCAACCTACGATGCAGGCCAGAATCCCGGAAATTAATATGCCCAAATCGCCAGCGTTTGCACAATTATTTTCATGTCTAGTATATGAATATTTTATCGGCCCCATTTCACAGTTGAATAGTTCATTTTCAGAAATCCCATTTTTCTTTGCGTGTTCAACGTGTAAAGACATTTCCTCATTTAGAATCCAATTAAGATAATCATTCATTACTTTCATTTCCTCTATTGTTTTACCTTTTGAAATTCCTAATGCCAAAATTTTACTAAAATTTATCAAATATATGTAATCAACTCTAACCCAATAAGTATATCTCTCATTACTAAGGTTACCATTCAGTATTTCTAGTAAGAAGGGTTTTTTACTTTGAAGTAGAAAATAATTTGAAACCTCATTTTTTAATTGGGAATAATAATCATCTATTCGCATAATTTTATCTCTTTAAAATTTAATTCCTTATAATCTTTTAATGCTTTAAATGGGTTATTTTTATCAACTATCCAACAAGTTCCTTTTTCATCTTTTTGTAAACTTTGTTTAATAATCCATTCCTCATTAACTAATTTCAGTTTTACTACTGAGCACTCACCTGTGAAAACAGCACCCAAGTTTCTTCTGATTTCGTAACATAATTCCACAAAGCTTGTATTACTATTGTTCCCAATAACCTTTGCTTCTTCATTTTGAACAACATAATATACTGATGAAGAGTGGATATTTTCAAATGTATTTAAAACTACTTCATCAGGTTTTTTATCACAACCTATTGTAAATATTATTATTACTGATAAATAAAAATATTTTTTCATTAGATTTTTAACTCTTTTAAAGAAGAGTGCCACCAAACAAATTTTCTTTCAATTAAAACAACTATTCCGTAAAAACTCATTGCAAGTAAACAGGTAAACAGAACTGCGCTCCACATTCTGGGAATATCCATCACATATGAAGATTGTAAAATTAAATAACCAAATCCTCTATCAGCCTGTATATATTCTGCTATAATTGCTGCTATAACAGCTACAGTACTTGTTTGTTTCATTGCTGTAAAAATATATGGCAGTGCAGAGTAGAATTGTAATTTAATAAAAATCTTAAATCTTGAAGCAGCAAGTACGTAAAATAAATCACGATGAATTAAATCTGAGGACTGCATTCCTTTTAAAGTGTATAATGTAAGAGGAAAAAAACTTACAATAGCAGCTATAACAATCTTCGAAGCAATACCAAAACCCACATATATTATTACAAGGGGAGCAAAAGCTACAATTGGTATGGTCGTAGCTCCTACTACATAGGGCAATAATCCTTTTTCAAAAAATTTTGAATAAGCTAATAAAGAACCTAAAATAAAGCCAAATAAACCACCAAAAAGATATCCCGCTACTGCTTCGATCAAAGTCCAAAAACCGTTAAAAGCAAAAAGATAAAAATTTTGTACAATTTCATTATAAATTTTGAGAGGTGAGGGTAATAAATAAGTTGGTATTTTGAATATCAAAATACTACCTACCCATAAAATGAATATTATAATTAAAAAAAATATAGGCGGAAACCATTTAAGTTCAACTAATTTTTTCATTTATATTATCCTGTAATAATGTTTCACCCATTAACTCTAACTCTTTAAATTTATTTGTTTTCTTTATTTGTTCATCTCTAGGTCTTTTCAAATCTAAATCAATTATTTCCTTTATTTCTCCGGGGTTAGATGACATAACAAAGATTTTGTCAGATAGAAATATAGCTTCTCTTATGTTATGTGTTATAAAAATAATTGTTTGCTTTGTCTTCTCCCATATATTTAAAAGCTCGATATTTAATTTTTCTCTAGTTATGTGGTCTAGCGATCCAAATGGTTCATCCATAAATAATATCTTAGGTTCTAGAATCAATGCTCTTGCAATAGAAACCCTTTGTTGCATACCTCCAGATAGTTCATGCGGATAATTATTTTCAAATCCATTGAGATTTACAAGATCTAGCAATTCATTTACTTTGTCTTTGAATTGATTCTTGTCCATGCCTGATAATTCAACTGGTAATAAAACATTTTCTATTGAATTTCTCCAATTTAATAAACCGGCAGTTTGAAATACCATTCCAAAATCTCTATCAGTTCTTGCTTCATTTGGAGATTTACCATTAATTTCAATAGTGCCTGAAGTTATATCCTCTAAATTACATAAGCATCTCATTAATGTTGTTTTTCCACAACCTGATGGTCCAATTATAGATATAAAATCGCCTTCATTTATCTCAATATTTATATCGTTTAAAGCCAAGAAAGGACCATTTTTTGAATCAAATACTTTCTTCAAATTCTTGACTTTTATTGATTTAGCTATTCTCAAATTACTCCGATAGTAGTGTGGTGGAGGTGGCGTCAACCACTTTTACTGATATTATTGAATTTTTTTAAATATTTTCAAAAATTTACAACAAGAATACCAACAAATGATCGGCTTAGACAAGTTGATTTTCTAAAATATTTACATTTTTTCCCCAAAAAATGTGAATCTCTTCCCTCGTTTGTGCGTTTAGTGTGCTTGAACTCCACCCCACTAATTCTTCACAAGTCAGACAACCCTCCAAGTATAATCCCCTCTTTCTTGAAATACTCCGAATGATGTTATTTTTAGGCTCAAGGAATTAAAGTTTTCAAAAATCCACCGAATAATTAAGCATCAAAATCTGAGATCCCTTTATATATTGGTATGGCTTTACCACCCTTGAGTTCTAAAGTAGACAGAGTATAAATATAAATAGGCTTGGAGGGTAGTGGTTTTCGAGAGGAAACTAAAGAGCTTGTAGTGGTAAATGATTATTTAATTTAATATATATTTAATAAATAAGGATAAAATCAATGGTCTTAAATGACTTTCTTTGACATAGATTCCCATCTAATGTCTTGAAGTTTACTCAGATTATAACCCAAAATGTTAATTTTAAAATCTTAGAATGAAGGAATTGATTTGGATTCTACAGTAGCTTTTACAATAATTGGATGTGTTCTTGTCTTTGTCGGAATTATGTTCAATCTTATACCAAAACAAATAAACCAAAAGTTGATGGGAGATCTCACTGAAGAGGCATCTCAGGTGGCTGCTGGATTTAGAGTAATTCTTGGTTCGATTGGAATAACCTTTGGAGTAGTGGCCTTATCTTGTAGAAATTTTCAGTTGTTGAGGCTCAGACATTACTTTATGCATTAGGTGCGGGTTTTTGTGTTATAACTGCAATATTTGTCTCTGTGAAAATTAGAGGTTTTGGTGAATTCCCGATACCACCTGCAATAATGTTTGCAATATTGGCTATAATTGCCTTCTATACAGCTAATGGATTAGTTCTAGAGTAAGTTGATTAAAAAACACTGCCAAATTTCATATGTCCCATTAGTGTTTTTTAGTGTTCAATAAAAACTAATTATTTAATAAATATGCAGAGTTTTTGGTGGAGCGGGTTCGATTCACGCCACCTTCACCAACTAGTCTCTGTAAAGAGTTGTGAATAATTTGTTATTTCGACACTGCTTTCATCAAAACTCTGCCCTAGTTATTTACATATTCACTGTTTAGTTCATTTAGTCCCCCCTTTTGGTCACACTTAGCTGTTCATGACAGGTGTTTTTTGCAATCCGATAAACAACAAATTCTAATAGGTGACAGAAAATGGAACTTGACGAGATATCTACATCTGCTATCCTGTAATTAATTTTTAAATACCTATTATTTGCAAGTATAATACTCTGGATAAGCTCGCATTTTTAGGAAGCTAACAAATTTTTTTATAAAAAAAATGTACGAAAAATATTTTGAAAATAAAAAGGATCTCATCTGCGGACTTACCGTCATAGCTTTTACTTTGATAGGTGCGTGGGGAATTGTTACTGATGATTATCTAATGGAAGAAGATTACGGGGCAGATCCAGGTCCATCACTTGTCCCAATTATGCTACTTTGCTTGTTGGGTTTACTTGGGATTCACATGACGACTAAAGCATGCTACAACATATTAAAAAATTCAAACAGAGTAACGAAAAACCCTAACAACACAGATAATTTGCTTGCTTACCTAATTCCTTTAACGTTTGTATGTACCATGTTTTTCTACGCATGGATCATCGAAATCATTGGATTCATATGGGTCACATTAGGATTTACATTGCTCTGGATTTTTTCCATCGGGATCCACGACAACGGCCGACCGACAAAAAAGGAGATACTTTTGTATATTGTTTACTCAGTAACCATGACTTTATTTATCTACTATATTTTTGTGCATTTGATCATGGTGCAACTTCCTTAACAAAAACTAACCAAAGAAACCATGATAAATGAAATTGTTAATGTATTTGGACAAGTCTTGACGGACCCATTTTCTATAACATTACTTTTTTTCGGTGTATTACTTGGAATAGTTCTTGGTGCTTTACCTGGAATAAGTTCGACCATGTCCTTGGCCGTATTGTTACCTGTATCTTTTTCAATGAACCCCGAGCATGGAATGATTTTTTTAATGAGTGTATTCTCAGCCAGCGTTTATGGTGGTTCAATCTCAGCAATACTTATTAGTATTCCCGGAACGCCAGGTGCAATTGTTACCCAAATGGATGGCTATCCAATGGCCAAACAGGGTCGAGCTGGAGAAGCTTTAACCTATGCTGTGCTTGCTTCTGGATTTGGTGGTGTTATTGGATGGATTCTATTGATCTTGATAGGTCCTTTACTAGCTGATGCCGCACTACATTTCCGTAGCCCTGATTTTGCAGCGGTGACACTATTTGGTCTCTGTATGCTTGCCTACGCTACTCCAGATTCGACATACAAGGCTTTAGTGGCAGGAGTATTTGGACTTATTTTGGCGACTGTAGGACTTGACAGTTTAACTTTTATTGGTCGTCTTGATTTCGGTAACGCATATCTGCAGGGAGGTATCTCGATGGTCCCAGTAGCAGTTGGCATTTTTGGCCTTGCAGAAGTGCTTAAGTCAATTGAGTTTGGCAAAAAAAAACTTGAGGTAATCACGGCAATAAACCGACTTTTTCCACCATGGAGTGAGATCAAATCTTTGTGGCCTATGGCAATTCGTGGTGCACTTATTGGAGCTTTTGTAGGAGCAATACCAGCTGCTGGTTCAGCGATTGGCGTAACAGTCGCATACGCACAAGAAAAAAGAATGTCAAAGAACCCTGAAAAATATGGTACCGGAATTCCGGAAGGTATTGTGGCGCCTGAATCATCCAACAATGCATGTGTTGGTGGAGCACTTATACCTTTGATGACACTTGGTATTCCAGGCGACAGTATGACTGCGGTTCTTGTGGGTGCAATGTTGATTCACGGACTAAGGCCCGGCCCTCAATTGTTTGTGGAACGGTTGGATTTTGTCTCCCTGATCTATGTTGCCTTAATACTGGCAATCATTTTGACAACAATACTTGCACTCCTTACCATACGTTTCATTGCCCGCATTCTAGATGCTCCAAAAAACATTTTGATGACTGGAATCACTATACTATGTATGGTTGGATCTTATGCAGTTCGTAATTCAACTTTTGATGTGATGATAATGATAATTTTTGGTTTCATCGGATATCTGATGCAAAAGATTCGAATGCCAGTCGCCCCAGTGGTATTTGGTTTGGTTCTTGGTCCACTTTTGGAAGAGAACCTTCGACGTTCACTTATCGTTAGCGGGGGCGACTGGAGTGTATTTTTTGAACGTCCAATTAGTTTAATCTTCATCCTCATCTCTGTTTTAGTACTTGGTTTACCAATTTTTTCCCGTAGCAAAACTCAACAATAGAAAACAGCTTGTTAGAAAACTGACATTAGTCATTAAAAAGTTATTTAATTCTTAAGAAAATTAATACATGTAATAAGTATGATATTTCTAACTTTATTATTTTGTATAAAAAATAAAAAAGTTGTTGACATCATAATTTATTATGGGTAATATACGCCTTTGTGGTAATAAGGTAGTATTTATTAGTTAAATTAATAGCTAAAAAATATTTTTTAACACCCTAAGGGGTAAATTAAATAAATTATGGAGGTAATTATGGTTAAAATTGTTAAAAAAGCTCTGATTTCTGTGCTGATCACTGTATTAGGGATTTCTGTCGCACAGGCTGCATATCCTGACAGACCTATAACGCTTTTAATACCTTGGTCAGCTGGTGGTGGAAGCGATACAAGTATGAGAATGTTAGCTGAACAACTCAGCAAGGATATGCCGGTACCAGTAGTGGTTGTGAATAAGCCTGGGGCAGGTGGTGCTCTGGGTACAAAGGCAATGTGTGATGCTAAACCAGATGGCTACACTATTGGCATGGTAGGATCTGGTGTGACGGGTAGGCAATACTCTAATCCAAATGCTAATGTACTTTCTGATTTTACAAATATTGCCTTCTTTGGACCCGAACCAGCTTTCCTTTCGGCCGGAGCACCAACCGGGATTAAGACTCTGAAGCAGTTTTTTGATTATGCAAAAGCAAACCCAGGAAAAATCAAGAATGGCAATGACAATCCGGGAGGTTTTTCTCACGTTGCAGCTTCTGTAATGGAGGCCAAATTCGGTATAAAGCTAATCAAGGTGCCGTACAAGGGTTATGCCCCAACTGTTGTTGGATTACTGGCTGGTGAGGTGGACACTGTAACTGTTCCTGTTTCAAACGTCATAGACCATCACAAATCAGGGAAACTAACTATTCTCGGTGTCGCTGATAATCAACGTCACTTCATGGCACCAGATGTTCCAACTTTCAAAGAAATGGGCTATGACTTTGCCATTGGGTCTTGGCGTACAATTATAGGACCTAATGGAATTTCAGCTGATAAACTGAAGTACCTAGAGAAAAAAATTATTGCCGCAGTAAGTAATCCTGAGTTTCAGAAGAAAGCTCGAAATGCCGGATTCAATCCCCAACCCATGGGTGCAGAGGAAACTGCTAAATATATTAGAGACTACGACGAAATGCTTTATCCAGTTCTTCTTTCTGCCGGTCTAGTCAAGATACGCAAGAAGTAAAAGCCAATCAATATGGGAGAGGTAGCCATTTTAGGTGCTGGTCATGGGGGATGCGCTGCGGCTGCTGATTTAACCAGTAGTGGACATCACGTTCGTTTGCATGCAAGAAGCAAAGAGAGGTTGAAACCTCTTGTAGAACGCGGTGGAATTGAAGCACGAGGGATTATCGAGGGATTTGTACCCCTCGATAGTCTAACTACCGACATCAAAGAGGCAATATCAGGTGCTGATGTTGTTATGCTAGTTGTTCCTTCGACAGCCCATGAATATTATGCGAATCTTCTAGCGCCAATTTTGACCCCAAATATTCCTATATTTCTCAACCCTGGGCATACATGCGGGGGCCTTCATTTTGTAAACGAACTAAAAAAAGCCGGTTATACTCGCAGAGTTAGTTGTTGTGAAACAGTTACCCTTACCTACATTTGTCGTATGGAAGGGCCCACGACTGTAGGCATATACGCTAAAGTCAAAAATTTGTTATTTGGAGCTTTTCCTGCTCAAAATTCTGAGGATTTGTTTGCAACAATCAAATCTCTTTATTCAGAAATACTTCCTGCCAGTAACGTTCTTGAAACAGCGTTATCAAACATGAACGCTGTATTTCACCCTCCTGGTATGCTAATGAACACAGGATGGGTAGAAAGTACTGGT
>Ga0310124_10000894_pt1 | contig 21145 bp, 15 predicted proteins | sample CB11b_AW_Bot5_MG_FD_203507 | JGI IMG/M metagenome (GOLD analysis project Ga0310124, IMG submission 203507) | Marine microbial communities from Western Arctic Ocean, Canada - CB11b_AW_Bot5 | ecosystem: Environmental > Aquatic > Marine > Oceanic | place: Canada: Western Arctic Ocean | collected... | reverse complement strand
AAGTGCTCCAACGGATCGGGCGTAAACCCCCTTCGTGAGCGAACGGCGGATCAGGAAGTCTTCGTCGACGACGAGTCTTTGTCCCCGTTGACATCGACGCGAACCGTAGGTTTCAGCAGAGTGTCCCGATCTGAGTCCGCCGATTCATCGGCCTTTTTTTTCCGAAGACTTGCGCGCCACGCACTGGATGGCGCTGGCACAAGACGATGCGTCGCCCCGGATGACCGTTGCGAGTGAAACGTCATCAGACAGATCAAGTTCGTGCTTCGCTTGCTCCGCCTGAGATCTCAATTTAAAGGCCCGTTTACAGTTGGGGCACCGCCCCTTTTTTCCTTCATCTGTGTCCCGGACCCATAGTTTCTGAGCACACGTGGCGCAGCTGATCTTGAAGTCATTCTCCCCTTCTTCGCGCATCAGGAATATTCCGAAGGGAACGGCGTTGCTTCGGGGCAGATGATTGCAGATGGTCCGTAACCGATCCAACGACAATGCGTCCATGAATCTGATTTGCAGAACCAGAGCGTCCGCCTCTCCGACTTCGTCCGACCAGGGAGATAGGGATCGCGGATCGTCGGCCAGCACGTGGAGTTCGAATCTCTGCCCTTCGATGACGGCTTCACCGGGTTTTTCGGCGGCATCGGGACATAGCGTGGACACGAAGTGGTTTCCCATGTCCTCGTGGAGCGTGAGAAGCAATGTGCGAATGGATTCGGAATTTTTCCCCGAACTACCTGTGTCACTAGTCAAAACGCCTTCCCCTGCAATGATGGAAAACTCCTGGAGCTACGAAAACTCACAAGAACAAACAATGATATTCATAAATAATCAATTGCTTCCTTTGTCACTTTATCTTGGCGGCCGCACGTGCCGCAATCACCTCATCCTGATGGACTTTGGGCGAAACAGCGTATTTTTCAAACTCCATGGAATAGGTTGCTTTTCCGGCGGTACTGGACCGCAATGCCGTCGCATATCCAAACATCTCCGCGAGGGGAACGCTGGCGAGGATGACGGTCATATCGTCCCGGGTGTCCATCCCGGCAATCATGCCTCGGCGAGAACTCAGGTCACCGATCACACCCCCCTGGAAGTCCACTGGAGTTTCGACTTCCACTTTCATGATCGGCTCCAGAATGCAAGGCGCCGCGGCCCGGATAGCCTCGTGGAGCGCGGTGCGGGCGCAGGTACGAAATGCCAGGTCACTTGAGTCGACCGCATGGTGCTTGCCGTCGCGTAAATTCACTTTCAGGCCGACAATGGGAAATTCCGCCAGGGGTCCCTTGGTCATGACGTCCCGGAAGCCGGCTTCACAAGAGGAAATATATTCCTGAGGAATGTTTCCTCCTTTGACATGATTCTCGAATTCGAATGGTTCACCGTTGGCGCCGAAATCGAGCGGCTCGAGGTCACCAACAACATTTGCGAACTGGCCTGCGCCGCCGGTCTGTTTCCGGTGCGTATAATTGAATTCCACGCGCCGTCCTACGGCTTCACGGTAGTTCACCTGGGGCGGCCCCACGAGAAGTCCGACGTCGTATTCACGCTGGATTCGCTGAATATAGATTTCGAGGTGCAACTCGCCCATCCCCGATATAATCATCTCTCCGGAATCTTCGTCAGTATGCACATGAAACGTCGGATCTTCCTTCATAAACCGGGTGATTGCCTTCACCAGTTTGTCCGCCATGGCCGTTTCTTTCGGTTGGATTGAGTACGAAATGACCGCGTTGGGCACGTACATCGACTCAAGCGTCACGTCGACGCCTTCATGGCAGAAAGTATCGCCGGACGCGCAGTCCACGCCGATCATCGCAATAATATCTCCGGCGCATGCCGAATCGATATTCTGCCTGTCGTTTGCATGCATTCGTACCAGGCGACCCACGCGGACCTTCCTGCCGGTCCGGGAATTGACCAGGGAATCTCCCTTCTGAATCGTGCCCTGGTAAATGCGGATGTAGGTCAGCTGACCGTAGTCCTCATCGGTGAGCTTGAAAGCCATGCAAACGAACGGCTTTTCTGGATCGGGAAACAGTTTGACTTCTTCCTCCTCGTTCCCCACGACCTTGGCGAACACGGTAGCACTCTCGATCGGGGACGGCAGGTACCGGCAGATGGCGTCCATGAGCGGTTGCACGCCGGTATTCTTGATCGCGGTCCCTAGAAATACGGGAACCAGTTCGGTGCTGCGCACGCCCTCGAGCACCGCCTGATGAATAAGCTCTTCATCGATCTCTTTGCCGTCGAGGAAGGTCTCCATCAGTTCTTCGCTGAACAAAGAAAGCGATTCGAGCATGTCGTGGCGTTTCTGCTCCGCGAAGGGCAGTACGTCGTCCGGAATAGCCCGCGTGACAAGATCCTCGCCCTGGCCGCCCTCGTTATAGAGCGCTTCCATGCGGATCAGATCGACGACCCCGGCAAATTCCGATTCGGCGCCGATCGGCACCTGCATGAGCACCGCGTTCAGGTTGAGTTTTTCCTGAAGATCCCGCAGCCCGCGTATCGGATCCGCGCCGACACGGTCCATCTTGTTAATAAAGGCGAGCCGCGGAACACTGTACCGCTTCATTTGACGGTCCACCGTAATGGACTGAGACTGGACACCGGCCACAGAGCACAAAATCAGAATTGCGCCATCCAGTACGCGCAGCGATCGTTCAACCTCCACCGTGAAATCGACGTGTCCGGGGGTGTCGATAATGTTGATCTTGTGGTCGCCCCAGGACACGGTCGTCGCCGCGGACGTAATCGTAATGCCCTTTTCCTTTTCCAGTTCCATGTGGTCCATGGTTGCGCCGTCCCCGCCGCCACGGACCTCCTCCATCTTGTGGATCTTCCCGGCGTAGAAAAGAATCCGCTCCGTCAGCGTGGTTTTCCCGCTGTCGATATGCGCTGAGATGCCTATATTTCTGATGCTTTCCAGTTCGTTCACGAAACAAATCCCGGGGTTGGACCGCTTTCGAATGAAAACGGACGTCCGAATGGAGACGAAAAAACGGGGTGCTGTCTACTACAGGACAGCTCCTGACGTCTACACTTATCCACACCATGCACCAAAACCAATGAATTGTACAGGCTTCAAAGCTCCTGTCTTGGCAGCTCTACGGCAGTGCGGTATAGATGGTCCATCGGAGTGTCGCAGGTGAAAAATTCAACGTAAGCGGGGAAATTGAGCGATGTCGGACCAAAAACCCTTCGTCCATCTCCATTTTCACACGGAGTATAGCCTGCTGGATGGTGCCTGCCGCATCAAGGATGTGATGTCAAAGGCGGCCGAGCTGGGCATGGCCGCCACCGCAATCACCGATCACGGAGTTCTTTACGGCGTGGTCGATTTCTACCAGAAAGCCCGGAGCGCGGGCGTAAAGCCGATCCTGGGCTGCGAAGTCTACATGGCGCACGGAAGCATGCACGAACGCCGGACCGGCCCCGGCGGCTCCCAATCCAACCACTTGGTTCTGCTGGCGGAGAATAAAACCGGGTACGCTAATCTCCAGCGGATGGTTTCCAAGGCCCATCTGGAGGGCTTCTATTATAAACCGCGCATTGACAAAGAAATGCTCGCCGCTAACTCAGAGGGCATCATCGGTTTGTCCGCCTGTTTGAAGGGCGAAGTCGCCGAAACCTGTGTGCATGGGACCATCGACGGCGCGGCACAAGCCGCCGGCGAATTCAGCGAAATTTTCGGTCCGGGCCGATTCTACCTCGAATTGCAGGACCACGGGCTTGAGGAGCAACGAACGGCTAATCGGGGCATTCTCGAAGTCGCGAAACGCCTGGATCTGCCCATGATCTGCAGCAACGACGTTCATTATTTGAACCCGGAGGACGCCGAGGCCCACGACTGTATGATCTGCCTTCAGACCGCCACCGTGATGAGCGATCCCAACCGGATGAAATACGGGAGCGATCAGTTTTTCATGAAGAGTGGCAGTCAAATGCGGCGGCTGTTCGGAGAAGTGCCGGGAGCAATCGAAAACACGTTTGAGATTGCGGAACGCTGCAATGTGACCCTCGACCTGAACGGCGATCTGCATTTTCCTCACTACGATGTGCCCGAAGGCTACGCCCAGAAAGAGTATCTCCTGAAGCTGGGCGCAGACGGTCTGAACGCGCGATACGGAGTCGCGGACGTCAGACAGCCGCGCAATGACGAAGAAAAAAGAATCGTGGACCGGTTCGTCTACGAACTGGGAATCATCGAGAAAACCAACTTCATCAATTACTTCCTCGTGGTGTGGGATTTCGTTCGATTTGCCCGGGATATGAAAATCCCGGTCGGGCCCGGCAGGGGTTCCGGCGCAGGCAGCATCCTCGCCTACGCCCTGGGCATCACCAATATCGATCCCCTGCAATACAACCTGATATTCGAGAGATTCCTGAATCCGGAACGAGTCTCCCCGCCCGACTTTGATATCGATTTTTGCCAGACCCGGCGCGGTGAAGTCATCGATTACGTCAAAGATCGGTACGGGCGGGAGAATGTCGCACAGATCATCACCTTTGGAACGCTGGGCGCCAAAACCGTAATCCGCGACATCGGGCGAGTACTGGAAATTCCATTCGCGGAGTGCGACCGGTTGGCAAAAATGGTGCCGGACGACCCGAATATGACGCTGGCGCTGGCGCTGGAGCTGAATCCCGATTTCAAGCGCATCACGGATACCGACGCGAACGCGAAGCGGATCATGACCTATGCCCGTGTGCTGGAGGGGCTCCCTCGCAATCCCGGCACCCATGCCGCCGGCGTTGTCATCGGAGAAAAACCGTTGATGGAACTCGTTCCGCTGGCACGGGATAAGAACCACGAACCGGTCACCCAGTTCGAAATGAAACCGCTTGAACAAACGGGCCTGCTCAAGATGGATTTTCTCGGCCTGAAGACTCTCACCGTCATCCAGGAGGCGGTGAACAACGTACAGGCCAGGCATGGTGTGGAACTCGATCTCGACTCTCTTTCGACGCGCGACGAAAAGGCGTTCGCTCTCCTGAATCGCGGCGATACCGTCGGCGTGTTCCAGGTGGAAAGCCGGGGCATGCGCGACCTTCTTCGCCGCATCGGACTCAGCCGTTTCGAGGACCTCATCGCCATGATCGCCCTCTACCGCCCGGGGCCGATGAACATGCTGGACGACTTCATCAACCGGAAGAACGGAAAAGTGAAGATCAGCTACGATCATCCGCTCCTGGCTCCGGTCCTGGAAGAAACCTACGGTGTGATGCTGTACCAGGAGCAGGTTCAGCAGGCCGCGAACGTCCTGGCCGGCTTCTCTCTAGGCCAGGGCGACATCCTCCGCCGCGCGATGGGGAAAAAGAATCGGGACGAGATGGAGAGGATGAAAGAGTCCTTCATCAGCGGCTGCAAAGTCACCAACAATATTCCAGAGAAAAAAGCGGAGAAGATTTTCTCGGACATTGAGCAGTTCGCGGGCTACGGATTCAACAAGTCCCACAGCGCCGCCTACGCGGTGATCTCCTACCAAACGGCATACCTGAAAGCCCACTACCCTTCCGAATTCATGGCCGCACTCATGTCGATTGAAATGGGAAATGCGGACAAACTTCCCGTCCTCATCGCGGAGGCGCATACCATGGGACAGAAGGTACATGCGCCGGATGTCAACGAGAGCGGGGTGCGATTCGCCCCCGTTACCGATGGAATTCGTTTCGGAATGGCCGGGATCAAGAACGTCGGGGTTGGCGCGGTCGAGGCCATTGTCCAAGAGCGCGAACGGGGAGGCGCCTTCACCGGCCTCCTCGACTTCTGCTCTCGCGTCGACGGCCAGGCCTGCAACCGCAAAGCGCTGGAAAGCTTAATCAAGTGCGGCGCATTCGATTACTACGGGATGAGTCGCGGCCGTCTATTCGAAAACATAGACTTCGCCATGAGCCGGGCGGCGGGATCGCAGCGGGATCGTGCCTCAGGGCAGGCATCGCTGTTCGACATGATAGATTCGACCGGGCCTGCGAACGAGGAAGAAGAGCTGCCTGATTTTCCACCCTGGCCGCAGAACGTCATGCTGTCCGGCGAAAAAGAGCTGCTGGGTTTCTATATTTCCGGGCACCCTCTCAAAGAGCACGAGTGGATCCTCTTCAACTTCAATCTCGCGGACACCGGACACATGGAGGAGCTTGAGCCCGGAACCATGACGCGAATCGGCGGCATCGTAGAGCAATTCCAAAAACTCTTCACCCGAAAGACGAAAGAACCGATGGGCACGTTCCAACTCGCCCACCTGGACGGGGCCGTCGAAGTCGTCGTTTTCCCGGATGCGTTTCGCACCTACGGAATGCACCTGGCGGAAGAATCTCCAATCATGGTTTGCGGCGAAATACGGAAGGAGGAGGGCGACCAGATCCGTATGATCGCGCAAGAGATATATCCGCTGCCCAACATCCCGGGGCGATTTACGCGGGAGGTAATGCTGCAGCTCACCGGCGCGAAAACCGATGACAATCTGCTGGAAAAGATTCGTGATATTCTTCTGAGTCATCCCGGGGATACGCCGGTCTCTTTCAGAATCCGGTTTCCGGAAGGCGAAACCGTTATCATCAAACCGGAAGAAACCTACCTCGTGAGCCCAACGTATCCGCTGGTGAGCGAGTTGGATGCGGCGATCGGACCGGGCGCTGTGGCGCTGAACATTCATAGCGAGGCGACGCTTGCGAATGAAAAAGGGCGAAACGGAAAGTTCGGAAATGCCAGGAGCGACAAAGGAGTGCGAAATAGGCGGAGCAAATAACTTGTTGGAAGGGGTGCAGATGTTCGCGCACCTGACAAAAGAAGAGCGCCGGGAGATCGAAGAGCTCGGCACCATCGGGACGTATGAGCCCCAGGCGGTCGTCTATGAAGAAGGCGATAGCGGCGAATCGATGTTTATCGTCATAGAAGGCGTGGAGGAACTCGTCACCACCATTCAGGAAGACGTGGAGAAACCGTTGATCACCATCCGTGAAAACTCCTGCTTCGGCATCGTGGAATTGCTTGATCCACGGCGGCGGACCGTAACCGCGAGAACCTTGAAACCCACCCGGATCCCGGAAATCACATGGCCCTCGTTAAAGAGTTTCATGGAGCGGGAACCGGGCGGGGGCATCAACGTCCTGCTGGCGCTCGCCGTGGGACTGGCCAACCAGATGCGCACCGCGGGTCGGGATGCTGCGCCAGGATCTGGCCTGGACTCTGCACGCAACCGTCGCGGGGTTCGACCTGCAGGGCTGATGTACGGATTTTGAACAAAAGGAAACGAAGAGAACCGAGAGGATCTTCAGCCTTCTTGTACATCCGTAAAGTAGCGGAAGTCGCCAAGGCTTCCGCTCGGCGACACACAAGCCCGACAGAGAAAAATCACCCAGAGAATCTAGCCCAAAACGGGGGAATTGAACCACGAAATGCCTATTCTCTGGTAGTCGATCGAATTGACGCGATTCTTTCCCTAGCCATCTTGGATCGAGTGTCGTCCGGGAACTTTCGAATGAAAACCTGGTATCGGCGAACAGCCTCCGCCGAATTGGTCGATGTTTTATCCAAGAATGCAGCAATCGCCCACATCGCTTCGCGATCCTCAGGTTCGATCCGCAGCGCGCGATCCAAGGCGATGCGGGCGGATTCGGGCTGGTTCAACCGCATCGCGGCTTCCGCGATTCCCAGGTAGGCGGGCACCGAATCGGAACGCTCGGCGACAGCCCTCTGAAAGCCGCGAAGTGCTTCTGCGTTTCGGTTTTCGCGCAGGAGTTGGATTCCCTGAACCGTGTATTTTCCTGAGATTTCCTCGGCGGGAACCGGCTCTTCAACGTCCGTGGCAACAAATCGTGCGCGGAATTCCGAGAGCAGGTCAATGGCTCTCATCGCCTGCGCATCATCAGTGCCGAATTCGAGATACTCTTCCAAATAGCTGCCCCCTTTTGTCGGATCGCCCTTCCACAATCCATGAACGACACCCAGGTTGAACAGGGCGGGCGCATAACGGGGATCCGCCTCCAGGGCGGATCGCAGGGATGTGAGCGCGGCGTCGGGTCCGGTGGTTCGGAGCTGGGCCAGCGCCAGCCCCGTCAGAATACCGGCGGACGACGGATTCCGGCCCCGGGCCTCCTGCAGAAGATCCGCCGCCTGCTCCCAATCCCCGCGCCCTCCGATTACATTCGCGGCATATTCCAGGGCGCGGGTATCGGTTTCGTCGAACTGCGCGGCATCAAGGAGCCGGGTCATCCCTTGTTCTTGATCGCCGCCTCGAAGCATCAGAATCCCCAGATTGTAGGCTGCCGGCGCATATTTCGCATCCAACCGCAAACTATCTTCCAGCGCCTCCGCCGCCAGCACCTCATCGCCAAGCCGGTGATTGATCACCCCGAGGTCATTGTAGGCGCGTACGGTCAGCGGACTACCGGGATGCGACCGGATAAACTGCTCCAAACTCGTTTTGGCGCCGACAAGATTCTCGGACGCCAGGTCGTCGTGAAGCCGGTCAAACACGCCGGGATTGCGTGGTTTCCCACAGCCCAGGAGTAGAAACAGAAGCACCGCGGCCCCGTATACTCCCAATTCAGTAGATCCTCGAGTCAGCATGATGTGAAGTGAACCGCTCTTTTTTATACGATCCACATAAGGAAAGAAACCCAATTGACGAATTCAGGATTGACCCTGTCGTCATTGGGGGCTACCAGATCCACTCATGCAGCTTCGAACATCCAATTCCGGTTCCCCATCCCGCCGCCGCGAATCCGATGGCGTCACCGTGACGATTTTCATTCTTCTCTTCTCAAGCTTCGGCGCCTACGCAAGCCAGCAGAAGATTGACCTGCCCATGGCCATCCAGTTGGCATTGCTGCAGAACCGGGGCCTGATCCAGTCGGAGTTGGCGGTTGCATCCGCCCGGTACGGTGTTCGAGGCGCCGAAGCGGCCTTCGCTTTCCGGGTGGTGCCGGACGGCAACGCCTTCGCTTCCGACGGGCCCGAGACCCTCTCGGCCGGCCTGGACGTGGCAAAGCGGTTTGCCACAGGCACGGATGCGTCGGCCGGCGCAAGCTTTCTCAGAATTCAGGAGCCGGGCCGGGAAGCCACCGAACGCGCCGCGATTCGGCTTCGGGTTACGCAACCCCTGTTTCGAAACGCCGGTCCGCTGATCACCCGGGAGCCCGTCGTTCAGGCGGAGAGGTCCTGGCTATCCGCCCGGCGCAGCCTTGAGCGGCAAAAATCGACCCTCACCCTGGAAGTCGTTCGATCGTACGAGACCTTGATCCAGTTGAAGAATCAGATCGAATTCGACAAGCAGTTTTTCAATCGAATCGACAATCTCTACCGGCTTACGCGCGCCAGGGAACGACAGGGAAGAGCCACGCGTGTTGATACGTTACGCGTCGAGTTGCAGCGCGGTCAGGCGGCCTCCCGCCTATTGAACAATCGGGAACGGGTCAAATCTTTGTTCCTGGATTTCGCCGAACTCCTCGGATTCTCCCCCGACACGACATTTGATCTCAAGACGCCTCCCCTGGTTTCCTGGACCATGCCCGCGACCAACGAAGCTTACTCGGTGGCATTCTCCAACCGGCTCGAGCTCGCGCAGGCTCAGCAGGACCTGGATGATACGGCGCGCGGCGTACGTATCGCACATCGCAGACTTCTGCCGGCCATGGACCTGGTGGCGCGGGTCGAGCCATTTGGCACGGGAAAGGATCTTGATGAGATCCTCGCGTTCAATGAAACAACCTGGTCGGTTGCACTCAGTGGAAATACCGACCTGGTGAATCAACGGCAGCGGTCCGTGGTCCAACAACGAGTGATTGACGAAGAATCATCCCGGCGACGGCTGGAAATCGTGGAAGACGCCGTGCTACGGGATGTCGAGCAAGCGATACTCGCCTACAATCGGGCGCGACGGGAACTGAAAATCTCCGACTCCAACCTCGAACTCGCCGGCTCCCGGGTCCTGCTGGCGCGCCGCTTTTTTGCCCGGGGCCGCGGAGACAATTTTTCGGTGACGGATGCGGAAGACGCCTACGTGCAGGCGCAACGCGACATGCTGTTCGCTCGGGCCGAAGCCTCTTTCAACGGATACCGGATGCTCCATGCGCTGGGGACGTTGATCGAATTTCCGGAAGACCTCAAACCCGAATTGGCCCGCTCCCCATGAAACGCGCCGCGCTGCTGATACTCTTGATTCCTGCCGCGATTGCGGCGGTTGTAGTAGGCACCGCATCCCGGGATTCCGGGTTCGGCAGGGCGCCGGAATCAATCGCAGTTACCCGGGGCCCTTTGACCGCGTGGACCGTTTACGAGGGACGCATCGAATCGAAAAGCGTTGAGATCATCCAATCGGGATTCGATGGCAGCGCAACCCTCACCAGTCTTGCGCCCGAGGGAATCCTGGTAGAACCGGGTACCCTTCTCGTTACGCTGGACGAATCGAAAATCGAACGCTCCATTCGGAGTCTCGAACGCGATGTCGCGGTCGCGGAGGCTGAGGCGGACGGACTTGCAAACGCGACGCATCTTCTCGAGACCCGCAGGCTGGATCTCGATGTGAAAAGCGCCGAGGCGGAGGTTTCCGACGAAAAACAGTTCCTGGAAGACAATCGCGAGTTGGTTGAAGAGGGATTGCTGTCCGAATTTGACATCAACCAGCAGCAACTTCGGTTGGAGAAGGCCATACTGAAATATGAATCCCTGGTCATGGAGCGGGAACTGACGACCAATATCGTTCACCGCACGGAACTGGAACGCGCCTCCGCCAAGCTTGAATCCGCGCGGCAGGAACTCCAGGTTGCGAATCGGCAGTTGAAGAATTGCCGCGTTCGGTCACCGACGTCGGGAAGCGTGGTATACCTGCCGCTGCACGTCGGAGGGGAGTACCGCACGGTACGGGTGGGAGACAAAATATTCAAAAATCAACCATTCATCAGCGTGCCGGACATGAGTGAGGGTGTGGCGCGATGCTTTGTGCCCGAGGCGGAGTTGTCGAGGGTGGAAATAAACGACCGGGCACTCGTGGTTCCGCTGGCCTACCCCGACACCGCAATCGACGGCATCGTATCTTCGATTGGATCGATCGCCCGGACCCAGGCAGGGAGGCCGCAATGGCAGAAATTTTTTGAAGTGACGATTCAGCTTCTGAAGCCGGATCCTCGCCTTCGGTACGGAATGACGGCCGAGTGCCGCATCATATCGCACCAGGCGGAAGATGCGCTCCGGGTCCCGAGAAACGCGGTATGGTGGGAAGGAAGCAGGGCCTATTGCAGAGTGGTGGAGAATCGGCGCGTGCGGGTACGCCCCATCCGCGTGGGGGGGGCGGATCACGAATTCGTGGAAGTGCTCGAAGGATTGAACGCGGGGGACCGGGTCAAGGCGCCGTGAGCAGCGACACCCGAATTCTGTCTCTCCGGGAAATTGGAAAATCGTTTCCCTCCGGATCCGGCATGCCGGTAGAGGTTTTACGCGATATCAGCCTCGACTTTTATTACGGCGAGTTTGTCGTGGTGACCGGCCCATCGGGTTCCGGCAAAACGACGCTGCTGCACCTCTGTGCGTTACTTGATCTACCCACGCGGGGACGCGTCCTTTTCTGCGGCGAGGAAGTAAAAACCCTTTCGGTCCGGCAGCAGGCACGTCTTCGGGCCGAATCGGTCGGCATGGTGTATCAGCAGTTTCATCTCCTGCCTCACCGGACCGCGTTGGAAAACGTGCTGTTTCGTTTTCGCTACGTGCCTCACGATTTTGAGGAATCCAGGCGAGCCGCGCGCGAAGCGCTCGAGACAGTGGGTCTTGCGGAGGCGGCTGACCGGCCGGCGCGGGTACTGTCGGGCGGGGAAATGCAACGCGTCGCCATTGCGCGGGCCATCGTTTTGCCTCCGCGTCTCCTTGTCGCAGACGAACCGACCGGAAACCTCGACGGCGACTCGGCGCGGGAAATCATCGCAACATTCCAGGAACTGCACCGCCGGGGACACACCATCTTGATGGCAAGCCACAACCCCACCATCGCAAAGCAGGCGTCGAGGACGCTGCGGCTGAAAGAAGGAAGGATTTGAATTTTTGATTTTCGCTTTCGGGTTTTTCGATTTCCGGTTTTTCATCTCAAACTCCGATCATCCAAGCTCCTTACCGCTTGCGACATTTTTTCTCCCGCAGACTCATGAGGACTGAATTTTTGCTCTTGCTTCGCGACATCCTGGACGGGTTTCGGAGCCGTCCCGGCCGCACGGCGTTTGGCCTCGTGGCGGTCGGGCTCGGCATGATGTCCTTTACGCTGCTTCTGGCCACGCTGGGAGGCCTGCGCGGAAGAGCCTCGGCGATCGAGAAAGATTTCGGCGCGGACGTGCTGGCAGGAGTATCAACAGGAACTTCAGGAAAGAAGGAAAGTGGATTCCGTCAACGTGATTTGCGGGTTCTGGAAGCAAACCTGAAAGACGCTTTAATCAGCCGCGTACGAGGGCACCGAGCTTCCGTGTCCGGACTCAATGACGTCCGCGTCGTCGGCACGGATCACCATCTCCTGGGAATCCGCCGCTGGCGGATGGCGGAAGGACGCTGGTTGGACCCGATGGATGTTCGTACCGCGGAAAAGAATGCGATTCTTACATTGGGGTTGAGCCGTCAGATCGGAAAAGTACCGGGCGACTTTGTGAACCTGGGGCGGACGATTTTCCGGGTTGTCGGTGTGCTCGCGGAGGGACAAGGCTCATCGCTTGTCAGCCTGGAATCGGGTGACCTGGGCGGCTCTCCGCATGCGGTGTACGTTCCTTCCACGGTGATTCCGGCATGGGATCTCCGTTCGCCTTTTCGGCCGGCACGCTTCGACGCAGTGATCTTGCGCTCTACGAAAAGCGCGCCGGAATCCCTCCGCAGGCGGGCGGAACGACTCTTTACCGACCCGTCGCTGCAGACAGGAAGCACCGCGTGGATTTCACCGGTTACGCTCCTGGTGAATGTCAGGAATTTACAACGTACCGTGCAATGGACGGCCGGCAGCATCACGATCCTCTGTTTGCTGCTGGGCGGGATGACTCTTGCCAGCCTGTTGGCGGCCAACGTGCGGGAACGCGTGCCGGAAATCGGACTTCGCCTCACGCTCGGGGCGACGCCGGGTCAGATCGCGGGGCTTTTTATCTGGGAATCGTCCCTGTTGACCATGGGGGCGGCCTTGCTGGGAACGGGCACGGCTTTACTTTGCCTCAAACTTGCCGGTGGCGCGCTGCCGGTGCCGGTTGCGCTGGGCCCGGAACTCTTTTTTCTGCCTCCCACGGTCGCCGTGTTGCTGGGTATCGTTTTCGCTTATATCCCGGCAAGATCCGCGGCGGCCATTCGCCCTTCGGAAGCGTTGAGGAATCCGTGACGGTTAGCCGAGCGAGGGAGCGCCCGAATCCGCCTGGGTGACCCACCTGCCTCCGAACTAAACCTTTGCACTCTTTACCAAATCTGCTACATCACTATGGTGAGTGGGCAAATGAGGTGATATTCGATGGGAAAACGAGAAGGATGCGCGGCCATTTGCTGTGCCCTGATTATTTCGATGGGTTTCGCCACCGTGGCGAATGCGGCTTCGCGGCCTGTAATTGATCACGAATTGGTCCCGATTGCGGCCCAGGGTCAGCCGCTCAGCATTCTTGCCCGGGTAAAGCCGGGGGAAGCCCGGATCAAATCGGTCACCCTGCACTATGCACCCTCCCGTGACGGCTCCCCGATTAAGCTACTGATGACGCCTTCCGCAGGCGGAATGTACGCCGCAACCATTCCGGCGAACCATCTTTCATCCACGCCCACGATTTCCTACTACATCGAAGCGATGGATGAGCGTGACGAATGGGCGGAGACCCGCTGGTTCGAGGTGCGACTCGATTCAGGCAAACCCACCACCCAATTCGAGGTCGTTCGACAACCGGGCGGGAATGCGGAACCGATAAATGGCGATATGTCGGCTGACGGAACGGGGAAAAAGAACAACACTTCGAAAATTGTCGTCGGCAGCGTCCTCGCAGTCGGCGCAATTGTCGGCATTGCTGTCGCGACGGGCGGGGGGGAAGGCGGCGGAGGCACCAGCCCGCCGACGGAGCCCGATATGTGTGAGAATACCGATGCCGTCGGAACCTGGGTGGGGCTCACGGATCCGGCCGTCGCGCCCGGATTCGCACTGCGCGACGGTAACACAGGCCAATTTTTAGTTGAAATCGGCACGGCCTCCTTTGTCGGATCGTGGATCCTGGTCGGATGCGACCTCACCCTGATTCCCGGCGAAGAGGCCTCCGTTTACCGCGGTTCAGGAACTCTTTCGGATGACAGGACCACGGTGACCATCAACGGCCTCACATTCCGCAAGGGCGGTTAGCTCCAGAACACGTACTTATCCGCCCACACCACGTAAATGCCGAGCAGCAGATTCGTCAGGGCGTGAGCAACGGCAGCGGCCCAGATGTCGCGAGTGCGTATCACCATCAAGCCATAAGCGAGGCCCGCGATGATGCCCACGAACCACCGATGGTGCTCCAGGCCAAAGAATAGCGCGACGAAAAAGAAGATCTTCCAATCGAAGTGGCCGATGTCGATCTTGAGCCATTCCACCTTCTGCGCCCACCGATAGACGAATCCACGCCAGAAAAACTCTTCGATAATGCCGATGACGAACGCAGATCCGAGGATCCGGATCGCCGTAAAGTGCCAACCGCACTCCTCCGGCGCATAAGATCGGTCCAGGCTCACTTCCGGCATTTTCCAGGGTGGAAGGGTTCCATATTTCAGGTAGAAATCCTGGATGGCAGGGAACTGGCCCATCCATTCGGTTTCAAAAAATATCCACGCCGCGAACACCCCGACCCCGACAACGATTGCGAGCGGAATATTCTTCAGATCCAGCTTTCCGTACCACTTCCAGGGCCGCAGGTAGAGGAAGATGCCCAGGCAGAGCACGGTGCGGAGCGCATACTTCCACCCTGCGGGATCCCCCAGCATTTGCATGATGAACAGCCAGGCCGCGAATGGAATGACGTGGGCCCACACCGGGGCTCGAATTCCCGTCGGCATCTCGGGATCCAGTGCGCCTTCTGGTTGTGAATCCGGTTCGTCAGTCATGTCGATCAACTCGGAAAACCCAGGAATGTACCGAAAGAATCGGGTTTTGGACACACCGAAATCGTGGTCCGCAACCGTGGCACGGGCATTCTGTCCGTGGCCCACGGGGCCAACCGCCGGAGCAATTGGCAAAGGTCACGATTTCCGACTCGCTCAGCCACGAGCTGAAATTTTTAATCCTGAAAGACTGGACCTGGCGCCATTCGGCGACATAATAAGTGTCGTCAGAGATCCCGCCCGGGTGTTCTATCGAGGGATCTGGCGGTTGCTGGAGGGCATCAGATGAAATTTGATATGCGCGTTGTCTGTCTCTTGGTTCTAGTCTGCTTACTCCAATTCATCGCCTCCCCCATCCGCGGTGACATGATTTTCGCGGGCACGAATGAAATCGGCATCAGCGGGATCCTGGATGTGAACACCATTGACGGGACATTCCTCGAAGTTGACGGCACCTGGGGCAGGTATATCCGGGATTACTGGGAGGTGGGCATCATCGGCGGCGTGGCCCGCAGCGATTCGCTCCGAAAATTCCGTGGCGGCGTCTTTACGGACTACATTTTCGACCTGGGCGGACCCGTTATCCCCTTCATTGGATTCTCGCTCAACTTGTTCGCCGCCGACGTGGATTTCAAGCGGTTTAATGGCCCGTCAGGTAGCGAGATTGCGTACGGACCGGGGTTTTCCATGGGACTCATGGGGTTCCTCTCTCGCGAAGTAGCCCTTTCATTCGGCCTCGAGCTGAACTGGGCATCCCAAGACGTTTTCCTTACCGAGGATACGGTGGAAGACTCGGACATCCGGTTCAAGCTGGGGCTGAGATACTTCTTCTAAGTCGGCCCGATCGACTTCGCCAACAGGAAATCCAAATGGGCTTCGTCCATGATCTCCTTTTCCAGGACCAGTTCCTTGAGCGTCTTTCCGGTGGCCAGGGATTCCTTCACGAGTTCCGCAACCGCGTTGTATCCGAGCTTGGGATTCAGCACCGTGCCGAGACCTGCGCTGTGCTCGAAGTTTCGGCGGCAGACTTCCTCGTTTGCGACAATGCCGTTCACGCATTTCGTGGCCAGCATCGAGCAAGTACGGCGCAGAATCCGGTTTGATTTCACCACGTTGTGGCCGATCAGCGGCATATGAGTGTTGAGTTCGAGCTGCCCCGAGGCGCATGCCATCGATACCGCGGCCTCGTAGCCGACAACCTGGATACACGCCATATTGGCCGCTTCGCACACGGTTGGATTGACCTTTCCGGGCATGATCGATGAACCAGGTTCCACCGGGGGCAATGTAATTTCGCGCAACCCGGTATTGGGACCAGAACTGAGCAGCCGCAAGTCATTGCAAATCTTGAACAAATCGAGGGCAAGGAACTTGAGTGCGCCCGCCATCTCCGCGATATCCGTCGCAAATTGGGTGATTTCGATACCGTTTTCCGCCACGTGATATTTTTCCCCGGTGAACTCGTTGAGCTTCTCGATAATGCGGCGGCGAAAATCGATGGTGGTGTTCAAACCGGTTCCCACCGCGTTTCCTCCTACGCCCAGGGCCTTGCAATGCTGCCGTGCGTCTTCAATCCGTAACCTCGCCTTTTCCAGAGCATGCGCGTACGCACCGAACTCCTGGCCCAGGGTAATGGGAACCGCATCCTGCAAATGAGTGCGGCCACTCTTGATCACATGGGCGAATTCCAATTCCTTCCTGTGAAGCGCCGCCTCCAGATCACGCATCGACTCCTGCACGAGGTGCGCGCGCTCGGACGCAGCCACCTTGACGCCGGACGGAAATACGTTGTTCGTCGACTGCCCCTTGTTCACGTCGTCGATGGGGTGTACCAACTCGCGATCGCCCGGTTTTCCACCGAGATGGATGCAGGCGATGTTGGAGAGCACCTCGTTGACGTTCATGTTCGACGACGTGCCCGACCCGGCCTGAAAGACGTCGATCTTGAACTGATCGTCATATTTGCGAGCCAGGACCTCGTCACAGGCCCACGCGATCGCATCGGCTTTCCAGGAATCCAGGTATCCGATCTCGGCGTTGGCAAGGGCGCAGGCCCATTTCAGTTTTACAATGCCTCGGATGATTTCAATGTCCAGGGGAGCATCGGCCGCATCGAAATTCTCCGTCGATCGTAGCGTGTGAATGCCATATAACGCACCGGCGGGGAGTTCCCGCTCGCCGAGCGAATCTTTTTCCGTTCTAGTCGTCGGCGGCGTCTCCGTGGTCAGCACCATGCGAATCCTCCATGTTATGTTGACGGCTGCCCGTTCCTGGCTTTCATATAGCAGAGTTCCGATCTCCTGGAAAGGTTTTCCATGAATTCATCCGATCCGCTCGAGCAGGCCAGAGAGGCGTTCATCAACCAGTGGGGCGCCATGGGCAGCCGCTGGGGCATCAGCCGCACCATGGCGCTGGTCCACGCCCTCCTGCTGGCATCCAACGAGCCGCTCTCCACCGACGATGTCATGGAACAGCTCGAAATCAGCCGAGGAAACGCCCATATGAACCTGAAGGACCTCGTGGCCTGGGGACTGGTGTACAGCGTCGTCCGGAAAGGGGATCGCAAGAAATATTTCGAAGCAGAAAAAGACGGTTGGAAGATTTTCCAGATTATCTCCAGGGAACGCGCCCGCCGGGAAATCGAACCGGCCATCCGAACCCTCCAGGATTGCGCAGACATGACGTCCAAAATCAAATCCGCCGAAGCGAAATCCTTTCACGCTCTCATCAAAGACCTCGCCGACCTGGTAGGCACCGCTTCCGCTCTCGTGAACCGAGTAGCGAAAACGGACCGGAATGCAGTCGCAAACCTGACGGTGAAGCATCTGAAACCGAAGGGATGAGGGGGATTTCGGATCTTTGATTTTTGGCTTGGGCTTCGAGCGTCAAGGGAAATGTCGGAGATCGAATGGTCACCTTCGAAGTTCTACATTGAGAATTCGATATTCGACATTTTCTGCCCAAAGGTCTTCCATTGGAGCCTGGTACATGCCACCAAAATCAAAAATTAAAGATCCTCAAAACAATCTCATCTGATCCTCATCCCTGCTTTTCTGCACCCGCTTCTTGGCGATCTTCGGCTCCCGGTTCTCTTCGAATTCACCTTCTTCGAGATTCGCAAGAATTTCGTTGGCGCGGCGAATAACACTTTCAGGCAGTCCCGCGAGCTTCGCGACCTGGATTCCATAGCTCTGGTCCGCGGCGCCTTCCACGATCTTTCGGAGAAACACGATGCGGTCGCCCGATTCCTTGACCACCACATTGTAGTTTCGAACTCCCGGCATCGTCAGGGCGAGATCCGTCAACTCGTGGTAGTGCGTTGCGAACAGGGTCTTGGCTTTCACGCCGGGTTGGTTGTGCAAATATTCAGCCACCGCCCAGGCAATGCTGATGCCGTCAAAGGTGCTGGTGCCACGACCGATTTCGTCGAGAACGACCAGGCTCTTCGGGGTCGCGTTGTTCAGGATATTCGCGGTCTCCTGCATCTCTACCATGAATGTGCTGCGGCCGCGGGCCAGGTCATCGCTGGCCCCGACCCGCGTGAAAACGCGGTCCACGATCCCGATATCCGCCTCCGCGGCCGGCACAAACGATCCCGCCTGCGCCATGATTACAATCATCGCCACTTGCCGGATATAGGTGGACTTGCCCGCCATATTGGGGCCGGTAATAATAATGAGCTGGTTCTCCAGTGTATCCAGCACCGTGTCATTGGGGACGAATGCCTCTGCATCCGTCATCTGCTCGATGATCGGATGGCGCCCTTCCCGGATTCGGAGCAGCGTCCCCTCCTCCATCCGGGGTCTCACATATCGTAGAGCAAGGGCGCGGTCGGCGAATCCAGCCAGGACATCCAGGGCCGCGACCGATTCAGCGGTCCGCTGGATCCTCTCCGTTTCCCCCAGGATCTGCTTTCGTATCCCTTGAAAAAGCTCGTACTCGAGATCGTGAGCCCGGTCTTGTGCCCCTAGGATCTTGTTCTCATACTCCTTCAAATCGGGGGTAATGTACCTCTCCGCATTTACGAGGGTCTGCTTGCGAACATACGTATCAGGGACATTTTCAACGTTGCTCTTCGTCACTTCAATGTAAAACCCGAACACCTTGTTGTGGCGCACTTTCAGGCTCTTGATCCCTGTCCGCTCCTGTTCCTGCGCTTGAAATTCAGCCAGCCACCTGCGTCCCTCGGTGGCGGCCTCCCGCAGCGAGTCCAGCTCTTCGTGGTACCCCGGCCGGATAATGCCGCCGTCCCGTATCGTGACCGGCGGTTCATCCTGAATCGCACCCTCGATGAGATCGCAAACTTCGGGCAGAAGCTCCATCCCGCCCAACAACTCCCGGTGCAGGGGTGACGAAAAAGACGCCGCCACCGTTTCCACTGTCGCCAGGCTTGCCAGCGACGTGCCGATCGCTCGCAGGTCGCGCGCATTGGCGCTCCCTGTGCCCAGGCGCGCGACCAACCGCTCCATATCCTTGATACCGCCGAGCGATTCACGAAGAGACGTCAGAGCGCCGCGCTGCTCGCAGTATTCGGCCACCACCTCGTGGCGCGCACCGATCGAATCCCGGCATCGCAGCGGCCGGAGAATCCAGTGCCGAAGCAACCGGCCGCCCATCGCGGTGCGCGTTGCATCAAGAACTCCCAAAAGATGCGGCGACCCCGAATCACGGCCGGCGCGCCGCGCCGGCATCAGGTCAAGGTTCGCGACTGTCGCCTCGTCGAGCACCATGTAGTCCGCCGGATTCTTGAATCGAAGCTGCCGGATATGTTCGGTGTGGCGGCGAAGTTCCTTCGCCACGTAATGGAGAACTCCCCCGGCGGCCTGAACTCCCGCGGTGCAGCCGTCACACCCAAATCCAGCCAGGGACTGCACCTTGAAGTGGCGAGTCAGCGTGTCGAGGGCAACGTCATATTCAAAAATCCAATCCTCCTGTCGGGATAAAAGGCAGCCGGCAGGGGTTTCGAGCACCTTGATTCTTGCCTGTGCATCGAAAAACTCCTCCGGCAGAATACATTCCGAAGGGAGATACCGGACCAACTCGTCCGCCAGGATTGACGGGTCGCTGGATTCCTCCATCCAGAATTCACCCGTGGACAAATCGAGCAATGCGAGGCCGAATCCGGAACCGTCGCGAGTCAGTCCGGCAAGATAGTTGTTACAATCCGCATCCAGCACGTGCTCTTCAAGAATCGTTCCCGGAGTCACCACGCGAGTTACTTCACGCCGCACGATGCCCTTGGACTCCGACGCCTCCTCGACCTGATCACAAATTGCGACTTTCTGGCCCGCCCGGATCATTTTGGCGAGATACGGATCGAGCTGATGATAAGGGATGCCGCACATTGGAACTTTGTTCCGGCGAGTCAGCGAGATATCAAGAATTTCAGAGGCAATGGTGGCGTCCTCGAAGAACATCTCGTAGAAGTCACCCAGGCGGAAGAAGAGAACGGTGTCGTCGGACAGCTCACTCTTGATGCGCCGGTACTGGAGCATCATCGGACTTTGCTTGGAAGCCATCACCCGTTATTCACGAATCACCCGGGATTGCTCAAGTTCTTTCGGGTCAATATACATAGAGACTATATGTATAGTATCTCTATGATTAATAAAGAACTAGTGGCGGAATCCTCTCGTCCCCTGACCTTGGGAATCCTCTCGGAAGGGGAGAATTACGGCTACGCAATCATACCGCGTGTACGGAAGCTGTCAGAGGATGAGTTAAATTGGTCCGATTGAATGCTTTACCCGATTCTTCACCGGTTGGAACGGGAGGGGCTAATCGAATCAAATTGGTCCCGCTCCGACACCGGACGCAAGCGAAAATACTATCGCCTGAAACGGGACGGCAAAAAGGCCCTGGCGGCAGACCGGCTGCAGTAGCTATCCGTCTACAACACAATCACAAGACTTAAAGGAATGCAGACATGATCAGCGTCGAAGAGAAAATCCGAAACTTTCAACACCTGCAGGAAGTACAACCTGCGATGACCGACGCGGGTGTGACTGAAATCATGTCACATCTTCACGAGTCCATGGCGGGAGTGTGCGGCAAAGGGTGGAGCGAAGAGGAGTCCTTTCTCGTCGCCGC
>Ga0310124_10000892_pt1 | contig 21172 bp, 16 predicted proteins | sample CB11b_AW_Bot5_MG_FD_203507 | JGI IMG/M metagenome (GOLD analysis project Ga0310124, IMG submission 203507) | Marine microbial communities from Western Arctic Ocean, Canada - CB11b_AW_Bot5 | ecosystem: Environmental > Aquatic > Marine > Oceanic | place: Canada: Western Arctic Ocean | collected... | reverse complement strand
CCATGCTGGAGTAGTTGAATAAGAAACTGATATAGATCCTCTATGTCCTTGTGGATGAATTACAACTAAAGTATATGAAGCTGATACTAATGCCGGTGTTGTAATTGTTATCTGTGTTGCAGAATCTACTGTTACCGTAGGTGCTGCCACTAGGCCTATTTCTACTTCCATTCCTGATACAAAATTGGTACCAGTAATAATTAATGTTTCTCCACCTGCAGGATCTAAGTTTGTAGCACTTCCTGGATATGTTAATGAAGTAACTGTAGGAAGAGGTGGTATATGAGCTGTTACACTAGCCGCCGGCAATGTAACTGTTTTACTTGATAAATCTATTGTAGATGCTATTTCTGTTGCACCCACAGCACCTGTTGCTATTTCACTTGAACCAACTGCATCGGCTGCTATTTCACTTGAAGTGACTGCGTCGGCTGCTATTTCACTTGAACCAACTGCACCGGCTGCTATTTCTGAAGATCCTACTGCACCTGCCGCAATTTCAGTTGCTGTGACTGCGTCGGCTGCTATTTCTGCTGTTCCAACTGCTCCTGCAACAATTTGGGCAGCTGAAGCAAGACCTGACAGGTCTCCCCCCATTGTTGGATCAGATGTAACATCAGTAAATGACAAATTGCCAGCGCCATCTGTTACTAATGCTTGATTTGCTGTGCCGCCAGTTATTTTAAATTGTGCTGAGGTACCAGTTAATATACTTCCAGTATCTATTGCAACAGAACTGTCTGAAGAATCAAAAAATGATAATTTATTTAATCGTAGTGTGCTCATTTTATACTATTGTCCATGTTCCGCCTGCTCCTAATGTAACAACAACACCGGACGCTATTGACATAGGCCCAGCAGTCATAACATTATAATCCGTAGGTGTTGTAATATCGGATGATACTTCTTTATTGTGTGAATTAAGGCCGCCCGTAACTTCAGGCAATCCTTCGTTTGATATATTTAACCTGACTACATCATTGGTTTCAATTCCTATTGCAAAATTATCTTTAGTACCAATAGTACTATCTGCTCCTGAACTGAGACCATGGTTTAATAAATCTGCTAACTCTCTTTCTTTTCCCATTTATTATATCCTATTATACTGGTAAAAATCTAAATACAATGCTTTGTCCTGTTAATGGAGCAATTCCAAAAGTTAAAACTGTGGCAACAATTGTATAATCTGTTGTTGGTACTTGTGCAACACCATTTAAATATACTAATACATCATCTACTGTATGTCCTGTCGGAATTGCATATGCTGCCAATGTTCCATTTCCTATATATGTAGATGAACTATATGACAATGCCGCGGCTGCTACACCTGGAACAAATTCACTATTTGCCGCATCCCATTTTAATACTTCGCCATCTGCAGGTGTTGATGTTGTTATATCAACATCACCTAAAGCACCTATACTTTCTGCAGACAAAGTTAATGTTGTATCAACATCGTCTGCAGGTTCAAATTCACTATTTGTTGCATTCCACTTTAATACTTGTCCTGCTGTTGGTGCCGCTGTAGTTATATCTACATCCGATAAGCCACCTATACTTGTTGCCGCCGGCGCGCCTGGCTCAAATTCACTATTTGTTGCATTCCATACTAATACTTGGCCGGTCGTGGGTGCTGTTGTTGTTATATCTACATCTGTTAAATCATCTATACTAGAAGCGCCGCCTCCAGATCCTATTGTTACGTTAGATTCTAATATATTTGTTGTAGGATTATATCGTAAGTATACATCTGTACCGCCGCCTCTATCCCATATAATACCTTGTGTTGCAGTTGGTGTAGTACTATCATATTGGAATGTTAATTCATCACCTTGTCCTGTTTGTATATTAGCAGGAAATGTTATATCTATATTACTAAAATGACTACTTACAATAGAACCATCTGATGGAACACCCATCGTAACCGGGCGGCCAAGATGAGTGATCGTGATCATTTCACCACCTATAGTGGTACCATCAAATTTTAGATCGCTATTCGAATCTAATGTATATGAATAAAAAGGTTTTTGAACAATGCCATCTACAACAACTAAAATTGATCGTTCATTTAAAGGTTTAGGGGTACTTAATGGATAAACAGATACACCGGCCGTACCAGTAAATTCATCCATTGTAAATGCTTTTTGAAAACCTACATCATATCCAATATAACTCATTTAATTATCCTATAACGGCGACTATATATAGAATATTTATCAACTATTAGACATAGGTTAACAATAAATTAAAGGAAGATTTTATTATGTTTTATATCTAACAACAATAATACCGGAACCGCCGGCCCCTCCTCCATAAGTATTACTACTACCACTTATATTATTTGCCCAATAAGAACCAGCACCTCCGCCGCCTCCGGTATTTATAATAGCATTAATAGTACCACTTCCAAATGTAGTTCCATTTACCTGTACAGGATAATTACTAGCACTATATGAAGGGCAAGTTCCAAATCCTCTACCGCCACCATGATAACCATCTCCTGAGTGTTCACTACTATTACCACCACCACCGCCACCACCAGCATACCAATTTGGAGATGATCCGCCGGCTGATCCGCCGTCTTTAAAATCACATTGAATACCAGTGCCGCCGTTTCCTCCCGGAGCAGATTCAGGGCCGGCATTATTATACGGAGCTGAGCCGCCATATCCACGACCAGGGGTGCCGGCGCCACCGCCACCTGCACCATTCCAACCACTTGAATTAGATGCACCACCTATATTTCCATAAGCGGCAACATTCAGACCGGGATTATGTTGAGTTCCGGCCGAATCTTGAGTAGCGTTACCACCTGCTCCACTACTTGGTCCCGTTCCTGCTTTTGATCCTCCGCCGCCCGAACCGCCATCTAATCCTGTGCCAGGGCTCTGATATTGACCACTACCACCACCTCCTCCTACTGCTATAAATTGTGAAGGGGTCGTCTGTACAATAGAAACTGAACCAGTTGAACCATTTACGTTTGCGCTACCGCTTGAATAAGCACCACCGCCGCCTATGCTCATATTATGTGAGCCCGAAGGCATAGTATAATCACTTGCAACAACCATACCGCCTGCGCCTCCGCCTCCATTACCGTTTGTAGTGTGGGCATTTCCGCCGGAACCTCCTCCTGCAACTACTAAAACATCACATAGTAAATTAGCGGCATTCAGAAAAACACCTGTGCCAGTAAATGTATGGGATTTATATCCTACACCTGCTATTAAATAAGTAGCCGTTGTTCCTCCGGATGGCAGATCACTAACTGTTATACTAAAAGATCTACTAGTAACATTAACACTATCAGATGCATCTACATCAAAATTATATGTGGTTGCCGCATTTGGCGATTGTGCAGTAGGGGCATCACCTGTAATAGCACCGGTAGTTGAATTAAGTGTTAATCCTGCTGTACTAAGAACGTTTGTTGTTTCTGTATAAGTGACAGTAGCACCATCTGGATCGCCTGCTACTAAAGTATAATGAATGCTTCCTGGAGCAACTGCATCAAACATTGTACCTAAACTACCTGCCGCTGTTGTCCATGCTGGTACTCCTCCTGCATCTAATGAATCAACTAATGTATAATATTGTCCATCAGGATTAGTTACTCTAACGTCATATGGTTCGAGTGCTACTGTAAGTTCAGGCGTTGTAATTGATAAGGTATTAATATCAACAAACGTTACTGATTGTGGAACTTTTATACTATTATCTGTTCCTATTATTTGTACAGTAGAAGAACCGGAAAAATTTGCACCATTAATGGTTATAGCTGTGCCGGTTGTTGCCGCTGTTGTTGGACCTATAGATGTAATAACAGGTATAGACCCTGCAAAACCTACCCAACCGGTTCCACTATAATGTTCCATTTCACTTGATTCAGAATTGAAACGCATATTACCCATTGCGGGTGCACCCGGTCGTTGTGCTGTTGTTCCGGCTGGTATATCAAAATAAGTAGTTGATGTATTGGCTTGATCCGATACTGCGCCAGCCGATACAGATAATGCTCCCCAACTCGAATCAATACCATCTGTTGTTAAAAACTTGCCAGCATTGCTTGTTTGTGTTGGCAACGCATCTACATCTCCAAAAGTCATTGTTCCTGCGCCATCAGTCATTAATGCTTGGCCACTTGTGCCATCCGTTACATTTAATTCTATAACACCAACTGCATTGGCTGCAATTTCTGCCGAACCAACTGCATTGGCTGCAATTTCTGCCGAACCAACTGCATCTGTTGCTATTTCATTTGCTGTGACTGCATCTGTTGCTATTTCATTTGCTGTGACTGCATCTGTTGCTATTTCTGCTGTTCCAACTGCTCCTGCAACAATTTGGGCAGCTGAAGCAAGACCTGATAAATCGCCACCCATTGTTGGATCAACTGTAAGTGTCTGCCAAGTTTTATCACCTCTATAATATTGTGCTGTTGTTCCAGCAGTAAGTGTAGGTTCTTTACCTGCTAATGCGGTAGTTATTGTGCCTGCAAAATCCGGATCATCTGCTAATGAAGCTGCTAGTTCATTTAATGTATCTAATGCACCTGGTGCCGCTTCTACTATATCTACCCATGTTGTATTTGTACCGTCTGTTGATAAAAATTGTCCTGACTTACCTGTTTGAACTGGAACATCTACGCCTTGTATATATAATGTAAAATTAGAAAGATTAATTGTAGCCGTAGATGTATGTTGTGTTGTACATATATATAGACTTACTCCTTGATAGCCGCCGCCGGTTCCTTTAACTATATCATTTACTTTATAAAATGTAGCATCTGCGTGATCACCTTTATGTGTTACACCTTCTACGTGTATATCCCATTTAGCAATATCAACATAAAAGTCTGGTATTATTCCTGAACTTGTATGGCCTATAGTACAAACATAAGTATTACCACCATATTTTACAATATCGTCTTTTTCGTATGCAGTAGAAACTGCCCAGTTACCTTGCCAAGTAAATTTAATTTTTCCAAGAACAAATTCAGTCATAGTATTTCTCTCATGTATCCGGTGCGAAAACCTTTGTTCTAAAATTAGATTCTACTGCCTCTCCACCGGTTGAAGTTATGCTAACAGCAGCCGCTTTAACAGCGTCTGTATTGTATCTAATTACAAGTTCTCCGTTATTATTTATGTGATATTCTATATCACTAGGGCGAATATAATACTGATTATACAATTCAACATTATTATCATCTGTCATTTTAATTGTATCACCTCGTCCCAAAATTCGTCTTTCATATATAAGTCTATTTTGAGAATCTCTACTAAATGCATGTATTGCAGATTGTCCTTTTGTTCCGATAACCGTATCAATATTAGAATATTTAATTGTTGACATTATACAATGGCCCTCCAAGCTGATCCACTCCAAACTAATGTAATAACTGCGCCGTCGGTATCTATTAATAATGTAGTACCTGAGGTACCTGCTGTAGAAACAATATTGTTTGTTCCTCCAGTTACTGTTACATTATTTGTTGCACAGTTTCCTACACCATCTGTTATAGATATTGCTTCTCCTGCAATTAATCCTGTTGTAGGTAATGTTATAGTAAAAGCGGCAGATGTTGTATCACATAAAATTCTTGTACCCATAACTGCTGAGTGTGTTGTAGTTACTATAATATACGAGCCTTCATTTGGTGATACGTCTAATACTCCCCAACTTGCCGCAGTGCCATCTGTTGTTAAATATTTTCCACTTTGACTTGTCTGTGTAGGTAAAGTATCGCCGACTAAACTTTCTATTGTAACAGTATAAACACCATTTGAACTTACATCCAACATTAATACTTTATCACTTGCTTTATCTATTGTTCCTCCAAACGACGTGCCAAATGCAGAAGAATTTACAGCCGTTACAACATTACCTACTTCTCCCAAATGACGTATTGTAATTACATCTAATGAAGTAGGTGCTTCACTAAATGTTAATGTTTGAGGACTAGATACTAAATTAATTGTATATGCTTTACCTGTACCTTCTTCTTGCATTAGTCCATTAATATCTACCATTAAAGTTGATGCACTCGCTAATGGTGTATTAGGATCTGTTGGTATTACATCGTATGTTACAGTTGTACCATCTCCTGTAAACTTTTGTAATGCCATTGAAGTGGATCCACCGCCACCTGCTATTTGTGTCCAAGTAGATCCGTCGTATCCTTCAAATTGGCTTTCAGTAGAGTTATACCGTAGCATACCTACAGAAAAAGTCGTGCTAGGTGTAGCTCCATCAAATGCCCAACCAGCATCTCTTTGTGTTGTTGTACCAACGGGAATTTGTATGGCTCCTACACCACCAAATGTTGGGTTGTCTACAATAACTCTTCCGCGTACTTTTGTTCTACTCATCCTTTAATCCTTTATGGTATTTATTTCCATGCTAAACTTACTGCATGTACTCGTGTATCTAATGTTGTACTTTGATTGAATGTATCTATTTTCCATCTCATACTTGTTGTTCCTGCAAGACTGCTGATATCTACGTTCCTTGCTACTAGTATTTTTTTATTTGTTCCCCAACTACCTTCATCTACAAGTGTAACAGCACTTGACCAATTACTGCCCCCATCACGGCTTATGTATCCTTTAATATCTGTATTAATAGTTGTAGCAGTACCACCGCCATCTTCTATAAACATTACAACATCACCAGTTGTTGGTGTTGCTTCTGCTGTTGTTTCATTTGAAACAAGAGACATATCTCCTTGAATAGATGCAAGTACCGGTTCAATTAATTGGCCGCCATCACCACCTGCTCCGCCTGGGCCAGTTCCATGGTTAACGCTGATGCCACCTACAGAAATAACTGAACCTGAATTAGTATATGTACCTCCATGAAGCATTGCTAAAGCACCACCTCCTGAACTACCGCCACAGCCATAAGCATTGCCCGGTAAACTACGACCGGAGCCGCTATTTAATATTCCTTCAGTGGAAATAATTCCACTTGCGCCAATTGTTAAATTACCTTTAACTATAAGAATTAAGAGACCGCCTGTTCCTGAATATCCAGTATACTGAGTTGTTGAATTACTATTACTGTATACATCTAATCCACATGGGTTTCCCATACCACCCGAAACACTATGCGTTCCTCCACAGTGGTTATTATGACCTTGGCCGCCTTGGCCGCCAGCATCATCTCCGTTTGTTGCACCGCCGCCTGACATTTTTCCTCCGCCGCCTGTTCCGCCCGAAAAACATGTTGAATGGCCACCTCTGCCACTAGCGGCATTACCACCACCGCAACTATTAGCATCCCAATACGCACCACCGCTACCACCGCCACCGAATGAAAGCTGTTTATAAATTGTATCAATAGTTCCATTCATTCCGTCAGCACCGACTGTGCCAGTAACGCCGCCGCCTCCAGTAGAAACTGAGGAACCACCAGTTCCTCCTACTCGAGGTATTTTTATAACATACCCATCACCCGATGTTGGATGATTTGCAGCTGCGGCAATAGCTGCTGGACCACAACCCGATAAATCTGAACCAGCGGTCAAAGTAGCACCGCCTTCCTTTTTATAAGATAACATTAATCCATCTGTGTGAGATGCTCCTGCGCCGCCTGAACCACCAGGTTGTGCATTAGCACCCCTACCTAACATAGTTAATGTACCGTTAATTGTGCAATCACCGTCTACGTAAATAAGCATTCCACGACATGGTTGATCTACAGTCATTGTATGTCCTGCAGATATAGTTAAATTACTATAATTCTTTACAACCATATCTCCATCATAGCCACCATACTTATTTTGAACAGTATGAGTAACATTTGCAGATGTGGTTAAGGCCCCGTCTGTTCCTGAACCAAAATAACCACCAGGACCTAAACCTGAATAATACCCTGCTCCAATATATGAATTAGTAGAAGTTCCAGTATCAATACCAGAAGCATCAACAAATTCATCGATGACTTGATCAACCATTTGAAATGTTGACAATGAATCACCAGATGCTACTTTAAAAGCAAGTAATGCAACGTTTGTTTCAAGAGTTGCTGTATCTACGGGATAATAATCATTCCTTACATCTTTTAATTCAGCCATTTATTAGTTCTCCTGTAATATCCATCCGTTGGCGGTATTATAATAAACTAAAGTAATACCAGCACGACCTGTAGTAATAGTCAAAGTAGTAGCGGAACCCATAATATTAGCACCGTTACCAGTTACATCTATTTGATTTGTTGCTCCTTGTCCTGCATTACCTGATCCATCAATTATTCTTACTGTATCTCCTATTACTGGAGCAGTAGGTAAAGTAATTCCTACTTGACCAAGTGATGTTTCTACAATAATATTTTCTCCCTTTGAAGCGGCATACGCAAAACTCTGACCGGAAAGACTTAAAACTTCTGTCCATGCACCTGTTGTAATAATATTACTTGCAGTAATTACACCCGGTGTTGTAAAATCATTAACATCAAATGTAACAATTACATCTGCACCTTCTGCACAATTCATCGAATATTCTTGAGACGTACTTACTCCTACATTCGTTATTGTGAAAGTATACAGTGTTGCTTGTTCAACCGTAAGTGTTCCACTAATTACAGCAGTTGCAGTATCAAAATTTAAACCAGATGGTATTGTACCTGCCGAAATATTATAAGCAGATGTTACTGCTCCCAATGGTTCACTTGCCCAAGTTGTATGATTAAACGACATGTCTTTAGTTACTGCCGCACCAAATGCAAAATTACCCAATGCTTCTGTTGATCCTGTTGCTGTCATATACGCACCAGATGCATCTTTTACTTGATATGTTTCTTCTATATATGGTTGAAACAGTAAAAGATTTGCTTGCTCATCCATTGGAAAATAATTATAAACGTCAGTTGGAGTAGTATTAGTAGGACTATTATTAGGATCATCAAAATTTGCTTGTAATACGGTAGCAAGCCAACTATATGTACCAGCTGTAATTAATGCATCTGTAGATTCGTGGGTTGATCCTAATGTACCAATTTTAATAATGCTGCCGCCGCCTGTGGCATTAGCTGTAGAATTCATATTATCCATATTGCATTCAAGCCAGTAACCTGTTGAAGCAAATGAACAATTACCATATGACGCTGTTGTACCAATATTAATAATTTCTTCGCCGCTTTGAAATCCCCCACCTGAATTTTTACACCATACCGCAATAGATGCTGGTGCACCGTCTTGGGCGGCTCTTACTACTGTTGCTGTATTGTTACTTGTTGTTCCTTTAATTACAGTACCGTCGGGTGGAACAGATGTTATACCAACAGCAATACTAAAAATTTGATCAACGTTTTCAGTTTTTACATGACCTCTATAGTTTAAATATGCTTCAGTAAATGTTCCTTCAAATACTGTAGCATCTCTGAGTTGAAATGCTGTATTTTTTGTATCATTATATACAGCAGCTGGAACTTTTACTAATACATGGGGGTCACCAGCAAGACTTGATAATGGATTAGCATCTAATAACACCTCTGAATGTAAGTCAGTAATATAACCTGTGCTTACAGCATTGGCTAATATCCAAGTTCTTGCATCTGCAGGAGTCTCGCCAGGGCCGATATCTTGTGCTCTTAAACATTGCATCCCGGCAATCATAGGACCACTAAACGAAGTTCCCGCAAGTCCACTTACATAACCAGCGCCGACTGTCCAACTATATGCTATAAGATTATGACCCGGTGCTGAAAGTGTATCACCATATCCATAATTTGAAAAATATGCCATTTCATCTGTATAGCCTACCGGCCAATTTGTTGCGGTTGGTGTTGTACCAGCAACAGTTGTAGCACCTACACCAAATTTATCATGTAAATCATGTTCATTCCAATATTGTCTAAAATTTGCAGGTAATGCACTAGATCTAGCGCCGGCAACAAAAGAACTTTGTACTGGACCTATAAATGTAGGTTCTGATGCACCATCAGTTACACCATTGCCTGCACTTCGTGCTACATGAATACCTGCTATAAATAAATTAAATTCCATATCATCCATAACAGTTGTTGCATCGGCGCCTATTTCATTAATATAGATACTAGGATTTGCCATTGAAAATGGTGTTCCTATTGATATATTAACAATACTAGGCACATTTGTTCCTTTTGTTTGATGATGAGTAATAATAGTATTAGCACCATTGATTATATCAGACAAATATCCACTATTAGCACCGGTGCCGCCTGCGTCCATTACTTTACATGACCATATAGTTGCTTTTTTAGCCAATCCACAAAATAGTCCGGCAGCAAATTGGGCACAATAAGTGCCATGGCCTTGTGTATCTTCGTTTTGCCAACCACCAATATTAAGTCCAGGAAGTCCGCCATCTACAACACGATAATTACCTGCAAAGGAACCATCTACAAATTCATAATGTTCTATACCAATTGGATCCGGAGTAGGACTAACATTATTAGTTGCCAGGCCACCATTGGATTGTAATTTAGCACCAGCTACGCCCGAATCTAAAATATATAAATCTGTACCATATCCATCTAGAAAATATGAATACTCTCTATTCATATAACTTGGATTTTTTTTCGTAATACGATCTAAATGCCAAGTGTGATACTCTGTTCCGCCACTAGTATACAATAAAGTACTTTGTGTTACATCTCCTACTGCATTTGTAGTAAACGCTTCGTCTATTGTAGGAGCACTATCTGCTGTCATTGTTTCTATTGCAGATACATCTTCCATTTCTATTAGTTGATCCTCTACAATATTTTTAACATCAGAATCTGCTTTCCATGTAATAAGTTCTTGATCTGTAGGATCTTCTACTATAATCATATGAACATTTTCATATATTTTAGCATTTGCAGGTACACCTAATCGTGTTGCTACTGCATTAGTATCTGCATCATTTCGTAGATTAATAATATAAAGCATTATTATGCCACCTCAACTGTGTTTACCACTGCCATCCAGCGAACTGTGTGTCCTGCATCACCAGTAACACGTATTCTTAATGCATCGTTTACATCTGTTTCATCTACTGAAACATCATATGCCGCTGTTGTTTTTCCCATTACTCGTTTTGTTACACTTCCTAATATAGAAACTACTCCTGCATTATTTTCTAATAGTCCTACAAATTGCCATCCTGCTCCACCAAATGTAGTTTTTCTAGTTGCAGTAACTAAAACTTCAAAACTCATTATTGCATTGTTTTGTAAAGAAACTCTACTAGAAGCAGTACCGCCTACAAAAATTTCAGACTGTGTTGCATCTGTTGTTGATCCACGTAAAATATATTTGCTATTACGACTATCACCAACAGTACCAAAGTTTCCATCACTATAGTGAATTACTGTATCTCGTGCCGCAACAATGCCAAGTGTAACTCTTCCATCTGCTCTTGTATCTGTATAATATAAATTAGTAGAACCTTCTGGTAATGCATCTGTATCAGCAGGGCCTCCTGCATCTACTTTCCATTTAAAAGAAGTAGTACTGTGATCATAATATATAATTTTACCATTGTCACCTGCTACTACTGCGTCTACATCAGTATGCGAAGTTAATCCTCCAACACCTGTTAAATAACCTACACCACTGTGATCACCCCAACCATATGCAGTATCCCAATTAGTGTTATTATAACCTGCAGGAGTGTCATCATCTACTTTCCATTTAAAAGAAGTAGTGCTATGATCATAATAAAGTACTTTACCATCATCGCCTGCTACTACTGCATCTACATCTGTTAATCCAGTTAATGTAGTTGTTCCACTTGGTAAATTAGTTAACTGTGAACCATCTACTGCTGGAAGTTTTGCATAACTATCAAGTTGTACAATTTTATCTGCCGCTGTTCCTACATCAACTGCTATTGTACCCGTTGTTGTAATTGGGCCGCCTGTTAAACCTGTGCTAGTTGCAATATTTGTAACTGTACCGGTGCCGGGTGCTGTAGAATCAATTGTAATACTATCTGTTCCTGCATCGGTTGTAATTGTTATATTACTTCCTGCAACAAATGTTAATGTGTCTGTTGTACTATCTGCTTCTACATTAGATTGTCCACTAACAGCAATTTTATCAAATAAGTTTTGGGTTGTGCCTCCTCCACCTGATGCATTAATTGTAATACTATCTGCACCTGCATTAGTTGTAAGTGTTACATTACTTCCTGCAACAAATGTTAATGTATCTGTAGTGTTATCCGCTACAACATTTGATTGACCTGCTACTGCAAATGTTTTGAATAGATCTTGTGAACCTCCACTACCTCCACTAACAGTAGTAAACGCTAAATCTCCATTGCCGTCTGTTGTTAATGCCTGGCCAGCTGCGCCATCTATCAATGGCCATTTCATTCCATCAAGGTTTATCCTACCAGTACCATTAGCAAGGATATTAATATCACCATTTGCACTACTACGAAGAGCATAACTATTAACATCTAAATCTGCACCAAGTGTAGGATTCGGATCATTAATAAGTGATTGATAATGTGTTCCGCCTGTAGCAAACCCTCTGTGCATTACAAGAGCACCCATACCGGTTATTAATACTGTAGTAAATGTAATAGTAGGTGAACCACCAGGTGTTACAGTATAATCTACACTAGGATTTTGTGTTACACCATCTATAGTTACTTCTAAATTAGTTGCTGAACCCGGATCCCATGTTAATGGATATGTAGATGCACCAGTGCCTGTAATAAAATCTCGTTGAGCACTTGGCAAGTCTGTGATACTATCAAAAGATGTACTATAACCTCCAGGTTTTAATCCTAAATAACTCATATATTTCCTCTATTAAGTCGAAAGTTCTAATATACTAGCAAATACTTCACAATCTGTATTTGAGCCACGAATAACAATTTTATCATTTGGTTCCAAGTTTAACGGTTTATCCATTGATAAACTTGTATTAGGAGGAACCGGTACTTCATTAAGAACAGTCCTTGTAGCAGTTGCACTATTATCAAAAACTTTTAATGTTACATTAACATTAGCACTTGCTCCCGTGTTAGCAAAATATAAACCGTGAACTACTGCACTCAATTGATTAGTTGCATTTGCTGTATATAAATCTTGATCTGTATCTGCTGTCGTTATAGCGGCATGTGCATTTTTAAACGAACTTGTCATTTATTATCCTCCTAATGCAATAGCAAATGCTATTGCGTCTCCTTCTGTTAATCCACCACCACCGCTTCCACTACTAGAAGCAAATGTGATAGTATCTGTACCAGCGTCTGTGGTAATTGTCATTCCTGTACCAGCGGCAAATGTCATTGTATCTGTTGTAGAATCTGCTACAACATTGGATTGGCCTGATACTGCAACAGTATTAAAAACATCGGCCCCAGGAATAGCACCAGCATTAATTTTCTCCCAACTAGTCGATATTAAAACTTCTAATTGTGTAAGATCTGTATTAAATCTAATCGCGCCATCTACTGGGGCAGAAGGTCTTTCTGCTGTTGTACCTTTAGGTACAACAATACTGCCTGTATGATCAACAGTTATAGTCTTACTACTCGAAGCTATAGTATTTTGTTGATGATCGATGTTAATTGACATAGATTGATCCTATTTGTATGTATTTATTCAACTAGTTGCACAGGATAAAATATATTAATTTAAAATTAGGGGTTAAAAATTTCACTTTGGTCACAAAAACAGGGTGCAAGCACCCTGTTGATGTTTTGTGAGTCTTGAAGTTCTTATAGGAACTTTAAGTTACCCGATGTTACTGCGATCTCGCTAACATAGTCAGCTGCATTACCTAACGAACTTGCTGTATTTGTTAGTTCTACATAACCATAACGTGTCATGAAACTTACAACTGGTTCGAAAGTTGCAGGATCAAGTACAACACCTGAACTCATCAAAGGTACATATGGGCAATAAAACGCGGCTGCGTCCATTTCGCCTGAACCTTTATAGCCAACAAGTACGCCTGTGCTATCACTTGCGTATTGATTTACAAATATCCGCATTGTTCCATTCAATGTACCAACAAACTTTGTGTTTGTAGGTGCTTCAAATGTACCTTCTGTGGTACGTGCAAATGCACTTGTTGTTGCACTTTGTAGTACTGTAAGTGCGATTGGTGATACTACACACCAATTACCTGCGCCACGACGTGTACGTGCGGCAATCAAGTTTGCGGACTTATTAATTAGTACTGCTAATGCGGCATGCTCATCACCTACAAATACTTGTCCCTTACCACTTACTGCGGCTTGGTCATATGTATCTGCGGTTGTTGCTAGAGTTAGTAGAGAACCGATAATCTCTTGATCGATTTCAGCGGTTATCTCTTGTGCTAGTGCTGCCATTACTTCTGCTTCTACGTCAATACCGTGCTGGCTATTAGCGTCTTGTGCAGCTTCAAATGTCCAACGTGCGCTTAACTTACGTGTCTTGGCCTCAACTGTTTGTTTGAGGATTTGAATCGAAAGTTGATGTCCGCCATCTGCTTCTAAAGAACCAGTTGGGGCCGGAGCCGCGCCTGCGTCATCACCTGAATATGCTGTTGCAATCTTAAAAGGACTGAGTGCTTCTTCACCTGCCGTGGTGCCAAATGCTTCTGCGTAACGAACACGTAGGGTGTGGATTTGACCCACAGGACCTGTCATTGGCTGTACGCCAACAAGTTCGTTTGCAATTACAGTAGGCATAACCCGACGGATTACAGGTAAAATAACCTTATTTAAGGTAGCAACGTTACCCGCTGATGTGGTACCAGCAAGTGAGGTTTCCATAAGAGCTGTTTTGGTGTTCTCAAGAACGGTTTCCATTACAACTTTACGGTTACCGGTTAAGCCTTCTGTTAAGGCTTCTCGAGCTGCACCCCAGTTCTCGGACTCAAATAGTGCGTCTGTCATTTCAACATTCTCCTATTATTAAATTTAGGTTAAACCAGCTAATTTACGTAGGTTAATAATATCAGCACCATCTGCATCAGAATGTTCAGCTTCTGTTACTGCTTTATCACCTGTAACTATTGATTTATTTTCTGTCAAAGGTTGTTTCTTCGTAGAAATAATTTTCTCTGATAGAATAGTAGGCACATACTTCTTGAAAGATTCTGTAAGTTTTTCTGTTTTCGTTCCTTCCAACAAATCACTCATTATTTTCTTTTGCTTCTTACTAAGCGGTTGAAGTAATTCTGCCATAATTTTTGTACGTGCTACTGAATCTTGTGCGATTCGTGTTTCACGTTGAGTTGTATTAATTAACACCTCTTTTTCCTGAATAACGTTTTTTGCTTCTTCTAACTTTTGAGTTAGTGCTTGCTTTTCATTATCAAGTTTTTTAAGTTTTGTACCATCTGCTAATTGTGATGTCATAAATTCAGCTGCATATGTCTCGAAAATACTACGTCCAAACTCATTTTCACGAGCGGTCTTAATATCTTCTTTAAGTTGAGTTAACTCTCCTCTGAGACAATTTTCAATTATTACATTGATCTTTTCTGCGGCATTCTTTACAAATTCACGCTTAGCTTCTGCAATTAACTTTTTACCTTCAGAGACAAGTTTGATCTTAGTTTCTACTAGATCACGCTTATCATCATGAAATTCTTTAAGTTCTTTAGTTAACTGACGAAGTACAAATTCCTCCAACTTACCAAATTTGGTTTCTTGGAGCGTACGATCTTTTCGAAGTTCGTTTATTTCTTCCTTCAAAGTTTCAAGAACAAATGAATTCAACATACCAACATGTTCACCTACATTTGTTTTATAAGAAACTCTTTGTTCTGCAAGACCCTGCTTATCTTCGGCAAACTCAGAAAGTTCGGCTTTAATAACATCATTAAGCATCGCGTCAATTGCTTCTACAATTTGTGACTTGTCATTTTCATAACGAGTTGCAAATTCTTCACGCAATTCAGCGGCAACGCCTTCACGAGCTTCTGTCAACTGACCTTCCCATGCTTCAGATAAAGCACTTTTTACATCTTCAGAAAGAACATCGGACTTCAATAGTTCTTCGAAAGCATCTGCCATTAGAATTCTCCTAATTTATTTTAGGTCTTTAATTAACTTTAAAATTTCTTTCTTAAAGTGTGTTTGTGCACCATCATCATATTTTGTTGCTTCTACTAGATCCATTAAAACATTACCGTTCTTACGGTTCATTATTGCTTCGTATATAGGATCTGGATATGCATTAGGTGCAGATGGATTAGCAACAATATCTACAGTGATTATTTCAAATTCTGAAACATTACCACCTTCGTTTACGTTGCCTGAACCCCTGCTGGAAACTCCCAATTTTACACCATTTTCAAGTAATGTCTTACAGATATTACCCATTGGTGTAGGAAGAATCCTTAATTTTCCCATACCGTTATCTCCATTCATTGCCATTTCAGTAACTATGTGAGACACACGGTCTAAATTGACTTGTAAATCATCCGGATGATCTGCTTCACCTAACACAGAATATCCTTCTTTGATTTTTTCTTGAATGGATTTTACGGCGTTTGTAATTTCATTAACAGGATAAACTCTTTGATTTTGATTACGTACATTACCTTGAATAAAAATACCTCTCATGTACAAGTCTTTGGTACCTTCAGTATTTTCTACTGCTTCAGTAACTAAACCTGCTTGATCGTATGTTAATTGTTCAGTGAGTGTAATCATAATTTATTGTACCCCATTAAGAATGTATACTCTTTGTATTACCAGCGCCTTCTTTATTCGATGGTGCAGCTACATTACCAACACTAGGCTCTGTTGTGCTTGGGGAATTTGGATTGTCGCCTGTTGCAGGGGATGATTCACGATTATATCCTGAATGATCTGATCCTGTTTGACCAACTGGGCCTCCTCCACTTCCTGCGTCACTGCCAGGTCCTACTGTAGATTTTGTATTATCTGCTCCTCCTGAATTGGAAGGTGCCGCTACTGCTGATAGCTCAGCCGCTTCTTCTAACTCTTCAAGCTCTTCTACAACTTCTTCTCCAGGTACAACGGATTCCATTTCTGGCTCTTCAAAGTCTACTGGCATCTCTTCATCACCTTCGACTTCTTCTTCGCCTTCAACATCATCACCCATCATCTCTGCAAAAGCTACTTTGAGTTCTGCTAAAGCGTCTTCGACATTCATCATAGCATCTTCAACGTCGACTTCTTCGTCGTCGCCTTCGGGTGCCATATCGCCTGCTAGATCTTCTGCTGCTTCTTCGTCTTCGAGATCATCTTCAGAAAACATCTCTTCTGCATCAATCTCTTCGGCGTCAGCTTCAATTGAATTAGCAAATCGTTCTTCTGGATCGCCACCAATTGCTTCTTCTACAGCTTCTTCATCTTCGTCTTTGGCTTCTTCTGTAATGTCATCTTCGATATCAGCATCTGATTCAACCAAGTCACTATATATAGTTTTGGCTTTTTCAACAAATACTTCATGAAGAAGATCTGTTGCTTTTTCGTTTTCCTCGTTTACTAGGTATTCGAGTACTTGCTCTAATTTTTGTGTAGTCATATAATTCTCCTAACAAGTGATTAGACACTAATAATCAATGGTATTTAACGGCAACCAATAATTCTTGGTTGAAAAAGGGCAAAAACTGGTACTTCTTGGTAATAACTGAGTAGTTATTGGGGGGGATTTATAGATAAGTAAAGTGGTTTTACTCTTCGGATTGCTTACCGTATATGAACTTAAAAAACTTTTGGCGCTCTTCGTTTTCGTATTTTTTCATTTCACGCATACGGCGTAACTTGCCTAAATGCATTAAAGTTAAACGAGGTCGTGTTATATCATCAATATCATAACGACTATGCTCGTCGTCTTCCATATCATAATATGCTTCTTTAAGTTCTTTAAATTTCATAATTGTATTTATTAAGCAGGTGGTGTGCCTTCGCCTCCACCTATTGGTGATTCTTCTGGCCCAGCCGGAGGTCCTTCACCTTCGTCACCCATATCTTCATCGCCACCTTCTAAATCAGGCATACCACCCGAATCAAAAGGTCGTATACCAACTGCTGATAAATTATCCGTCATGTCATCGGCGTCAAATTGACCTTTATGGGCATCTGGGTTTTCTTCTTTCCACATGCGTTCATTATCTACTATTTCGTTTTCATCTAAACCTAAATACTTCTTCATCACAAAACGTCTACTTAGATATGGTGTTTCACCAATGGACGAGAATATAGTAGCACGAGCATTATCAATTTCAATTTCTCTATACTCACTAAAACTTTGTGGCTCTAAGAATTCTAATTCAAAACTAGCAGCATCTACATTTATACCTCTATGTTTCAAAAACATTTTAAATTCTTTATCAAGAATACTTTGTATTTGATTTTGCATACGTTGACAATATTTGTTAAATCTATATTCTTGAATAAATGCAGTACCTACTCTACCATCTACAAAAGCGGCACCTCCATCATCTGGTCCAGATGGAAGATACGAAGATGGTACACGCAATGCTCGCATCATTTTATTGTTAAAATATTTAAGATCATCTATTTCGCCTAGGTTATCACCACCTGGTAGTACTTCTACTTTTGAACCTCTACCTTCAGCAGTTTGAGCAAAGAAATAATCTTCCATAATCGACAATGGGTTATATGATGCATCTAGTACAGTTGTACCCCCACCTGTCTTGTTTGGAATTCTACGTTGATGTATTTCATTCTTAACTCTTTCAACAAAAGCCATTGCTTTATGTGCAGGCATGTTACCTACGTCGATATAAAATACTCTACGTTCTGGAGCACGTTGTACTCTATAAATTATAATAGAATCTTCCAACAGTTCTTTTTGTTTATACGTTTTAAAAATGGGCTCTAGTATAGATGTACCAAATGGATAGTTTGCATCCATTCCTTCTGTTAAAGCAAAATGTATAATGTGTTCTGCGTCGACTCCAAACTCTTCTTGGAATGCTGTTGTTTGTTTTGCGCTATAACTTCTAGCATCCATAATACCGCCGCGGAACATTTGATCCGTTGTAGTAAACTGCGTATCATGTTGGAGGATTTCGCTTGCTGTTTTTTCTTGAAGATTTAAATCTAAATTCTTCATTATGTATTGTTCAGGCTTTTTACCTTCACTATCATTGACAACAATTTTTGTAACATCAACTGGATTAACCCAATACAATATATAAGTATCAGGATCTCTAATAAAAAATTGATCACCATACTTAACAGTACTGCGGAACAAACGAAATATTCGTTTATCCCAATCGTTAATATTACTCCACTGCTTTATTGCCTTATCTAATATAGCAACTTCACCTTCAGTAGAATCATCTTTCCATACTATTTCAAAAGGAATGTTTAATTCATTTTTAAATTGTGTACTAAATTCAGATATAGTATCCAATGCTGTATTAATTTCTGGATCCATATCCATTTGATCGTATTGTGAATAACGTTCTACGCGATTAGGTTGTCCTGTGTATACTTCTGGTAACCAACTAGAAAATCTAGCAGATTTTCCACTAGTGGAACTAGTTCCACCTGAACCTTGTTGTTGTACGTTATAAACTGTAAAATGTTTTTTCCAACTCATAATATATATACTCTAACACTATTTAACAGATTTGTCAACTTTTTTCATGACCGGCCATCCTGCAAAATGAGCAGGTTCCGACGATCAGCATCAATAGAATCTTTAGTACCTTTTATAGTAGCGGCTACTAACTGATTAGTATTATCTCTAATAGCTGTCAATAGTTGTGTTTGGTCAATATCAAACGATTCATTTCGAACGAATCTTTTATTATCATCTATTCTTGTCGAATCTTGTACTGCATTATTCTGTGAAGTATTCCGTCCTGCATTATCCGGTGGAACTGTTGGATTGGTTGCAGAAATAGGAACTGTCATATTATGTGGGGTTGCGATTCTTATTTGTAAATCTTCTAATTTTTTCTCATCTTCTTTAATTTGTTGCAAGAGTCCCTGATATGCAGATTCCTTTCGTCGATATTCGTTTTCACGGCGCTCCTGGATTTCGGGATTCGCAGTAAGCCCTTGAATTTCGCTATGGAGAGCGTCTAAGGCTGTCTGTTGATTTACTAGATTTTTTTCACTAATTGCAATAGAGGACTGAAGAAGTGCTAGTTGTTTAATTTCCGATGATCTGAATATTCTTTGTGCTAGTGATCCTGATTTACTAGGTGCATTGATATCAACACCTCCCTCTCTTGCTATCCTTGTAATTTCTTGCTTAAATTCTTTCAATATCTGTAGTGTTGCGGCATTCATATCAAAATCTTGCTCTTTTGCTTTTCTTCCAAGAGCTTCTTGATACTTGCCTGTGTATTTGGTTTCTAATTGGGACATAACATTTCTTCCAGCCGCATCACTACCTTGTATTTGTGTTAACAATTCTTGTAATGCCATTGATCGTTGACCACCGGTTTTGCTCTTACGCCAATCTCCTCCGATGTTACGTCGCGACTTATTTAACTGCATAAAAATTCCGTCTTTACTAAACATTGAACCGGCTTCATTAACCCGAGTCTGTTCCGTTTGATTAAATGCTACTCGTGAACCAGCACCCGGGGTACCTAAACCAAATGCTTCTAAAATACCATTCGTAACATGAATTACTGCTGATGCCGCGTCTATTGTCATAGTTGCAATAGCTTGAGTTATAAATCCTTCTGCCGTAGATGCTTGTACCATTATATTTGCTAATTTTTCAAATGCACCCGATTTACCTTGTAATGCAGCTTCAAGTTCGGTACCAGTTAATGTTTCTAATAATTGTTGACCTTTAGCCGATGCCATTAAATTACCCAATATTAAACTAGCCTGTTGTTGTCTTGCTATTACAGCATTCTGTCTATCTAATCCTTGAGTGATGCCTTCTAAAAACGTTTTTAGACCGTCTGGTTTTTTTAATATTCTATTATATGCTTGTAAATTTTCAAACATAACACCTATTTCCGGAATTATATTTTTACCAAACATGGAAAAGAATTTACCTTGTTCTGATTCTGCAAATTTCCCCCAAGATATAATATAACCTGCAATATTTTTTTTAAGGTCTCCGGGTATTGTTTCTCCTTGAGCTACATCTTTTACCATATTCTCTAGTAATTTTCGTTGTTCGGGCATATATCTTAAAAATGCAAATGCATCACCAAAAACAGATTCATTCAATAAGGAAATATTGCCGCCCATTCTTATCGAATCTTGTACTGCCTTTT
>Ga0310124_10000890_pt1 | contig 21197 bp, 16 predicted proteins | sample CB11b_AW_Bot5_MG_FD_203507 | JGI IMG/M metagenome (GOLD analysis project Ga0310124, IMG submission 203507) | Marine microbial communities from Western Arctic Ocean, Canada - CB11b_AW_Bot5 | ecosystem: Environmental > Aquatic > Marine > Oceanic | place: Canada: Western Arctic Ocean | collected... | reverse complement strand
TGATGCAATGATACGCGTCCGTCGAAGCAATCGCCATGAAGTCGAGGTAACCGGATGGGGCTAGGGGGACATCTGCTGTGGTCGTCAGTGGTTCGGCGATTGCACGAAGATTCCGGGAATCCAGTCCGTGTCGGTTATCTTCCTGGTCTCACAGACCTGCTCCGAGGCGAGCTACACGATAGGAGTCGCCCGATTCAAAATGACACAATTTTTCGTTATAACCCACGGATCGATGTTCAACGGGCTGTTGAGAAATCGTCACTTTTGATTGCACTTGATCGGGCCGTGATTGCGGTATTGAGATTGTTAGGTCTCTTGTGGGCCTACGAACGATTCATATTTTGGCTCGTCTGTCAGAGGCGGCATCGCTCTGGGGTCTGGCATGCGCATATCGATATGAGGCTCCATAGCTATGTGCGACGAGAAACGCCAGACCGGATGGTGTGGAAAGAGGGGGGCCACATCATCGATATTCTTTTGGCTAATTATGGGTTAATAGCACGGGATTACGAATGTGAAATGTATTTTTTACCTCATGAGGAGGAGGCCGTTAATCGCTTACAACAATCGTTAAAACTTACGACAGATTTTGTTGTAATAGAACCACATTCGAAGAGTCAGTGGTTTGGTGATTTACGGGAATGGTCATTTGAGCGGTGGGAGCGTGTCGTTGAGCGGTTACGCGATCACAATTATCCCGTTGTGCAAATTGGAGAAGGTGGCAGGCCTGTTTTGGAAGGTGCGATTGATGTCACCGGCCGTGCATCCTTTCGAGAGGCTGTGTTGCTTATGAAACGCGCTAGACTGTTTTTAGGTCAAGAGGGCGGCCTCATGCATGCGGCGAATGCCGTCAACGTTCCGAGTGTGATCGTATGGGGTGGTCTGACGCTGCCAGAGTTCGCTGCTTACCGTAAACATACGGTGCTATGTACACGCGTCGAGTGTGCTCCTTGTGGTCTTCGAGGCCAGTGTCCGTATGACAAGAAATGTTTAACTACGGTTGAGACTAGTGACGTTATTTCAGCCGTTTTCGACACGCTGGCATCGACCAAGACCGAAATAGCTTAGACCACTCGTTCAGAGGATACGCTGTCCGTGCCTGTGAAAAGTTCTACTGCCGTGGCACAATAGAGAGCCCGTCAAATTACATGGATATCCTTGCTCTGCCGTTTCTTTCGGCATTTGTGCTCGCTCTCGTAATCGTTCCGCTATGCCGTGGGGTGGCGCGTTCTGTGGGTAAAGTCGCTCACCCTGCTGCGGACCGTTGGCATCGACACTCGACACCATTGTTTGGCGGCGTAGCAATCGCGATAACGACTATAGGGTGTGCCATTGGGTTTAGTGATGCTGCGGCACTGGTGGTCCCACTGGGTTGCGGCGCGCTGATTTTTCTAGTTGGGCTTGCCGATGATATTCGTAGCTTTCGTCCCGGGACCAAACTCGTGGCACAAATCGCCATGGCGTCGGCATTGTTATTTTTTGGATACCGGCTTGATTGGACCGAGTCGCTGACCCTTAATAGCGTGCTGACAGTGCTGTGGGTGGTTGGTATTACCAACGCATTTAATTTGCTCGATAACATGGATGGACTATGCGCTGGTGTTGCGATTATATGCGCAGGCACGTTGCTTTTTGGTTTGTCACCGTTTGACGCAACGTCTACCACAGTGACGACGGCGATAGTGTTGGCAGCTTTGTTGGGATCCGTGGCTGGATTTTTGTTCTATAACTTTCACCCCGCATCAATTTTCATGGGCGATAGTGGGAGCATGTTTATCGGTTTCATGCTGTCTGCTTTGACTCTGCAACCGAACCTTACAGGAACGACAAGCGGAAGCCTTCTCTCGATTGTAAGTGCACCGGTGCTACTGCTACTTGTGCCCATCTTTGATACGACCCTCGTCACAGCATCTCGTTTGCTCTCGGGTCGGTCGGCCTCGGTGGGCGGGCGAGACCATTCCTCCCATCGACTTGTGGCAATAGGGTTGTCTGAGCGTAAGGCGGTCGGTGTTCTTTGGGGATTGGCGATTTTAGCGGGAACAGTTGGTGTCACAATCCGCTCGGTAAATGAGTCATGGTCTGCGCTGTTCGTGGTGTTGTTTCTCACTGGCCTGATTGTCTTTTCTGTTTATCTAGCCCGAGTCCGTGTTTACGATGAAGACGAGGTAGATGAGTCTGTCGCGTCGCGTTCTACACCGGTGGTCTCGGATTTACTGCACAAAGTGGCTGCGGCGGAAGTGCTACTAGACTTTGGCTTAGTGGCCATTGCTTATTACGCTGCTTATAGATTCCGGTTTCCTGATCCTGTATTTAATCAAAATTTTGGCGTCTTTATACAGTCTCTTCCGGTTGTTGTCGTTTCGCAAATGATTGTGCTTGCCGTCGGTGGTGGCTATCGAGGCGTATGGCGTTACTTTGGACTTCACGATGTTCTGGCCTTCGGTAGAAATGTTGTTGTTGGTACCGTTGCGGCTCAGTTTGTGCTCCTTTATCTCTATCGATTCGAGAGTTACTCACGGGCCGTATTCGCGCTTGATGCGATTTTATTGTTCGTCTTGCTGACGGCATCGCGTGCATCGTTCCGGATGATGAGTGAGTTTGCGCATCGTCAGAGAGATAATGGCCGGCGACTTGTGATTTATGGTGCGGGCGATGGCGGGGCGATGGCGATCGGGCAGTTACTTAAGCAGTCGAACCCCGGCTATCGAATGCTTGGATTCATTGATGATGATCCAGCCAAGATACGAATTCGACTTCATCGTTACCCCGTGCTTGGTGATTGTCACTATCTTACCCAACTCGTAACCAGTGGTGGTGTTGACACCGTTGTTATTAGTACGTCGAGCATTGATCCTCAGCGAGAGCGAACGATTGCAACGGTTTGTGCTCAGAATGGCGTGACTCTTTCGTATCTTCGTGTGCATTTTGATGAAATTGTTGGACGATCGCAGGGAACCCCCCCTCTGGGCTACGTCCGTGGATCTCGTTCGACAGACTGACTATTACTGGTGAGTCCGTCGACCCCGCTGTAGCAGTTCTCAGGCGTTTCTATGACCAGTATTCGCGCTCAAAATGCCTCGGAACATCCGATTCAGCACAAAAATAAAAAGGTGTTACGTGTTATCACCCGTCTTAACATCGGAGGTCCGTCTATTCAGGCTGTTTCTTTGACTTCTCGGCTGAAAGCTTTTGGATACGACAGTCTATTGGTTCACGGATCACGTTCACCTGGTGAGGGTGATATGGGATATCTACTTGCACGGGAGGGTGTTGAGGCGCTGAAACTTCAGGATCTTCAACGGTCTGTTAATCCAAAGAGAGATTTTGATGCCGCATGTCAGCTCTACCGAGTCCTATGTGACTTTGAGCCCGATATCCTTCATACACATACTGCAAAGGCGGGAGCACTCGGTCGGTTAGCGGCGGTACTCTATAACTTGACACGTGGTCGCCAGCACCCTGTTCGTATTGTGCACACTTATCATGGGCATGTCTTTGATGGATACTTCGGGAAACGTTCGACGGCGGTGTTTCTTAGGCTTGAACGTTGGTTGGCTCGGTGGACTGACCGAATCGTTGCAATTTCACCTCGGATTGCTGATGAGATTACCAAACGTTACATGATTGGTCGTTCCGATCAAGTTTGCTCGATCCGTCTTGGTTTTGACCTCGGCCCGTTTGTGGGCATCGATGACAACATGTGTCGTGCGGCCAGAGAACGACTTGCTGTTCCGGATAACACATTGGTCGTTACGACGGTTGGACGATTAACGGAGATCAAGAAGCACGACTTGTTTCTTGAGATGGCTCAAAGAGTTTTTTTGAGACGACAAGATGTTCTGTTCTTTGTTGTTGGTGATGGCGAATTACGTGTGAAATTGGAGGCGATGGTACGAGCATTAGAGCTAAAGGCCGTTGTTCGATTTTTGGGGTGGCGCCAAGATCTTTCCACCATTTACGCCGCAAGTGATTTATTTGTGTTGACGTCGCGGAATGAAGGAACTCCAGTGGCATTGATCGAAGCGATGGCTTCTGGTGTTCCGGGCATCAGCACCGATGTCGGAGGAGTTCGTGATGTTCTAACGAGTCCATCTGTTGGCAGTGTTGTTCCGTTTGGTGATGCCGATGCTCTTGCGAGTGAGGCGTTGTCAGTATTGGCCCTTGATAGTGTTGAACGACGAGCGATGGGAATGCGAGCGCGTGATGTTGTTAGTAAGCGATTCACGATCGACCGACTCGTTCGAGAGGTCGCTCACCTATACGGTGAATTGATCGATGAAGAGCGAGACAGTCTAGCTAGCTTGTCTGGAGAGATACGTTAGCTTACGGGAAAGGGTCACTTATGAGGACTTTTTCTCCCATTCTATTTCGGCCTGTTATTGCTCCAATCATGACCCCGAGTCGCCGGTGATCGTTGCTGTTGGGATCGACTGCGGATGGCATCCATGTCGGCGAAATGTTGAAATCGACTCGATTGACTCCTTGTTGAGCATCGGTTGTCAATGGCACAAGAACCTGATGCCACAAATTATCTTCAAGTACGATCGTATTAATAGGGCGACCATTTGCTTGAATGGTTACGGTCGTGGCTTGGCCGGAAAATCCGGTGGCGGCTCGTAGTGGTATGGTGGCTTGCTGCGTGTCTTCTGGAAGAAATATTGTCGCGCGCCGTCGACTCCAACGATATTCCGTCCCAACGCGAAAAGGTACGCTGACCAGCCCGCCGTCAGTTTCCCAATCGTAGAATCCGTAATCGATGCGTGTGAGATCTACATCGTGACGGTCCCTGCTAGCTTTAGCGAGCGTGAGTGTCGTCACAATGAGTAGCCCGGCTATAACGATGGCGTGAGGTCTGTGGGTATTTTGGGCTGTTCGTTGAGAAGATGGACTTACATCCCCATGTCGGGCCTGATTTGCCATGTTAGTGAGCGCTCCTAGAAGTCCCAGTGCGATCCAAAATGGATATCCGACAATTGCGATGATTAGTGGTTGCCCGGTTAGACAGGTCAGCAAAAAACAAATGACACCAGCGAATGTTCCTATAAGGAATCGGTTATTTTGTCGTAACTTGATGTGATTCCAAGATGCGCGGAGTGGTCCATAAAGTGATAGAACAAATGCTATTAGGCCTAGAAATCCAAGTTCTGTTGCGACTTGCAGAAAATAGTTATGGGTATTCGTCCGTGCGTCGAGGTAGGTTGAGTCATTCAGAATCAGGAACTCGGCCGGACTAAATTGTTGAGACAATGGATAAAACTGACTAATTCCAACGCCGAAGAGTGGTTCTGATGCCACCATACGTGCTGATGTGATTATTAATCCCCAACGGTGCTGTAGCACTGTTGGCAGGTAGTTCATGACCGCTTCCCAGCGGAAGACTACTGCGATTCCGATGAGAACAGTGACGCTCAGGGCGTTCCACAGTAGACGTTTTCGTTGGCCGGTTCTCGACGTTATTAATTGGTATCCAACTAGGACAGTGAGAGTAGCAACTCCAGCACCTAAAGCGGATCGACTCCCAGCAAGAAGTAACATGATAGTCGTTACAACAGCACCGGAGATCCATAGTGGCGAATACCGTGAACGCCGTGCGATGCCGCCGACAGCTATACCAATGATGAGTACAAGAAACGAGCCGGCCGAGGATACCTTCCCGGTGAAGCCAGCCCATCTCGTGTCCGACGTGATCATGTTGCCGAACGTGCGTGCAACTCCGTCTTCTTGAGAATCGAGCCTAACCACGGCGAAGCCGTCTGCGTCTGTATCAAAAACCTCGAACCCGAAAATGGCGCTTGAGAGACTCGCAACACACGCGCCTAGCACCAGTGCAGCCGCAAGTCTTCGTGCAGTCTGCTGATGACATCCGATCGTGGTTTCCGTAATAACCGCTAACAAAATACCAGTCACAAAAAGAATTGTTGTTGCGATATATTCGAAGCTAGCTGGCCTGATCCAGATTCGGAGGTCTCCGACTGGATCGTGGTAGCCCGTTGCTAAGTACCCGAACACTTGGTCAATAAATGCTGCCGGATAGTTGTGCCAGAGTTGCTGTGTCACTAGCTGTGCTATACAGGATCCAAGGACAATGAGTAATAGAAAATAGAGCCAGGGATGGGTAGGGCTATCGTTTCCCCTGGTTGTTTTTGACACGATGTTACGAAGCATTACTCCTGCGAGAAAAGCTAGTACAAAACCTTCACTTGTCCGAATGGGGTCAGTGTCTAGTGCACGGTTAATTACGACGCCGAGTGGTGCCAATACGGCAACGGCAAGAAGTCCGTATTCTGATTTCCAGAAAGACACTAAACCAAGACCGACAGTAAATACCGTCAAGACCACACCTGCGTTTGGTGACCAGAGAATGGATTGTGCGAGTGTGCCGATGACAATGAGTAGCAACACGCGACCAACAAGCGCGATGCTCTTCCAGAGTGTCCGAACTGCTGCCGGTGCCATCATCTGACTGGCAGCCACTTGGCCCTAGAGCCTTTCTCCGATGACCGCGTAGTCGAGATGAGTAAACATCAGGTCATTTAACTTATCAATGTTGTTGTTGAGTGTCGTTACAGCGTTATGAAGTTGCGTCATAGACTCGGCATCCAGCGCCACGTGTTGCAACTTCGAGTCTTCTGGAAAGGCGGCGCTATACCGAACAGTGGTTTGTTGGAAACCATTGGCAGTAAGTAAATATTTCAAGGTGTCTGGATGCAGTGGTCGCACGTGCGTGATATCGCGGATGTACGCGTCAAAGAAAGCAAACCAACAGGCTGGGTTGATCGTTTCCAGAATAATTTTCGATCCAGGTCTTAGTTTTTGCGACGCTACGGCAAGTAGTCTTACCAGGTAATGTGGTTCTAAGTGTTCCACTACCTGTGCGGCGAAGAGTCCTCCGAGAGACCGATCATCTTGTTGCTGCAGAAAAGTTAGTGCGTCACCAACATCAGCGGTAAGACCACGGGCATGACATTCTTCAACCATTTCCGCGTTGATATCCAGGCCTCTTGCACGAACTCCTGATTCTCGGAGTAGGTCGAGAAACTCCCCTCGTCCGCAACCAAGATCTAGTACGTCTGTAGCTCCTTCAAAATATGGCAGATACTCGGTGAGTCGAGACCGGATTTCTTCCGTCGCACCACGAAAGAGATTTTCGAAGCCGACGTAGGTGAACTCATCAAGTGCATCGTCAAGGGTCGCCTGACTGATACTCGGGCTGGCTTGGTCTTTTGTTTTAGAGTTCTTTGCTAGATGTTCAATTTCGCGGCGAATCGTTTGAATTCCATGCTGAAGATGGCCAATGGAAATACGAAGTTCATCGACATGTTGCACGAAGCGCTGCTCTCGGATGAGAGTCGTTTCCCAGCGCTTTCGAATCTCATCTGAGACTCCGTCGATAGCACCGACCATGCCCCGCGTTCGTTGCTCTAATGTGTCTGTAAGCGAGGCCACATCTTCATTAATCCGTCGACCGATGGTGCTTGATTCATAGAGTTTAGTATCGATGAATGGTGTCAATTGCTGCACAAATTGAATAAGTTGAGATTGGAATGCAACGACTTCATCGATATGACTATTGACAAGTGTAATGATGCTTGAGGTAGCCTTTTGCGTTTCTTCTGCATGTGGAACATTACGATTAATGTGGTCAACTAAGACCGCGTTGAAATGCTCCTGGTTTTGAAGGATCGGACCGATGAAGGTCCACGCGATGCTAGCTATTCGTGCGCGCCAGCCACCACCAAGAGAAGGGCCGTCGTCAGGAATAATTTGCCAGTTTTCATTAAGGGAGGAGATCTTCGAGTCGTCAAAAGCTGGTGGTGCATGAGGGAGTTCAGGCGGTCGAGCGAGTGATCGGTCTAACTGAGTGAGTGCCTCGTTGTACTTTTGGTCTGCTTCTTCCCGTTCACGTTTTAGTCGGGCAAGCTCGTCTTCCGATACCGTACGTTTGAACATGCAGAAGGGCTCAGCTTCCGACTATGCCGTCGATTGGACTACTAGCCGTTGCGTACATTTTGCGTGGGATTCGCCCGGCTAGATAAGCCAGGCGTCCCGCCTTTACGCTAAGTTTCATGGCTTCTGCCATTTCAACCGGATTGTCGGCTCCCGCAATACCGGTATTCATTAAGACACCGTCTACCCCAAGTTCCATCGCAATTGCTGCATCTGATGCGGTGCCCACTCCGGCGTCGACGATCACTGGAACGTTGGAGGCTGCCTTGATAATTTGAATATTATTAGGGTTTTGAATGCCAAGTCCGGAACCGATTGGGGCCCCGAGTGGCATCACAGCGGCCGCGCCTTCATCCTCCAGTTTTCTACAGGTGATTGGATCATCGTTTGTATATGGAAGAACGATAAATCCTTCCTTGACGAGGATACGGGTTGCTTCTAACAATGCTTCGTTGTCTGGAAAGAGGGTTTTTTCGTCTCCGATCACTTCAAGTTTCACCCAGTTGGAGAGCCCGGCTTCTCGGCCAAGACGTGCGGCTCGAACAGCATCGTCAGCAGAATAGCATCCAGCGGTATTTGGTAAGAGAAAGTACCGGCTCGTATCAATGTAATCCAGTAACGATCTTGTGGAACGGTCTGAAAGGTTTACGCGCCTGACGGCAACGGTGACCATTTCCGCGCCTGACGCTTCCAGTGCCTGCACCATCAGGTCATTTGTGAGGTACTTTCCGGAACCAACGATGAGACGAGAACTGAATGATTTATCAGCGATTGTTAGGAGACTCTCTGGCATCGTCCTGTTATCCCCCACCAATAAAGTTCACAACTTCTATTGCATCGTCTCTATGCACAATGGTTGAGTCGTAGTTTGATTTTTTAATAACGTTCATGTTGTGTTCGACCGCGACTCGCCTCCGATCGATGTCAAGATGGAAAAGAAGCCGCCCGATCGTTAACGGGCCAGCTGTTTTGTACGTTTCACCGTTAAGCACAATATTCACAATGTTTACAGACTACCGCTGCGAGATCTCGCCGTCAAGATGAAGCCACTACTACCCGATGCGAGAAGTTAGACTGGTGTCCTAGGTTTTAAAATGTCCGGTGTGACGCCGAAAGCGGCGAGCAGGTCATGCGCATAGTTTCTGTTGTGATTATCAGCTAGAGGCATCGTCGAATGTTGCGCTGTCGTGGCGGGCGCATCGTCGTTGATCAATTTCTTATAGTCTTCGGCCATCATCTCGAGTCGGTGATGGGCTTCCCAGTATTGACGCGCTTGCACACCAAGTTGATTACGAAGACTTGCGTCGTTACTGAGCCGTCGCACCGAGATTTCAAGTGAGTGATCTTCGTCAACGATATCGATAGCAACCCCTAGAGGCTTTGAGTCGACTGTGTCCATCCATGGATGCGACAGAGTCCACGTCCATGGGGTGAGGAGCATTGGTATGTCACGGTTGAGAACTAGGTCAGTAGTGATGACCGGTTTGCCCATCGCAAAACAACGGATCATTGACGCTGAAGTTTCGCCAGTACTGGGCCAGCGGAGACACAAGTACACGTCCGCCGCGGCTAGGTATTGCGGTAGGTCGGCGTCGGCGACGTAGTCAGTGAATGTAACAAGATGTTCAATGCCGAGTGCACGAGCATCCGCTCTGGCATCGTAGTGAGTGGCGGGGTTACCAACAAGTAGAAGCCTAATCAAAGGAGTTGTTTGTTTTAATCTTTCTACCGCACGAAGAATTTGAGGTATTCGCTTTTCCGGTGTCAGACCACCGTAAGCAGCGAAGACGACATGTTTAGATGAAAATCCTAATCTGTCCCGCGTCGAGTTTCGTGTGTTGTCGTCGAGTGTCGAGGTCGGGTCTGTGACTCCCATCCGTATGGTTGTGATGTGGGAGTTTGGATAATGGAGTTGAAGTTCTTCAGCCAATCTAGAGTTATGCACGGAAACCGAGTGCGATACCGTCATTGGAACGCCTAGCATCGGCCAAAAATATGTCAGGTTTCCGAGTAGTCCTTGTACTCCAAGTTCAGCCACGTCGGTAGGGCAGTCTGAATGGCTTAACGCGAATTCTGCTCGGTAGGCGTCGTACCGCTTTTGAGACAGTAAGGACCGTGCGCGTGAGTGGTGTACGTGCCCGTCGTGCAGCACGATGTGTCCTGGGTAATGTGCAAGGTATGGCCACATGTAGTCGTGGCACGTCGCATTACCTAACTGGTAAATAATGCGCTCGTACGGTGTGCGTTTCCGTCTCCAGACAAAGTCATGAGCGTCGAAGATATTCACGGAAGGAACGACTGGCGAATGAGGCTGAACGCAGTCAGTGTAAAGATCGATGTCATGTTCTCCTGATAACAAGGGGAGAAGTTCCGCCGTGTAATGTGCGATGCCTGAACGTTGCGGTGGCAGTGGAGAAAAGATAGCTACACGCATACAGTGTTCTTGGTTAGTTCAACCGTTTCCGAACCATTGCATAGAGCAGCGGAAACATGACTTCATGATGACCGGTTATTCGATAGCCGCGTCCGTCCGGCTGAGTTGGTCTGTCGACGACGTTTTGTGATGGTCGGTAGTGTTGCAACATGTCGAAGTTCGCTGTCACGATTTTGTGAGGCGTACCAGTTATATTACGTGCAATATTGATTGCTTTCAGAAATACCTCGGGTAGAGTGACGGCAGAACCAAGATTGATATAAAGACCACCATCGTCTAAGTGCGTTACAAGTTGTCCGAGTACGAGAAAATCACGCATTGCAGCAAGCCCAAGGGAACCGCCATCACTACCGGGGTGCATATGGGCTGTGTCCGCTCCGATCGTTACATGAAGTGTCGTCGGCACTGCGCAGTTGTAGCAGGTCGCGAGGATACTCGGTCCTACGTTGTCGGATGCTGTTGACAATAAGTAGCCGACGGCTTGTCCGAGACCGTAATTTTCACGTCGCGCAAGTTCAACCGCTTTCCAGTAGGCGACAGCGGTATCGGAGGCCATTCCAAAGCGACCTTCTGGAAGACCGTCTTTGACTTCTTCTGAGGTATGTCCGTGAATCGCCATTTCCCAATCATGAAGAGCAACAGCGCCCGTTCCCGCGAGGCCATTGATATAACCCCTTTCGATCAGGTCGACAATTAGACGACTCAATCCGACCTTAATTGGATGCGCTCCCATTCCGAGAATGACGGCTCGGTCACGTTGAATTGCCGAGGCCCAGGCATCTGCCACGGCTGTCAGGTCTGCGCCTTTTAGGACAGGTGGAATCAGGGTGTCGATTGATATGCCATCGGCCGAATAGTTAGCTGGGTCCGCGAGCATTGCATGCGTGATCTTGCTCGGTCGATGTTCGAGTGGCGTCGTTGTGGCCAGAGAGAGATCAAGCGCAGGGTAAGCAGGTTTATTCACGGTTTGTTCTTGTTTTTTGAATACTTTCGACGAGTCCGGTAGTCGAGAAGCCAGGGAGTAGAGGAATTAGTTCTACGCGTCCTCCTCGTCGTTCGACGACATTTCGCCCTACCACGTCTGAGATGCTATAGTCTGCGCCCTTTACGAGTATGTCGGGTTTGACCGCTGTAATCACACGCAAAGGCGTGCGCTCTGAAAAAACAGTGACATAGTCCACACAACTTAATGCGGCGAGCAATTCTGCCCGTTCGTCCTCTCCGATGAGTGGGCGATCATGGCCTTTAAGCCTTTTTACGGAGCGGTCACTATTTATACCGACGATCAGAAGGTCGCCGAGTGCTCGCGCCCGCTGCAGTAGGTGTAAGTGTCCTGTATGCAGGACATCAAAACAACCATTTGTAAAGACAACACGAGAGCCAGATTCCCGAGCTTTTCTCAATTGATTGGTCAAGGCTGAACGGGAAAGGATTTTTGATCCAGAAGGAGCGAGTGCGCCATGCATCACGCGATCAAGGGCGTCTCGATCAATAGTGCTAGTACCGACTACGCCGACGACAAGGCCTGCGGCAATGTTGGCACGACGTGCTGCCTCGGCCAATGGAGTTTCTCGAAACGCCTCAATGCCCATAACGGCAGTGACGGTATCCCCTGCACCGGTCACGTCAAATACTTCGTGCGTTCGAAACGCAGGAATGTGAGAGTGTGTCACGTTACCGGTGGTGTAATCGAATAAGTCCATGCCGTTTTGTCCACGGGTTATCAGGACAGCTTTCGCCCCGGTGAGTTTTTGTACGTCTTGCGCTCGAGATGGGAGATTATGAGACGGCCTGTCTATAGATGTCCCACCTGTTGCTTCGATGATCTCTCGTTCATTTGGTGTGAGAATGTCGGTGCCTCGGTATCGGACAAAGTTTCGGCCTTTTGGATCAACCAGCACGACCCCGTGATCTTTTACTGGACGAGCGCGTAGCACTAGATCGAGTACGGCCTCGGTCAGTACACCTTTGGCGTAATCCGAACAGATGATGCCGCATGTCTGACGACGTGCCCGACGAATGTGCTTTAAAAGTAAACGTTCGTCTTGTTTTCCGATAGGACTTCGGTCTTCTCGGTCAACACGCAGCAGTTGCTGGCTTCGAGCGATGATTCGAAGTTTTCGCGTCGTAGGCCTGGTTTCCGAGATGACGATTGCGGTTGTGTCTATCCCGTGCCGAGAAAGCTCTCGACGGAGCCATCGACCGTCTTCATCCCGTCCGACTAAACCGGCTAACTTTACGTCGTATCCTAGGGAAGCGAGGTTCAGGGCAACATTAGCTGCTCCTCCCGCTCGGTTTGCTTCCCGGTCCCATTCGAGTACTTGCACCGGTGCTTCGGGCGATACTCTGGAGACGTCACCCCATACATAGTGATCGCAGATGAGATCACCGATAACAAGAACAGGTTGAGTAGTCATTCGCGGTATCTATTGTACCGGTCTGTCTGTGGTGAGAGGCCTGTTACTGTTTTTTACCGACATAGATGGATCAAATTTACCTGTCAGACCAATTAGACGTCTGGATATTGGTGGCTGTCGCCGAGAATGGCGGTATGGGGCGTCCCACTTAGTGTTTTGTAAAGAAGGCTGAGTGGCTAGGGGGCAAGCACGTATTCCATATTGGTTATAAGGATGTCTCTCATTAACGGCATGTCGGGCAATAAGCCGGTAATTGTTTGTGGAAACAAGCGCTTGGCGAATCTACTGACATAGAGATCTTCCTGGACTAGTCGGAAGCCGGCATCCGCGATGGCCCGTCTGAGGTTGCTGACTGTCACGTGATAAAGCAAGTCGTCATCTTTAATCTCGCCACGTCGGGCCATGGTAAGAAATGATGATCCGTCAGGGGGAGCTTCAAGCCATGTTGGGTGGTGAGTCGCAATCCAACGGGAGGCTGAAAATGCTGCGCGCCTGCCGATTACCAAATGTAGCGGAATGGGAACTTTTAACCGCGGAAGATGTGAACCGTGTGGTGAAAGATACGGTGCCGTTTGAAGGAACATGCGTCCGTCGGGTCGCATCACACGTCGGGCCTCACGCAGATAGCCTTCGTAGTCACTTACGTGTTCGATTACTGCGTGAGACAGGACGGTATTAAATGTCCGATTCGGAAATGGTAGATTTGATCCATTAGCTTGTACGAAGGTGATGTTTCGGGTGTTAAGTTCCGCTGCTAGCCGTGTTCCTGCATTACTGAATCGTTCGCTTAGGTCGATTCCCACGACATGGTCAGTCTCTTCAGCGACAGAGACGCACATGCCACCACCGCCACAGCCATCGTCAAGTACTTGCCCGAGGTTCGTGATACCGGCACGTTCAAGGTAGCGTAGAAGTTTCGCGCTTCGCCAGTACTCGAATAAGGCGTAGTGGTATTCGGAACGAAAACGAACGGCTGCGTGACGGGCTATGGCTTCTTCGTCGACTACTCTCACCGGTGGCTACTCCTGTTTGAAGAACGAACAGGATGATTATTTTGACGAAACGGCATCATATTTGCGATCTGTTTCATTTATATAGTGGGGTTGTCGTCTGAGTGCTTGGAAAAGGTTGACAACAAGAGGGAACGCGCCTGTTGAATCGTTGTTTTATCAAAGACACGTATAAAGAGTAGACCGATTGGGAAACCCGCGACGACCGCACACCTTATTACCAAGTCCATTAGTAGAGACATCTGAGGGGCCATGCCGAGGGCCAAGTACAGCACAATACCGAGTCCAGCGACTCGAGAGAGTCTGTTGATTTCATAAGGGATCCGATAGTGTTTTTGCGCAATGACGAGAAAGGTGGACGTGAGTACGCATTGGCCGATAACCACAGACAGACCGGCACCGAGCATGCCAAGTTTAGGGATGAGTATTAAGTGACCAATTACCGTGATTACGGCAGCAACCAGTGTGATCGTTGGTAAGCTTCGAGACTGTTTCGCGATATTCAGCGACGTGATCGCAAAGATGGTGATTGCCTGAATGGTGACACCGAAGGCGAGAAGCGGCACGATATTTGCCGCGTCATGGAACGTGGGCGGGGTTAGAACACGTACAAGTGGTTCGGCAAATACAGCGAGGCCGAGGGTCGAGAAAACTAGGACACTGAATGCGACGGTTGCTAGGCGCGAAAAGAGTTGCGGGGCATCAGTGCGTTCCATTACCTCGTACGAAAAGGGTGTCCAGGCCCGCTGAAAGGCAACTGGATAGAACTTCAGCACATTGGCGACGCTACTGCCCAGTTGATACAACCCAACGTCACGTAGTGGGAGAAACACCCGTAGAAAAAATCTGTCGGACATTGCCATGATTTGGTGCATTAGTGCATAGGGAACTCGTGGGAGTCCGTATGCGAGCATGTCTCGTATCAGTATCCAAGAAAAACGCCATGCTAGGAGTGGTTTCACCACACGAGATAACGCCAGTAGAAGCAGCGTCGATACGAGGAGGTCGGCAAGCATAATGCCGATAATGCCGAGACGGAGACTGACCACCAAAACCAGTCGTGCGACAACGGTTCCGAGTGCTCTTGCAAATGTCCACGTCGCAAATTGTTTAGGTCGATTCTGAATGCGAAGAAAGTTGAACGGGAGGAAGAAAAATGCGGCAACTACACTGTTCGCGGCAAGTACCATCACTGCAGTGCTGTAGACGTGTGACCCGAGCAAGAGCATGCTGATCGTGTCAGATCCGGCAAGTAATACCAGTAGAAGGACAGTGTTGGTTGTAAAAAGAAAAAGTATTGTTGAACCAGTTAATGTGCGACGAGTATCTTCGCTGTCGCAATCGTAGTAGAAGCGTAAGAAGCCTTCGTCGAGTCCCCATTGTGTGAAGGGCCGAAGAAATGCTTCCAGAAGGAGCAAGAGCGCGAGGGCCCCGAATTCGTCTGGCGTGAGTACACGGGTGTAGACCGGAACTAGTAGGACGTTGATTATGAGGATGGCGACGTCAGCCGAGCCGTAGACAATTAGGTGTCCAAAAACTCGACGGACATTGTCAAACACGGCGCAATAATAACGGATTAAAGTGATTTAACTCGGTTGTGGATTACCATGACCCACGATGTCGGTAAATGGAGCCTTGAAGCCTCCACTTCGTATCCTGATGGTGACGCCTCATCTTCCACCTGAATGGGCGGCCAATGCCATACTTCCGATTCAACTCGGGTCTGTCCTGAATTCATCTGGCGAAGAGTGTCGGTTTCTCGCACATTCTTCACAGGAGAAACGTGGTGTTCTGGCGAATGCTCACTACGCTCCTCGGCGTGGTCGAGGACGTTGGTCTCGGATGAAAATAGGTGCGGTGATAGCGGCTATTCGGATCGCGATATGCGCGTTACCTCTGATTAAATCGAGCGATGTAATTCATCTTCACGGAAACGGCTTAATTGTTGAGATTGCGGATTGGCTTGCGACTCGATTTCGTAAACCACGTGTTCTTACGTTGTACGGCACGGATGTTTGGCACCATGATGTAACGCGTCATCGACGATTCGGTGCGGTGGTGCGTAACGCCAAGGCGCGTGTTTTTTACAGTGAGGCTTTGCGTGAATTCGCAGATAGTCTCGAGCTTGCACCTTATCCGTCTGAGGTGATTTATGCACCGGTTGCATCAACATTTAAAGCCTTCGGGATGGAACGTCGAGCTGTATTTCGCAGAGAACTTGGCCTCGATCGATCAGTGGTGTTGTTGACAGTGAAGCGACTTCACCCGGTGGCCGGACACGAAGATTTGCTTCGGGCGATGCCGACTATCTGTGCAGCGCACAAAAACGTTCGTCTTCTTGTTGTCGGAGAGGGTGAATCTCGCGCTGCACTCGAAGCGCTGACAAGAGAGCTGGAACTGACCGACTCGGTTCAGTTTCTTGGCGGTATAAGTAACGAAGATTTATACCGCTACTATGCTTCGGCAGACCTATTTGTTTTGCCGTCTCGCCTTGAATCGTGGGGTACCGTGATGCTTGAAGCGCTGGCTTGTGGGACCCCAGTAGTTACAACAAAAACTGCAGGGGGAAAAGAGATTTCAAATCTATTTCCGGAGGATGTAAGAGTGACGGCTATTGATAGTCCTGATGATTTAGCGACGGCCGTAAGAATAGAGCTAGAAGCGCATCGGCGGGTCAGTCAAGATGTGCAGACTCGATTACAGGCGCGTTTTAGCATTGAGGCCTGTGCTCGCAACTACCATGCCATTTATCGTCAAGTCATTTGAGAAAGAGCTGACAGGGTCCGTTACCTGATGCAGAGATTCTTGAGCTGTCGTAACTGCCCGATATTGTGGAACGTGGCAGAGTGTACCGGTTGTTCTGATCCGAAATCTCGATATCGTATTCGGTTGTATGAAAAAGTAAGTCATGGTCATTTCGTCCGTTCATTTGCGAGAATTTAGGGTAGGGTGCGCACGTGATTTGGTTGAACCAAGTTTCAAGTGTCAAGCGTGGGTGGGCCGTTGTAATCATTATCGGCTTTTGTTCAATCCCGGCAGTGACACCGCGGTTGTACGCGTCTGATGAGATTCAATACTTTGCGTATTTACGTTCACTTTGGTTTGACCAGGATCTGTCTTTTGATAATGAGTATCGATATTTTCACGATCGAGGTATTGCTACGGCATACGGATTTGAAGAAACGTTTCTTGAACTGGAAACACCAACTGGTCGCCGGATAAATTTCGCAACAATCGGCCCCGCTATTCTTTGGATGCCGTTCTATGCCATTGCGGATGGGGCGACACGAGCGATGAGAGCTTTAGGTTCTTCCGTTGCGGTAGATGGGTACTCCCGCCCCTATCTCACTGCGATCGCTTTCGGGTCAGCTTTTTTGGGTTTTCTGGCGGTCTGTTTGTCTATTTCAGCGGCACGTCGTTTGCTTGGTCGAGGGTTCGTGGCGGGGCTGGCCGTGTGGCTTGGCACCCCGCTTCTTTTTTATATGTACCTCGCACCAGGGATGGCGCACGCTTGTTCGGCGTTTGCTGTCGCTCTTTTTCTCACCGTCTGGCTGAAAGTACGTGAAGATTGGTCTACCGGCGGTCTGATGGGCCTCGGAGCGACTGCGGCGTTAATGACTATGGTTCGTGAGCAGGACGTATTTTTTGTTCTTGGACCGGCCGTTGACTATATCTGGTCTTTTGTGACGGCCTGGAGTGCTGGGAATAGAGGTCGCGCCAGTGAATTGATCCGTCGTCTTATTTTTGGAACAGCCATGGCTGTTACTTGTTACCTGCCTCAGGTTGCTGCCTATTTGACATTAAACGGTCGGATTGGGCCGTCACCTTACGTAGAAGACAAGATGGCATGGCTATCGCCGTATGCGGCGTCGGTACTGTTATCGACAGAGCACGGACTGGTAGCGTGGACACCTCTTGTAATTGCTGCGCTTGTCGGTATCGGCGTCCTGTGCGTCAAGAGTTTGCCGGGTACTTCTTTTAGAGAATTGCAACGCATCGGTCTTTGTTTGTTTGTAATGTTTGCGGCGCAGGTTTATATATCCGGAAGTGTCGATAGTTGGACCGTTGCCGGCGCTTTTGGGCAGCGACGTTTTGTCGGCGTCACCATAATTCTCGTTATCGGATTGGCAACACTTATCCGGGTTACGGCGAAGCCCTGGTCTAGTGTAACGACGTTCGCACTTATCGCGATTTGTACCTGGTGGAATCTTGGTTTAATGGTTCAATTTGGGGCCGGTTTGATGGACCGTCAACGGCTTGAATTGACTCGCAACGCGTACAATACATTTGTGGTCGTGCCGAGAGCTTTTCCGATAATGGTCTACCGGTACTTTTTTGACCGGACGTCGTTTTACGAAGAGCCTGACCGCTACGACGATTCGCGTCCCAGCAGACCGTGAACATACTGTACCTGTCCGATATCAGGTTCCCTCTCGAACGTGCGAATGGTATTCAGACGATGGAGACCTGTTACGCGCTTTCGGAGCGAGGTCACAATGTCCAGCTTCTAGTTCGTCCTGATACAAGTCTTCCTGCTCGGGATCCGTTTGAGTTTTATGGCCTAACACCCAATTTACGTCTAACTTTCGAATATGTACCGGTCATGGGTCCACCCTTTGCGCGTCGAGCGGTGTATCTCGCACATGTAATTGGACGTTTCTTAGATTCTCGGCAGTGGAGCATGATCTTCACGAGAGATCTTGGAGTCGCTGCCATGGCCTTGAAATTACCTTCTCGATTGCGAGCACCAGTTGTGTACGAGTCACATGGGTATGCCCCAGTGTTTGCCGAAACGTTACCTGAGCTCGTTACTGGAAAAGAATCTGGTGGCGCTCGTAAATTACGGCGACTCGAGAAACGTGAGCGGCAGGTGTGGCAATGTGCTGATGGGTATGTTGCGACAACTCATGTACTGGTTGATGAACTGACGAGACGATTTGGCCCGCGTGAGCGATTGGTGACGTTGGGTAATGCCGCACGCATTGAGAGTGATCCAAGAGTTGGATCCGGAACGCCAAGTGGACCGCCGATTGCGGTGTACGCCGGACACTTCTATCGATGGAAAGGGGTTGACGTTTTTCTTGAGGCTTTAGCACAAGTTCCGGACCTACGTGGTTTGCTTGTTGGTGGGCACCCTGGAGATCCGGATGAGGCGCGACTTCGCTCCTTGGCTCGTCAACTTGGCATTGGGGACCGGGTGACGTTTACTGGTTTAGTACCTAGGGCAGAGGTGGGTCGTCTCGTTCGTAGCGCTACAGTCTGCGTAGTTCCGACAGTAGATACGCCTTCTGCGCGGTACACTTCGCCTCTGAAACTCTTTGAGTACATGGCGTGTGGTCGACCGGTCATTATCTCTGACCTCCCACCGATTCGTGAGGTAGTTAAAGACGAGCAAACGGCTCTTCTCGTACCGCCCGGCGATGCTGGCAAACTTGCTGATGCTTTGCGGCGAGTACTTGCAGATGAAGTACTGGCCGTTCAGATGACACGCCGTGCATCCGAAATAGTGTCAAAGTACTCGTGGGCGCAGCGTGCTGAAAGTTTGGATGACCTTTTTCAGGCCGTGGTGAACTCGGGATGATTTCAGACCGTCTGATCGATCTTGTGCAATGTCCTGAGTGCCAGAGCCAGCTCACGCAGTCCGAACATCAGTTCGCGTGCGATCGGTGTGACCGTGCTTATCCGATTGTAGACAGTCGGTTTGTCGACCTGCGTCCCGAGATAGCGTTTGAAGAGCAAACGAAGTATCTGGATGAGGCGCTTCATGCTGATGGTCGTCATGAGAGAGTTTCGCCTCCTCTCTTAACAGCGGGTGTGAGGCACCGGATGCTTCGGCGGCTGCTTCCATTTACCCCTTCTGACAGGGTCGTTGATCTTGGTTGCGGAAGTGGTCGGTCACTTTACTGGAATCGAGATACCAGGGCGGCGCTTACTGGTATTGATGTGAGTCCATATTTTTCAGAGGAGGCAAGTAAAGATATTGATTTGATCGTCGGAGACCTTCGGCGATTACCAGTTGTTGACGGAGCGTTTACTAAGGCGATCTCTCTTGACGTGGTCGAGCACCTGTCTCGTGATGGTGTCCGTGCCATGCTCATCGAAGCGCATCGCGTACTGGACAACGGTGGCGAATTCTTTATCTACAGTCATGTGAGAAAGAATTCGCACATTGCGATTGGGTTGCGCTTAATTAATCGTGCTGCTCGCGTTCTTGAGACCTTCGGGTTAATTGACCTTCGACAGGAGCGGCTTAGAAAATCCGATCATCTCAATGCTTTGGTGGATTATGCTGATTTTCGACAAGTAGTTTCAGAGGTTGGGTTTCGTGTCGCTCGTATTCGATATTACACCCCCCTAGTTGGCGGCCTAGTGGAAAACATTTTTATGCGAATTGTCGAGCGGTGGATGGCGCACCGTCGATCTAAAGCATCGTCTTCGAGCCTATCTGATGAGGAGGCACTGCGCGCTGCGAGACATGATGCAAAATCTTCGATTAACCAAACGGGATGGATTTATAGAGGTTTACAGTTTGTAACTTGGGTCATGATGCTTGACATGACGTTGTTTGGACGACTGCAGTCGGGGCCATTTTTCGTCGTATTAGCGAAGCAGCCAGAGGCTGACATTATTCAGCAGGATGGCCCGTCGTGAAGATACTCTATGTGGCCTCAGACCAGCAGGTTCCAGGGCATGTGGGCGGTTCCGTTCATGTGTCCAATGTGGCGCGTGAACTTGTCAAGTTGGGGCATGACGTGGAGGTGCTCGTATCTCCTGGCGATGGTTCATTCCCTGATGACGGTGCGAAGTGGATTGAGATGACTCCTCCGCTGGGTTTGCGGCAATTGCGGTGGTTGCAGACATCTCGTGTAATGGGAATTGCTGAACAGTTTCAACCTGATGTCGTAATCGAGCGCTACTACAATTTTGGCGGAGAGGGTATGCAGGCCGCACGGCGGGTAAACGCCGTGGCAGTTTTAGAGGTCAACGCGCCTATTGTGGATTACTCAGGTTCACGCAAGCGTATGATTGATCGCGCTCTACTTATCGAGCCGATGCGCCGTTATCGAGACTGGCAATGCCGGCAAGCTGACCTCATCGTAACGCCGCGACGAGAAATTGTTCCGTCGTGGGTGCCGCCCGATCGCGTTGTTGAATTGGAGTGGGGCGCTGATACCACTCGCTTTACTCCCGATGCAGTTGGCGCCGTACCTTTTGATCGAAATCAAACGGATACAGTGGCAGTTTTTGCCGGAGCGTTCCGGTCGTGGCATGGGGCTGTTCAACTTGTTGAAGCGGTTCGACGTTTACGCGAGCAGGGACGACATCAGTTCAAAGCAGTGTTTGTTGGGAGCGGGCCCGAATTGTCTCGTGTGCGTCACGCGGCGTCAA
>Ga0310124_10000889_pt1 | contig 21203 bp, 20 predicted proteins | sample CB11b_AW_Bot5_MG_FD_203507 | JGI IMG/M metagenome (GOLD analysis project Ga0310124, IMG submission 203507) | Marine microbial communities from Western Arctic Ocean, Canada - CB11b_AW_Bot5 | ecosystem: Environmental > Aquatic > Marine > Oceanic | place: Canada: Western Arctic Ocean | collected... | reverse complement strand
CAAAAATAAAAAATGCAAGAATTTTGGCTGTGTTAGGAGATAGTATTACAACGGATCATATTTCTCCTGCTGGAAATATAAGTAAAGATTCACCTGCTTCTGAATTTTTAGAAATGAATGATATTGCCCCAATAGATTTTAATACATATGGATCTAGAAGAGGCAATGAAAATGTTTTAGTACGAGGAACTTTTGCAAATGTTAGGCTTAGAAATTTGTTAACTTCTGAAAAAGAAGGCGGTTATACTATTCATTTTCCCTCTAATGAGGTGATGAGTATTTATGAAGCTTCAGAGAAATATAAAGAAGATAATACTCCTTTGGTTATTATTGCTGGAGATGAATATGGAAGTGGTAGCTCAAGAGATTGGGCAGCAAAAGGGCCTTATTTATTAGGGGTAAAGTTAGTTATTGCTAAAAGCTTTGAGCGAATTCACAGATCTAATTTAATTGGAATGGGGATATTGCCAGTTGAATTTGTTAATGGAGAAGATTTTAATTTATTAAAAATGAATGGAGATGAAATTTTATCAATTGAAAATATTGAAGATGTAAAAACTCCTTCCAGTTTATTTCAAATGACTATCAAAAACCTTGAATCAAATGATATTAAAAAAATAACTCTAAAATCAAGAATTGATACTAATGCTGAAGTGAATTATTATGTTAATGGAGGATTACTGCAATTTGTCCTCAGAAAACTATTAAATGATTGATTCTTTGATTATGATTTACTAATTATTTCTTTTCTGACTTTTTGTAATTTGCTAGATAAATAAGAATTATTGGCTTTGATTAAATAAGCATCAAAGCTCCCTACTTTATCTATATCTCTTATTGCACTAGTTGCAACAGTCATATTAATTTTTTCACTTAGTTTCGAACTCCAAAAAGAAACTTTTTGTAAATTCGGATTGAACTTACGTTTGTTTCGATTTTTTGCATGACTTACATTGTTACCAGATTGTGGTATTTTTCCTGTTAATTCACACTTTGCCATAAATACCTTTAAGTTATGTAATAAATATTAATTATAAATATATGTTATATTACTTATAATGTTACTAAAATAGCAGGATTATTCTATCATTCTATAATGATTTTGTCATTTATATTCAACTAGATAAATGAATAATATAAAAACTATAAATGGAACAGATTTTGTTAAAATTTTGTTTCTTGCTAAAGATTTAATTTTTAATACTAAAGATCAAATTAATCAGTTAAATGTTTTTCCTGTACCTGATGGAGATACTGGAACTAATATGTATTTGACCTTGGAATCTGCATTAAAAAATCTCAGTACAATTAAAGATCAAAATATTGATATTGTAAGTAAACAAATTGCTAAAAATGCTGTTTTGGGAGGAAGAGGTAATAGTGGTGTTATTTTAGCACAAATATTATATGGGTTATCAAAAGGCTTTGACAAACTTAATAAATGCGATGTTAAAGAATTTGGACTTTCATTAGAAAATGCTGTTGTGGCAAGTTATGAATCAGTTAGCAATCCTGTTGAAGGAACCATGCTAACTATTATTAAATCGATTTCAGAATCATGGAATAATGTTAGAAATAATAATGATTCATTTGATGATGTTTTACCTTTAGTATGCGAATATGTTGGAAAAGTTTTAAAAGATACTCCTAATATGCTAGAGGTACTTAAGCAAGCAGATGTAGTTGATGCGGGTGGGCAGGGGTTATTAATTATTTTTGAAGCAATGAAAAGTTATATGTCGGGTGATAAACCAAACATTGATCAGATTTTGAACAAACCTGGACAATCTAGTAAAGAATCAAATATTAAAGAATATATTCAAGAACATGCTGAAGATGAATGGGGTTATTGTGTACAACTAGTTGTTAATGGGGCTGATGTTTCTCGGGAAGAAATAGAACTTGCTGTTAATGAAAATGGAAGTTCTACTGTTATAATCGGAATAGAAAATTACATTAAAATCCATACTCATTCGGAGGACCCCGGCAAGATTTTGTCTGCGTGTATAAAATATGGAGAATTAATGGAAATCAATATTGAAAATATGGATAAACAATTTGAAGAGTTTGCCAATGACTCGGAGGTTGAATTTAATGAAAAAAAAATATGTTCTATAATCGCTATTTCTAATGGTAAAGGATTTAATGATTTATTTATTAATTTAGGGGTGGATAAAATTGTAAAATGTAAAAAAACATTAAATCCGAGTGTGAAGGAAATTTTAGATGCTATTAACGAATGTCAAACTGACCATGTAATAATTTTACCCAATGAAAAGAATGCAATGTTGGCTTGTAATTTAGCTGTTGAAGAATCAATGAAAAATGTATCAATTCTTAATACCAAATCTATTCCAGAAGGCTTGGCATCCTTGATGTCTTACAACAATGAATTGGATATGAATACTAATATTTCAAATTTAGAGAATTATACGAATGATATGAATTTCGGGGCAATTAGTTTGGCATCTAGATCTGGAGTTATGAATGATATTAAATATAAAGAAGGTGAATATATAGTTGTTATTAAAGATGTAATTTCAATTGTAGAAACTTCATTAATTAAATCTATTGAAAAAACAATATCACATATGGAACCAAACTTAGATAACCTTATCACTTTATATTGGGGTGATCATAGTAAAGAAAATCAAAGCGAGTTAGAAAACAAATTAATCGATCATTTCAATTCTATTGAGATGGAATTTCACTATGGTGGTCAATCTGATATTGAAGCTTGGGTAGTAATTGAATAATAGAACAAATTGAATGAATGCCTATCAAAATAATCATGATAAAAACTTAATATTTGAAAATTTAACAATATTCGAAAGAATTTTGAATCTTGAAATTTCAAATGATTATAGTAATACTGCGGTTTCTGGCGGAGGTTTAGATGAATATATTGAAAAAAATATAGTTTATTTTGTTCCAATTATACGCATTTTAGAAGATAAATTTGGTAAAAGGCCATTATATTCTAATGCTAATAATAAATTGAGAAAATTGTTTTGTCACAGATTCATTAAAGAGATAGACAATTTAAAAAAAAACAATCTTAATGAATCCAAGATCACAAATAATAAATCATTAACAAAAAAAACCATTAATACTAATATAGAATTAACATTAAAATCTGACATTAAATTATTGGGAAGAGTTTCTAAGAAAATATTATCTATGTTTGAGAAATTGAGGGTAAATAATTTAGAAGATTTAATTAATTATTTCCCCAGAAGACATCGGGATTTTAATGATGTGAAAAAAATACAAGATCTAATACCAGGAGAAGTACAGACTGTTGTTTTGAAAGTATGGGAAGCAAAAACTGCAAGATATAGAAATGGATTAAATGCAACAATCGGAATCTTAGGTGATGATACAGGAAATGTAAAAGTCCAATGGTTTGGAAGAAGTTGGTTAGTAAATCAGTTAAAACCTGGAGTTCAAGTTATCATCAGTGGTAAAGTTAATATTTTTCGAGGTACACTTTTATTTTCAGGTAATTTTGAATATGAAATAATAGAAAATAATGAGTTTAATGATCAATCTGACTTAACCCATGTTGGAAGATTTGTACCTGTATATCCTTTGTCAGGGCAAATACATCAAAGAAGTATAAGAAGCTTAGTAAGGAAAGCTGTCAATTTGATGGGAGATAGTGTTGAAGATTATTTGCCTAATGAAATTATTGACAAAGCTAATTTGATTGAATTAAAAAAAGCTATAAAACAATATCATTATCCTGAAACTTTAGAAGATTATAATAGTGCTAGAAAGCGAATTGTATTTGATGAATTTTTTATGCATCAATGTGCATGGCTATTAAAAAGAAAAGAATATAACGAATTAAAAAATTCATATAAAATCAGAGTTTCTTGGGATTTTATTGATAGTTTTTTTCAATCACTTTCATTTACTCCAACAAAATCACAATTAGATGTCATAAGGGAAATTGCAAAAGACTTAAATAATACTGTCCCAATGGCAAGGCTTTTACAAGGCGAAGTGGGAAGTGGGAAAACTTTAGTGGCAGTTGTTTCTGCTCTCGCGGTCATTGAATCAAATTATAAATCGGCGATTATGGCACCAACTGAAATTTTAGCGGAACAACATTATATAAGTACGTTAGAAATGTTTGATGATGTTATAAAAATAACCCCTTTTCACTCTAAATTAAAAATAAAAGGTTTATCAAAAGAAATTTCTATAGGATTATTTTTAGGCAGTATGCCAGAGAAAATTAAACACGAGATGAAAGAATCAATTAAAGAGGGAGTCTATGATTTTTTGATCGGCACTCATACTTTAATACAAGACAATATTAAAATTCCTGATTTGGGGCTTAGTATAATCGATGAACAGCATAGATTTGGTGTATTGCAAAGAGCTGGTATAAAAAGTACTGAAAAATATTATCCACATAGTCTAACTATGTCAGCAACACCTATCCCAAGAACTTTGGCATTAACAGCTTATGGTGATTTGGATTTATCTGAAATAAGAGAAATGCCCTTTGGAGAGAGAAATGTTAAAACGATATTAATATCACTTGATAGAATTAAAGCAGCATATAATCATTTGAAAAATGAAATTGACAAAGGTAGACAGGTAATAGTTATTTGTCCTTTGATTGAAGAATCTGAAAAATTAAATTCTTCTTCTGCAGAGGAAGTATATTCGAATTTACAAAATAATATTTTCCCTGATTACAATATTGGTTTGTTACATGGAAGATTAAATTTAAATTTAAAAGAAGAAGTAATGAAAAAATTTAGAAATGCAAATATAGACATATTAGTGAGTACAACTGTTATCGAAGTTGGGGTGGATATCCCTAATGCTAGCGTAATAATGATTCAAAGTGCTGATAGATTTGGATTATCTCAATTACATCAATTACGAGGCAGAGTAGGGAGAGGGAAATATGAAGGATATTGTATTTTGGTTTCTGAGAACGAAAACGAAGATACAAAAGAAAGATTGAAAATATTTGAAAGAATATCTAGCGGTTTTGAATTAGCAAATGAAGATTTAAAAATTAGAGGTGAAGGAGATATAACGCATACAAGGCAAAGTGGGGTACCTTTATTTAAAGTTGCTGATTTGATTCAAGATAAAGATACGCAGGAATTATCAAGAAAAATGGCAGAATATTATGTTGTTGAAAATTTTGATAGATTTAATAAAAATAAATTATTATTTAACAAAGTTGAAATAATTAAAGAACAAATGGAAGGAAAACTTAATTAGTTAAATAAATACATGTGTTTATTTATTATAGTTGTCTAATGTAAAATATATATTGATTTAGTATTAAAGAATAATTTCACTTATGAAAAATTATACGAAAAATGAAGCAAAAGAATGGGCAAGGTCTTTTTTAGTTGGACAATGGTCAACTTTAGTCACCCCTTTTGATGAAAATGGCTTAATAGATGAAGAAGGTTTGCGGAATAATATTGAATATATTAAAAGTTTAGGAACGAATGGAGCTGGTTGTTCTTGGGGTATGGGAGAGTTTTGGAGTTTATCTACAAGCGAAAGAAAAAAATTAATGTTGATTGTTAAAGATCAGGCTCAAGATTGGCCTGTTGCTGCTCATGTAAGCCATACTTCGATAAACGATATTTTAGAGTTAATGGATTCCGCTAAATCATTAGATTATGAATTATTAATAATAGGGGCTCCATATTTTGCCACTCGTAAACCAGATCAAGTTATTGAATTTATTAAATATATTGCGAAGAATACAGATCTAGCAATTATGTATTATAATTCCCCTCAATTTGGAACAATTTTAAATTCTAATGATTTAAGTAGTATTGTAGAAATTGAAAATGTAGTTGGAGTTAAAGAAGCTAGCTTTAATAAAGAAATTTCTATTGCATCACATTTGGAATTAGGCAATAAAGCAATTATTAGTACACCTGATGAGTGGATATTTTGGGAAGGAAATAAACAAGGTTTTCAGCAACAAGTTATGTTTGCTAACACTTCAGATTGGAGATTTGATACACCTGACAATAATAGTTATGTAAAGTTTGTAAATAAGGCAACAAAAGGCATTATTGATAATAATCTTTATGAAAATGAAATCAGAAATATTAAAAATATCTCTGATAAATGGTGGGGAAAGACAGTTTCAGATGCAGGGGGTGTATTGCCAGTTGCTTTATGTAAATATTGGGGGGAATTAGTAGGAATGAGTAACGGAGGTCCTAGATTACCTGTTATAGATTTATCTGATGATACTAAAAAAGATTTAAAAGATGAATTAATTAAATTGGGTAAATTAAATATTTCACTTTAAGTTTAAATAGAGGTTTAAAATGTTACTATTAGTTAGTGTTCAAAATGTAGATGAGGCAAAACAAGCTATTAAAGGCGGAGCAGATATAGTTGATGTTAAAAATTTACAAGAAGCTTTAGTAGGATCTGCTCATCCAAATATATTTAAAGATGTTAAAAAAATTGCTCCTGATCCAATACATTCTAGTCTAACTTTGGGTGTTGTTCCTGATCAAATTGGTACAGTGGCTATGGCTGTTCATGCAGCAGGACTTTTAAAAGCAACATCGGTTAAAGTTGGATTTATGAAAACAGAATATAGTTTTGCATTAGAAACTTTGTTAGCTTGCAGAGAAGCTTTGGAAGGATCTAACACTATGTTAATTGGGTCTTTATTTGCAGACAATTTGATTTATGATGGTGGCTTAGACCCTTCATTAATGGTTGATTTGTCAGTAGAAGGTAAATGTGATGGATTTTTAATTGACACTCTTGTAAAAGACGGGAGAAATTTATTCGATTTTATTACTGAATCAGAGTTAAAAGATATGGTTATGTCTGCTAAATCCAGAGGATTGAGCACTGCTTTGTCAGGACATTTGAAATTGAGTGATTTAGATGAATTGGCAAGAATTAATCCAGATATAGTAGGCGTTAGAGGAGCTGTATGCTCTAAAGGTGATCGGGATGAAGGAGTATATTGGGAAGCTGTGAATCATTTTAAATCTGAGCTAGACAGAAGTAAATCAGAAGGGTTGGAATTTTCTGAAAATATTTCAGTGAATAAAGATTCAATTCAATCGTCTGGCAATTTCAAAGGAGAGGTTGTTATAGATGGTAAAGGTAAATCATGCGCTGGTATTATTGCGGCTTTATCGGAACAAGTTAATTTAGATCAAACTTCTACAGTAGAAGTAATTATTCCCGACAAATTAAATACATATGATGTATTTTTATGGGCGAAAAATGATAATCATAGCATTATGAATCAGTATACTGATTATGATGGTAACCTAAGAGTATTGGTTAAACCTTCAATATCAAGGGATTATATATGGTAGAAATAACTGCTGTTTTAAGAGATATAATATTAATTACATTTATCATTTTATTAGCTGTTTTAGCTATACTTGGATATATTAGATTAAATAAAATTATTATTAAAATCGATTCTTTAGTCCAAAATTCACAAAAATTATGGTCTTTATTAGGTTATGTGATTTCCCCAATTGATAAGATTAATTCCAAGACTATTGATTTGATAACAAAATCATTAAAATCAATTAATGTTGATAAAGCAACTAAAACTGCAAAAAAAGCAACTAAAACTGCTAGTGATAAAATAAGGAGAAAAAATAATGGCTCAGAATAAAAATAAAAAAGGCTTTGGGAATCTATTTTTGGGATTTGCTTTAGGAATGTTTTTAGGTCCAAAGTTAATTAGAAAATTAAAGCAAAGCGAACTTACAGAGAATGAGAGATTAAAATTATTTGCTGTGAATATGAGAGATGCATCTTTAGATATATTAGATACTTTACGTAAATATTTGGATAATCTAGGAATTGAACCTTCCAAAGATATTTTTGATGATATTGATAGATTGATTAACAGAAAAAATAATAAAAAAAATTCTGATGATTAATTAATATACGTTAGTAGATTTTTGATATGAACCAATAATTTTTAGTGTATTCGTCATTTTTTTGATTTTATTAAAAATTTCATTTATATTATCGTTTTTTATATGACCATCAATATCTATCCAAAAAATATATTTGCCTAATTGTTTTTTCGAGGGTCTCGATTCAATTTTAGTAATGTTTATATTGTTGTCAGAAAATTGCCGCATTACATAAATTAATTGACCAGGTTTATCTGAATCTTTAAAGTCAAAACAAAATGAAGTTTTATCATTTAGAGTGGGATTTGTTTTGCTTTTTGATAATATTGCAAATCTTGTAATATTATTCCTTTCGTCTTGTATATTTTCTTCTATAATATTTAAATTATATTTTTTAGCATTTCTTGTATGAGCTATGGCTCCTGAATTTTCTGGATCTTTGATTAAATCAAAAATTGCTGCTGATGTACTGGAAGAAGGGATGAGATCTGCTTGAGGTAACTTTTCCGATAGATACACTCTACACTGAGCTAAAGCCTGAGGATGAGAGTAAATTTTTTTAAGGTTATCTAATATTTTAATTTTATTTGTAATTAACGAATGAGAAATATTAAGCATTATTTCTCCAGTTATATATACATTGAAATCATGAATCAGAGAATCCAGTGTGAAAGTTACTGATCCTTCAATACTATTTTCAATTGGAACAACTCCTATATTAGTAATATCATCTTGAACTGATTCGATAACAGCAGGTATTGTGGGCATGGGGAATAATTTTTCATTTTCAAAATTTGTTAATGCCGCTTGCTCTGAGTAAGATCCTTCAGGCCCTAAATAAGATATACTTTTCATTGTTAATTCCTTTAGCTAAGGTATTCTAACACACTTTCTTTTTTCCCTTCTTGTATTAAAATAATAAGTTCATCATCTGTATGAATTGTTTTATGTTCGGCAGGAATATCTGTAATGCCATTTGATCTTATTATTAAAAGTAATTGACAATGATTTGGAAGTTCGATTTCAGTTATAGATTTTCCAATTATATTTGAATCGTCATTTATTTTTATTCCAATTATTTCTTTTAATGGATTTGTTTTTAATTTTGCAATTGGCCATGGTGCTAATATTGAAGTTTCTTGTTCTATTGATTTCAATATATTTGACTCTACATTAATTAAAATATCAAATCCATTTTCTTCAAAGGCTTTAGAATAATTCATATTGTTAATTCTATTAATAATTGTATTCACCTTGAAATTAGATTTTGCTAGTGCACTGATTACAAAGTTAGTGCTATCATTTTTAGTAGCAACTATTAGAATGTCTGCTCGTTCCATTCCAGCTAACTTTTGAATATCCAGATCAGCTGCATCCCCGTGTTGGCATACAGGTCCATACAATTGATCAAATTCATGACATTTGTTTAGCTTTTTTTCAATTATGGTTATTTCATGATTGTATTTTGAGTACCAGTCTATTAACTGTTCTGAAATATTATTCGCACCTATGATAACTATATACAATTATTTTCTCCAGAAAGAATTTAATTTGGTTGGTATATTCCATGGATTGAATGTGATTATATTTTGTGAATTTAATAAATTATTATATTGTGTTTCATAGCTGCAACAAAAAATGTTTTCTGCTTTTAATGATTTCATATAAGAAGATGTAAGAATATTTAAATTAGTATCTTTTGAGCAGCATATAGATAGCGATGTATTGGAAAAATCTAATTCTTTTAAAATTTTGGGATCGTAAATATTACTCTTTAATATATATATATTATTATTATAGTTAGTATTGAATGATTCTTCGCTTAACAGTGTAATATTATAATTATTATTTGAATTTATCAATGATTCGATTATAAAATTAGCAATGTTCGAATTCCCAAAAATAATACAATTGTTTTTATTAGTAAGTTGCTGAGAATTATTCATTTTAAAATTTTAATCTTTATATAATATTGTTGGGCAAATATTGTGTTTTAGTACAAATTGAGCATTTTCTCCTATATCAAATCTTCCATTTTCTTTTTTATTTGCTCCAAGTATTAATAATCTTGGTTTATTAATTTTTACCATTTCCAAAATAGCTGCGCCTGCATGCCTTGCTTGAATTATTTCTCCAAATGCAGATGGATGTATTTTTCTTATTTTATTTTCTAAGGACTTCAGTGTTTTTTCAGCTTTATTATATGAATTTTCATCATTTATATCCAATTGAGAAGATCTTTGGATTATAATTACATATATTAAAATAATTGTAGTTTCAGGATTTGAAAACGCATCGGCATATTGCACTAATTTCTCATCGATATTGTTACCAGATACTGCTACAAGTATTTTGTCTTTATAATAATTAGATTTATTTTTATTAAAGTTAAATATATTGATTTATTAAATCCTTAAATTAGTCTGTAAGTTTATCAATCAATGTATTGTTGCCGGCAATGAGTAAGATGTCATCTTTTTTTATCACCTCATTAATATCAGGATTTAAGATGATATTTTTAGATCTTACTATTCCTAAAGCAGTTAAATTATATTTATCTCTTGAAGTTCCAATTTTTAGATCTTTTAAAGATTTTCCTTGTATATGGCTAGGAACTAAGATTTTACTAATTCCATATTTTGAGTTCATGCCCATGTATTCCTTTACATTTGGATTGAATAAATTGTGTGCAATTTGCTCTCCCATTTCATGTTCTGCTAATACAGTTTTATTTACACCAACTAATTTCAAGGCATTACTTTGTAATTCATCTTGTGCTCTTGCAACTATATACATATTATCTTTTAACGATCTTAGTAACACTGAAGTCAATAAACTTGAAACAGTATCAGAACCAATAGCTACAATTGCAGCATCATATGATGGAACACCTAACTCCTTTAAAGTTAATTCATTTGTAGCATCTCCGGAAACCGGATATGTGACTTTGCCGAGCATATCCTGTACTCTGTCCTCTTTTCTATCGATAGCTAAAACATCATGTCCAAGATTGTAAAGTGCTGAAGCTACGCTTTTACCAAATCTTCCTATTCCTATTACTGCAACTTGTTTTTTCATAATTATTTAATATTAGATATTTTTATTAGCCTATTGTAACTCTTTCTTCTACGTTTTTGTACATTATAGGTTTGTTTCTATTTCCTAAAGCAAGCACCATAGTTAATGGCCCAATTCTTCCTATTATCATAAGAATAATTAATATTATTCTACTTAAATTTGAGCTTTGTTGAGTAAAACCTGAAGACAATCCAACTGTACCAAAAGCAGAGCAAATTTCAAAAAATATTTTATGTATTTCATATGATTCATTTAAAGAAATTATAATGGTGAATAGAAAAATTACTAAAATTGAAATTAGTAATATTGTGATACATCTGTTTACTTGTTCATCTGGTATTTTTCTGTTGAAAATAGATGTATTCGGAGATCCTTTAAGAGTGTTGAAGACAAATGAAAAAACAACCATTATAGTATTTACTTTAATACCGCCTGCAGTAGAAGCAGATGCACCTCCTATAAACATTAATGCAGAGCACCATAAAACTGTTGGAATACGAATTGAATTAAAATCTATTGATGAAAATCCTGCAGTTCTTCCACTTACAGTATTAAAAAGAGACTGTCCGGATCCATTTATTATTCCAGTGTTTTCTAATACTCCATTTGGCTGAGATTCTAGGGCAAATAATATCAACATTCCAAACAAATTTAAAAAAATTGTTGAAGAAATTACTAATTTAGAATTTAGAGATAATTTTGCCCATCTAAAGGTTTGAAATAAGTCAATAAATATCAAATAGCCCAAACTTCCAAAAAAGATATTGATTCCCATTAAAGTTAATACAGAAATATTTTTTTCATATCCCCCTAGTAAACCTTTAGTATTGAAAAACAAGAATCCAGCCCCATTAAATGAAGAAATAGAATGTGATATTGCCTGCCAAATTGCTTCTTTAGCATTTATGTCTGTATAAAATGCTAAGAATAAAAATATACCTACAAATATTTGTATAATTATGCTATATGAAATAATAATGCTAATTGTAGGTATTAAATTTCCAAGTTGTAGTTTGCCTAGTGATCTTGGATCTGCCAGAGATTCTCTAAGTAGTATTTGCTGTGGCAATGAAATTTCTTGTCCAAATAATTTGAGAATAAAAATTGTCGATGTCATAAAACCTATTCCACCAATGAAAATTAGTATAATTATTGTGATTTGGCCAAATACAGACCAAAATTGATTTGTATTTTGTACTATTAATCCAGTAAGAGTAAATGCAGAGGTTGCAGTGAATAATGAAGTTAGTAATCCGTGATTTTCATCTGTATTTGCTGCTTGAGGGATCATTAGAAGAATTGTTCCTATAAATATTATTGAAACATAACTGGCTATAAGGGCAAGAGATGGATTGTATAGACGTTTAGTAATATCAAAATTATTTATCTTTATGTTTATAGGTTTTATAGAGTCTAATCTTGATACTCTTACTATATTCGAACCGGATTTTACTGTTTTTATATTCTTTTTATTAATATTCATAATTTTAAATAGTTATTCTTTTAGAATATAATTAATTTATAAAAAATTATATGTAATGTTTATTTGTCAATTAAATAGTTTTGTTAACATTGTAGGTAAAACATGATTTTTGATCAATTTCACGCAAGATCCAAGGTTGAAATCCATAAAATAACCAAACAAATTTCCTTATCAAAATATTTATTTGTATTTACGTTATTGGGATCATGCCATAGATTGGTAAAGTGGTTCATGGATCAAGAAGGTATTTCTAATAATTTAATTTCTGTATACATGCCTTATTCAACTATTGCAATCGATCAAGAATTATCTTTTAAAAGTAATAGTTATGTCAATACTAATATTTGCAGGGAATTAGCAATCAATAATTTTAATAAATATTCTAAAATGATTAATATGTCTGAAAATTTAATTTCATTAGCTGTATCTTCAAGTTTGAAAACAAACAGAAGAAAATTAAGCACTGATAGAAGTTTTGTATCTTTGTATGGACATGAGCTAAATTCAAATTATGAAATTAATTTTTTGGATAATAAGCTTAATCGTAAACATCAGGATTATATAATTAGTTATTTAGTTTTAAATATTTTGTTAAACCCTGAAATAAAAATTGCTAAAGATTTATTTCCATCTTTAGCAGATATAAAAATTATTGATAAATAAAAAAAATATTAATGAATAATCTTGTAAAATTACAAAATAATAAAATCAATTATTTACATTACGATCGTGGATTGTCATTAATAAATAATGTAGTTGATTATTCGAAATACCTTATTTTTCCGGGAAGTTTTAACCCAATCCATGAAGGGCATTTAGAATTATTAAAATGCGGTATTGATCTTAGCGGTAAGAAATCTGTTTTTGAGATATCTTTTAAGAATGTTGATAAACCAGATTTGTTGTTTGAAGAAATATCTAAAAGAATTAAACAATTCAAGACTATTAGCGAACTTTTAGTAACAAATGAAGCAACGTTCTTAGGGAAGTCAATTTTATTTAAAGGAGCTGATTTTTTAATTGGAGGTGATACTCTCATTAGATTATTTGATAATAAATATTACAATTCTGAAATTAATAATAATAATAATATTATAAATCAGTTTGTATTTTTAAAAAATACAGGTACAAAGTTTTTAGTTGGCGGTAGAACAATTGAGGGTAAATTTGTAAATGTTGACAATGTTTTTATTCCTGATCAAATTAAAGAAATGTTTATAGATATCCCTAGAAAAATGTTTGAATCTAGCTTGTCTTCCAATAAAATAAGATCACAGATAAAAAAGGATTAATATGTTTGAAGATTTAAGACAATATATAGAATGGTTAGAATCTTCCGGTAAATTACATAAAGTTAATAAACAAGTCTCGTCTGATTGTGAAATAACTGAAATTGTTACGCGGATGATTGAAAAAAATGGACCAACTTTATTATTTGAAAATGTGGATAATAACAATATTCCTGTGGTTGCAAATTTGTTCGGATCTGAAGAGAAAGTTTGTGATGCTTTGGGAATAGGGAATTTTGAAGATTTATATTTAAAATCAGAAGATTTAATTTCTTTGGTTGATAAACAAAACAGTTCTTTGAAAGAGAAAATTGATTCTGCATTTTCTTTCTTAAATTTAGCTAAAATTTTACCAAAATCAGTCAAAAAAGCCTCTTGTCAGGAAAAGGTTTTTAATCCAGAAGAATTTTCATTAACTGATTTGCCTGCAATAAAGTCATGGCCATTAGATGCTGGTAAATATTTCACTTCGGCTATGGTTATTTCTAAAAATCCTGTCAATGATAAAAGAAATGTTGGAATATATAGAGTTCAAATCATAGATGGAACTTCTGCAATTGTTCATTGGCAATCTTATAAAGGTGGATCTCAAAATGAAATAAATGCAAAAGAATTAGGCATAAATAAAATACCGGTAGCCTTGGTAATAGGTTGCGATCCAATTTCAATGTGGTCTGCATCAGCTCCACTACCACCAGATATAGATGAATTTATTTTGGCTGGATTTATTAGATCTAAACCAGTTAAGTTGGTGAAATGCAAATCTATTCCAATTGAAGTTCCTGCTAATTCTGAAATTATTATAGAAGGAGAAGTTGATTTAAATGATTATCGTGATGAAGGTCCTTTTGGTGATCATACAGGTTATTATTCTCCTCAGGCACAATATCCTACATTTAAATTAAAGAAAATAACTATGAAAAAAAAGCCACTCTTTCCAGTTATTACTGTAGGCAAACCCGTGAAAGAGGATTATTTTTTAGGAAAAGCTAGTGAGAGATTGATGTTACCTGCATTGAAGAAAATAAGTTCTGAAATAACAGATATTAATATGCCTGCAGAAGGGATTTTTCATAATTTCATTATTATTGCAATTAAAAAGAAATATCCAGGACAGGCAAAAAAAGTAATGCACACAATTTGGGGAACAGGGTTACTTGCATTAACCAAAATTGTAATAGTAGTAGATGATTGGGTGAATGTTAAGGACTTGTCAGAAGTATCGTGGAGAATTGGAGTTAATATTGACCCCCGAAGGGATGTTTTACTTTCTGAGGGCCCAGCTGATGATTTGGACCACGCCAGTGAATTTTATCGCTATGGCGGAAAAATGGGCATTGATGCAACTGACAAAATCAAAGATGAACCCAGATCACGCGAATGGCCTCAGGAGATTAAAATGGACAGTGATATTATAAACTTAGTTGATAAAAATTGGAATAAATATGGGTTTGATGAATCTTTAAAATGAATCAAATTTTATTAATATCAAAATCAGTTAAAATTCATGAAACTTTGTTTTCTTTACCTTTTGCATACTTTGGATGTATTTACGCTAATAATGGAATTGTTGATTGGGGCATTTTATTTTATGTAACCATTGCATTAGGCAGTGCAAGAACATTTGGAATGGCAATTAATAGATATTTAGATTTTAATATTGATCAAAAGAATATACGTACAAAAGACAGGCCATTAGCGTCTAAGAGATTAAGTATTCTTAGTATCAAAATTGTTATTTTCTCTTCAGCTATTTTATTTCTTTTAATTTGTTTCACTTTGAATAAACTTGCTTTTTACTTGAGTCCTTTAGTTTTGATAATTATGTTTATATATCCTTATACGAAAAGATTCACTTTTTTTTGTAATTTTATTTTAGGATTTATACTGTCAATAGCCCCAATTGGGGGATCAGTGGCTGCTGTAGGTTATATAGAATACAAATTATTAATTTTGAGTTTTGGAATTTTTTTATGGGCTTCTAGTTTTGATATGATCTATCACACGCAAGATTATATTTTCCAGAAAAAAAATGATTTACATTCATTTAGTACTAAATTTGGAATTAAAAATACATATTATTTTTCAGTTATATTGGATATTTGTTCAATATTTATATTTATATTATTTGGATACTTATCTGAAATAAATTATTTTTATTTTATTGGATGTAGTTTAGGCATTGTAATAAATATAGTTAAGTATGTAAGAAATTGGCCTGAATCTAATGATTTGGGTTTAAAGCCAGAGTTTTTTAGATGGAATTCTTCTTTTTCATTGATAATTTCTAGTCTTGCAATTGTTTCAATATTATAATTAGTTGATTACAATTATATTATGAAAAATGATAATCCAATAATTGTTGCAATGACTGGTGCTAGCGGTGCTGTGCTCGGCTATCAAACAGTGCAATCTCTTATTGATCAAAAAGTTAACATAATTTTTGTTTGTTCATCTGCAGCAAGAATGGTCTGGAAAGATGAGAATTTACCTCCTTTTGGTGAAACAATAGAAAAATGGGAAAATACTTCATTGTTTAAAATGTATTCAAATAATGATTTTTATTCACCCATTGCAAGTGGAACATTCAAAACTAATGGAATGATAATTGTTCCTACTAGCATGAACACCATCGCAGCTATTTCTAATGGTATATCTGATAATTTAATTAAAAGAGCTGCAGATGTTGTAATTAAAGAAAGCAGAAATTTAATATTAGTCCCTAGAGAAACACCTTTAAATGCAATACATTTAAATAATATGGCAAAATTAGCTAATATAGGTGTGAAATTTATCCCGCCCAATCCCCCTTATTATCTAGCACCAAAATCTATTGAAGAAATCAATGATTTTATAGTCAATAGAATATTGTTGTCTTTAGAAGTAATTAATAAATTACCTGATAATTATATCTATAATGAGAATGATTAAATCATGTAGCCGATGATGCAATAAATGTTATAAATCAATATCCTACAGAAGAAATAGTTTTAACAACTATGACTCCAGAAAAATATTGGAAAGAAGTTAGTAAAAAACCTAAAATTGATTTTCCTGTTTATGGAGTGATGGGAAAAGCTTCAAGTGTAGGATTAGGATTGTCTTTAGCCAAACCTAATCATGAAATTCTTGTATTAGACGGAGATGGGGGATTATTAATGAACTTAGGATCACTAGTTACTATATCTAACGCAGATCCTAAAAATTTTATTCATATAGTTTTGATGATGGGGTATATTACACCATTGGATCTCAACCAATTCCTGGTAAAGATAAATATGATTTTAAAAGTATAGCTATTGGTTCAGGAATAGAAAAATCATATTCTTTTGATGATTTAGAAACTTTTTCTGCAGAGTTCAAATTGTTACTTAATGAAGATTGTCCTATTTTTATATCACTTAAAATTGAGCATAAGAAAGCTTTGATGGATGGGTAGAGAATACCAAAGAAAATTCAAGGAAAATAAAAAAATATTTGGAAGATAAAAAATAATTAATATTATTTATTATTTTTTGTAATATATTATCAAAAAAGTATTGACCCTTTATGTGGGATTACATATACTACTCTTCTTGGAGCTCCAATTTCCTTGTTTACGTGCGATTGCGCGTGTCTAATTTGGATTTGGAGTATTGTTCTTTAATAATTGAATATTTTTTGAGTCTTAAATTGAGAAAACAAGTTTTTTAATGTAAGGTCAAGTTATTAAGGGTATAAGGTGGATGCCTTGGGTCCAAAAGCCGATGAAGGGCGTGGCAAGACTGCGATATGCCTCGGTTAGTTGTCTAGCAAACTTAGCCGTGGATTCCCGAATAGGAAAACCAAGCTTTAACTAAAGCTATTTTAAATTTATTTAAAATGGGAACGGAGTGAACTGAAACATCTAAGTAACTCCAGGAAAAGAAATCAAACGAGATTCTCTGAGTAGCGGCGAGCGAAATGAGAATAGCCCAAACCTTTATGACTCAGTGGATTGGAGTCTTATGTCATAAAGGGGTTGTAACGTCTACTTATCTCATCTCCAAAGTGAGAAAAATAGTTACAAAAATAAAAGCTAGCTGAATGAATCTGGAAAGAACAACCATAGAAAGTGATAGTCTTGTAAGCGAAAGTTTTTATTCTATTAGTAGATTGTTGAGTAGAGCGGGACACGTGAAATCCTGCCTGAATCTGGGGGGACCATCCTCCAAGGCTAAATACTTTTGGACACCGATAGTGGACTAGTACCGTGAGGGAAAGGTGAAAAGAACCCCGGGAGGGGAGTGAAATAGACCTGAAACCATATACCTACAAGCCGTAGAAGCCCTTTTTTAAAGGGGTGACTGCGTGCCTATTGAAGAATGAGCCTGCGAGTTAATTTAAATAGCATGGTTAAAGGATAAAAGTTCTGGAGCCGTAGCGAAAGCGAGTCTGAATAGGGCGAATTTGTTGTTTGGATTAGACCCGAAACCGGGTGAGCTACCCATGGCCAGGTTGAAGCCAAGATAATATCTTGGTGAAGGACCGAACCCGTGTAAAGTGCAAATTGCTGGGATGAGTTGTGGGTAGAGGTAAAATGCCAATCGAACCCGGAGATAGCTGGTTCTCTCCGAAATGTATTTAGGTACAGCGTTAAATTAGTCTTAGGGAGGTAGAGCACTGGATGGATAAGGGGGCGTAAGCCTACCGAGTTCAACCAAACTCCGAATGCCTTAAGATGATGTTTAGCAGTGAGACCGTGGGGGATAAGCTCCATTGTCAAAAGGGAAACAGCCCAGATCACAAGCTAAGGTCCCCAAGTCTGAACTAAGTGGGAAAGGAAGTTAGAATCCACAAACAGCCAGGAGGTTGGCTTAGAAGCAGCCATCCTTTAAAGAAAGCGTAATAGCTCACTGGTCGAGGTTTTTAGCGCCTAAAATGTAACGGGGCTAAAGTTCAGCACCGAAGCTGTGAGTTTCTTATTTTTAATAAGAAGCGGTAGGAGAGCGTTGTCAGTGCAGTGAATCTAAAATGTGAGTTTTGGTGGAGCGCTGAGAAGTGAGAATGCAGGCATGAGTAGCGACAATCGTGGTGAGAATCCACGACACCGGAAGCCCAAGGTTTCCTACGCAATGTTGATCATCGTAGGGTTAGTCGGGCCTAAGTGGTAGCGTATAGCGAACACGATGGACATCGGGTCAAAATTCCCGAACCGTTCATGTTGTGTTTTAAGTAAAGGGGGGACGCAAGAAGGTAAGTAAAGCATACCTATTGGACATGGTGTGTTTGTTTTTGTAGATGATGACCAGATAGGTAAATCCGTTTGGTATTTTAGTTGAGGAAAACAAAAACTAGAGAGCTTAGCTCAAAGGAATTTTGCTGATCCTATGTTGCCAAGAAAATCCTCGTTATTAATAACATGAGCGACCGTACCGCAAACCGACACAGGTAGGCAGGGGTAAACGTCCCAAGGTGAACGAAAGAACCTTCGTTAAGGAACTCGACAGATTGACCCCGTAACTTAGGGAGAAGGGGTGCCTGTTATTTGATACTGATTTACTTAGTAAAGGATAATAGGCCGCAGTGAATCGGTCCAAGCGACTGTTTATCAAAAACATAGGTCTATGCTAAACCGAAAGGTGATGTATATGGGCTGACGCCTGCCCAGTGCCGGAAGGTTAAGAGGAGAGGTTAGGATTTATCCAAAGCTTTGAATTGAAGCCCCGGTGAACGGCGGCCGTAACTATAACGGTCCTAAGGTAGCGAAATCCCTTGTCAGGTAAGTTCTGACCCGCACGAATGGCGTAACGACTTGGACATTGTCTCAACGAAGGACTCGGTGAAATTGCAGGACCAGTGAAGATGCTGGTTAACTACGACAGGACAAAAAGACCCCGTGGAGCTTTACTGTAGCTTTGCAGTGATTTAGGGTTATACACGTGTAGGATAGGCGGGAGACTTTGAAGCTTTAACGCTAGTTAGAGTGGAGTCACCCTTGAAATACCGCCCTTTTATAATTTTGGATCTAACTTCATTTATATGAAGGACCCTGCATGGTGGGCAGTTTGACTGGGGCGGTCGCCTCCTAAACAATAACGGAGGCGCCCAAAGGTTCCCTCAAGGTGGATTGGAAATCACCTTTCGAGTGTATTGGCATAAGGGAGCTTGACTGTGAGACCTACAAGTCGAACAGGGACGAAAGTCGGGCAAAGTGATCCTATGGTACCGAATGGAAGGGCCATAGCTTAACGGATAAAAGCTACCCCGGGGATAACAGGCTTATCTCCCCCAAGAGTTCATATCGACGGGGAGGTTTGGCACCTCGATGTCGGCTCGTCGTATCCTGGGGCTGAAGCAGGTCCCAAGGGTCCGTCTGTTCGCCGGTGAAAACGGCACGCGAGCTGGGTTCAGAACGTCGTGAGACAGTTCGGTCTCTATCCGTCGTAGGCGCAAGAGATTTGAGAGGAGCTTTCCCTAGTACGAGAGGACCGGGAAGGACGACCCAATGGTGTATCGGTTGTTCCGCCAGGAGCATTGCCGAGTAGCTATGTTCGGATGTGATAAGCGCTGAAAGCATCTAAGTGCGAAGCCAACCTCAAGATTAGATCTCTCACTTTAACTTCGGTTAAAGGTAAGACCCCATGTAGATTACATGGTTGATAGGCTGCAAGTGTAAGATTGGTAACAATTTCAGCTAAGCAGTACTAATAGGTCGAGGACTTGACCTTCATTAAAAAACTAGTTTTTTTATGACTCAAAAATATTCAATTATTAATACTTTTCCGCACACTGCGGGGTGGAGCAGTGGCAGCTCGTTGGGCTCATAACCCAAAGGTCGCCGGTTCGAGTCCGGCCCCCGCTACCAATATTATGTATATAAAAATCAATCGATTTCTTATTTTTAAATAGTGTATAATCAAGGTATAAGCATACCCTTTTTATCAACTGTTCGTGCTTATTAAAGGAGGAATTATATTGGAAATCAGTCAAACGGGGTGTCTTAAATAAATGTTCTTTAAGGCATTTGACATTAAGAAAAAAAGAGGGAATCAATTGATTCCCTCTTTTTTTATGAATTTATGAATTTAAAGATATTTCTTTAACTAATGTATCTTTATTTCATTTTGGATATGATGTTGATCAAATTAATAATTCTACTAAGGAATATTTTAATGACATATGTTTTGAATCGAGTGTAAATGATTTAATACCTTGAGTGATTTATATGCAAAGTCAGGCAGAGTTTGAAAAATAAGTTAAAGCGAAAATTGTCTGGCTTTTTTTCTTTAATATATTAAACACAAAATTTTATAAGTAAGTGAACTACGAGCATTAATAGTCTTTGCTTATCAATTTTACTTCTGACTCCAAATTGTTGATATTCAGTAATCTTTTTTGTCCCATCGCTGATTTGAATATATGTTTTCCCTTTAGCTAAATTATTTACATTTTTATCTAGGTAAACACTTTTAATTGAAA
>Ga0310124_10000888_pt1 | contig 21213 bp, 19 predicted proteins | sample CB11b_AW_Bot5_MG_FD_203507 | JGI IMG/M metagenome (GOLD analysis project Ga0310124, IMG submission 203507) | Marine microbial communities from Western Arctic Ocean, Canada - CB11b_AW_Bot5 | ecosystem: Environmental > Aquatic > Marine > Oceanic | place: Canada: Western Arctic Ocean | collected... | reverse complement strand
AAGCGATCAGAAAAATTAATGGAATTAAGAAAATCAGAAAGCGAAATTCTCAATAGCTATAAGGTAATCGATCAAGAGAAAGAAATTTATCATATACCTATTAATCAATCAAAAGAGCTATTACTAGATGATCAAAAAAAATAATCTACTTTTAGTATTTTTATTTTTAAATCATTTATTGTTTTCACAAACATTAAAAGAACAATTTCCAGTAGATTCTCCAATAGATGTTATAGAAAAATTGGGAGATTATATTCCTCTAGATACTATATTTATTGACGAATCTGGTGAAAAAGTTGTTCTAAAGGATTTATTTCAAAAGAATATTCCTACAATTCTTACATTAAATTATTTTGAATGTCCGATGCTTTGTACTCTTGTACTAAATGGGTTAGCTGAATCAATTGAAAAGCTAACATTGAATGCTGGAGAGGAGTATCAGCTTATTACTATTGACATTAATCCCAATGAAAGCACAGCATTTGCAAATCAAAAGAAAAAAAAATATATAGCAGGATATAATCTTAAAAATATTAAAAATGATTGGCATTTTTTAACTGGCGATCAAGAGAGTATAAAAAAAGTTGCTGATAGCATAGGATTTATATACTACTATGATAAAGACAGAGATGAATACATGCATCCTGCAGCAATTTCTGTATTAAGTCCAGAAGGAAAAATTTCACGTTATTTATATGGAATTCAATTTTTAGAAAAAGATTTAAAGCTGAGCTTATTAGAGGCTGGTGAGGGAAAAATAGGAAGCACACTTGATAAAATAATTCTGTATTGCTATCATTATGATCCTTATAAAAATACTTATACGCTTTTTGCTACCAATGTTATGAGATTTGGAGGTATATTAACTATCATTTTTCTAGGTATTACAATTGTAGGTTACTGGAAAAACGACCATAATTTATTTAGGGAATAATAGTAGAAGACATGGATAGATTAACCGAATATTTTTTTCCAAAACAGGTGTCAACCTTTGCTGCTGACATTGATAACCTATTTTTTTTTATTTTTTATTCATCGATAGCGCTCTTTGCTATTGTTGTATTCGGTATGCTTTATTTGGCAATTAAATACCGTTTCAAAAAAGATGATGATATTAGACTTACAAGCAGTAAAGATCATAGTAATATATTAGAGTCATTATTTTTTATTATTCCTCTTATACTAGTAAGCATCACATTTGTGTGGGGTATTAGATCTTATTTAAAAATGATTATTGTTCCCGATGATGCGATTGAGATTAAAGTCACTGGTCAGAGTTGGTTCTGGACATTTGATTATCCTGATGGAGGCACAACTCTTAATGAGTTTGTAGTTCCTTCTAATCAGCCTATTAAAATTGTTCTTTCTTCTAAGGATGTGCTACATAGCTTCTTTATTCCTGTAATGCGAAGTAAGATGGACTGTTTACCAAACAGATACAATGTCATGTGGTTTGAGGCTCAACAAGAAGGAGTATATGATATATTTTGCACTGAATACTGTGGAACAGGACACTCTCAGATGAATGCAAAAGTTGTTGTGATGAAGCCTGCTCAATATGAAGCATGGGTTGCAGAGCTTGGATCTGATGATGAGAATATACCTTTAGATGAGCTGGGGGCTAAGCTATATACTAAAAAAGCTTGTAATACTTGTCATACCTTAGATGGTTCAGCTTTAGTAGGTCCATCTTATTTGGAAACAAGTCAAATGTGGGGCCAGGAAAGAGAATTTGATGATGGAAGTACTGCTGTTATTGATGATAACTATGTTAGAAATTCAATACTTGAGCCGCAAACACAGATAGTTGCAGGATATCAAGGGGTAATGCCTACCTATCAAGGCTTATTAAATGATAGAGAGTTAGATGCCCTTATTGCTTTCTTAAAATCTTTAGAAAAGGATTCTCAAATTTAATTGTAAATTAATAGGAAAATTTATGACAGAAAATAAAAAAAATTATCTTACTTATCCAAAAGGGATTATGTCATGGCTTTTAACCCTTGATCATAAACGCATCGGTTTAATGTATCTTTTTGGTGGATTAGCTTTCTTCTTTTTAGGTGGGTTATTGGCAATGGGTATGCGACTTGAATTAGCTGCTCCTGGAAATGATTTTATGTCAAATGATACATATAATAATATATATACTTTGCATGGTGCGATAATGATATTTTTGTTTATTATTCCCGCAATTCCTGGAGCATTAGGAAATATTTTACTCCCTCTTATGCTAGGTGCAAAAGATGTAGCATTTCCTAGATTAAATCTTGCAAGTTTTTATATATATACATTAGGTGCATTATTTGTTTTATATACTATTATTGCAGGTGGTGTAGATACAGGATGGACTTTTTATACTCCTTATTCTACTACTAGTACTTCAAATGTTATACCGATGACAATGGGAATTTTTGTTATAGGATTTTCATCTATTTTAACAGGATTAAATTTTATTGCTACCATACATAAAATGAGAATTCCTGGACTAACTTGGTATAAATTACCATTATTTGTTTGGGCTCTTTATGGCACCTCTTTAGTTCAAATTACAGCTACCCCCGTTATTGCAATTACAATGGTTTTACTTATATTAGAAAGATTATTGGGAATAGGTATTTTTGATCCTGCCCTTGGAGGAGATCCTGTGCTTTATCAGCACTTTTTCTGGTTTTACTCTCATCCTGCTGTATATATTATGATATTGCCTGCTTTCGGAATTATCAGTGAAATTATTCCTGTACATTCTAGAAAAAAAATATGGGGTTATAAATTTATTGCATTTTCAACTCTTTCAATTGCTTTTATTGGATTCTTAGTATGGGGACACCACATGTTTACTTCCGGACAATCAGTTTTTTCTCAAATTGTCTTTTCTTTTATAACTTATTTTGTAGGTATCCCTACTGGAGTAAAAATATTTAGTTGGATATTAACAATGTATAAAGGACAAGTATCTTTTACCCCACCAATGTTATATGCATTATCGTTCTTATTTTTATTTACAATCGGAGGATTAACAGGAATCTTTCTTGGTGCAGTAGCATTAGATATTCATTTGCATGATACTTATTTTGTAGTTGCTCACTTTCATTATGTTATGCAAGGTGGTACTATTGTCGCCTTTTTGGGAGGACTTCATCACTGGTGGCCTAAGTCAATGGGAACAATGTACAATCATACTATTGCATCGATTTGTGCTTTTGGAGTATTTATAGGATTTAATGGTACATTTTTTCCTCAATTTTTATTAGGACTAAGAGGTATGCCAAGACGATATGCTACATACGATCCTCAGTATGCAGATTTACATAATTATTCAAGTTTTTGGTCTGTAATTCTTGGACTTTCTATATTTTTTGCTATTATGAATCTTTTATGGTCTCTAAGAAAAAGTAATAAATTAGATCCGGGTACTAACCCATGGGGAGCAATGACATTAGAATGGACACATACTACGTCACCACCTCATCCACATAATTTTGAAGAAGAACCTGTTCTTGAGCATGGTCCATATGACTATGACAAGGTCATTGTAAAACCAACATTTAAAAAATGAGTCACGATAATTCATCTCCTAGTTTTTTACAGCACCATTTTAATGATGTTGAGCAACAATATGATACTGCGAAGTTCGGAATGTGGGCTTTTATTCTTACGGAAGTTTTAACATTTGGTGGATTATTTGTAGCATATGTTGTTTATCGTTCATGGTATCCTGAAATGTTTATTAATGCCAACTTACTTTTAGATGTTAATAAAGGTTTATTGAATACTGTTGTTTTGATTACTAGTTCTTTAACTATGGCTCTTGCTATTTGGGCAATACAAAAAAAGAACAAAAATCTGTCTTTAGCAATGTTAATCTTAACATTTATATTTGCTTTTATGTTCCTTGGAATTAAATACCTAGAATATTCTCACAAGTTTGAAGTAGGTCAATTACCGGGAGAGTATTATAGTTATATGGGACCTGAAGTAGCCCATATTAATAATCCTCATATTTTCTTTAGCATTTATTTTCTGATGACAGGTCTTCATGGATTGCACGTTGCAATTGGTATGGGCCTTATTGGTTGGTTAATTTATGCTACAGCAAAGGGCAATTTGCATTCTGAATATTATACTCCAATGGAAATGATTGGAATTTTCTGGCATTTAGTTGATTTAATTTGGATCTATTTATTCCCACTATTTTATTTAATAGGATAACATTATGGCTAACGAACATCATATTACACCATTAAGTACTTATCTAGCTATTGCTGCTATTTTATTATTTTTAAGTGGAGTAACTGTATGGGTTTCATATATAGACTTAGGAGGAATGAATATTGTAATTGCATTGCTTGTAGCTACAACAAAAGCTACTCTTGTGGCACTATTTTTTATGCATCTTCTATGGGATGATAAAAAACTTCTAACAATATTTGTAATGTCATTAATGTTTCTTGGAATCTTTATAACAATCACTCTATTAGATACCGAATTTAGAGGTGGAGTAAATCCTGAAGTAAAAGACCCTATCAATAAACGTGCAGCCTTTTATGATTCTTTACCTCTCACAGATACTCATGGAAATCCCGTTGATGAGCATGGTAGTAGTCAGCATGAAGAGGATGAGGATCATCATTAAATGAAAAAACAGCTTTTTTTTCAATCTGCTGTAGTTTCAACAATCTTATCTTATCTTTTAATCTTTGTAGGAGGATTGGTGCGTGTATCAGGATCTGGTATGGGTTGTCCAGATTGGCCTAGATGTTTTGGTCGATGGATTCCACCTACTAATATTGATCAAATCCCTTCTTATATTGATGCCACATCTTTTAATATTGTATTAGCTTGGATAGAATACAGCAATCGTTCTTTAGGAGTGTTGGTAGGCTTTTCAATTATAGTACTAAATATTATAGCAATATATTATTTCCGTAAGGAAGTGAAACTTTTCCTTTCATCAATTTTATCTCTCATTTTAGTGGCAGCAAATGGTGGTTTAGGTGCTATTGTAGTTTCTTCAATTTTAAACCCTTTCCTTGTTAGTTTACATATGGTATTAGCCCTAATGTTAGTGTCAGTATTAAGCTATGCATGTATTGAATCTTATAAATTAATACATATAGAAAAATTTAAAGATTTAGAAATTAATAGAGCACTTTCCAAAAGCTTAATTGTTTTTTGGATATTAATTGTTATAGAAATTCTTCTAGGAACCGGTATTAGAACAAATCTTGAACTTGTTTCTATTGAAAATCCTCTTTTATCAAAAGGAGAATTATTAAATGCATTAGATTCATATAAATATTTTCATTCCTTTTTAGGATTTATTTTACTTTTCTTGAGTACATATATCTATTCCCAATTGAGAACCAATAAACTAGATATCGCAAGATTTTTAGGCATATTTATACTCGGTATGATTATAGTTCAGATTTTTTTAGGGGAGATGATGATTTTCTTTGAGTTGCCTCAATTAACAAGGCTTTTTCATACATGGGGCTCATCTTGGCTTGTCGGTGTAGTAATTATATTGTATAATTGCATCAGTAATGAATACGCTAAATAAAAAGTTAATAATTGCATTTTTTTCAGTTTTAATCTTAGGTATCATAGGATTATTTACCATAGATCAGGCGACTCAATCTAGAATTAATAATCTATCTGTTATATCAGAAATTCCATCCTTTCAATTAGATAATTTTGATGGTACCTCATTTACAGAAAAAAATTTAGATAATAAAATTACTGTAGCTAGTTTTATTTTTACTCAATGTGAAGGTGCCTGTCCAATCATGTCAACAAATATGGGATTGTTACAAAAAAGATTTTCAGACTCAGATGCATTACAGTTTGTTTCTATCACAACAGATCCTGATTATGATTCAAGCAGCGTATTAAAAGAATTTTCCGATAAATATAGTAGTAAAAATAATTGGTTTTTTCTAAGAGGAGATATTAATGACGTTGTTGAATTGTCAGAGGATGGGTTCTTTTTATCTGCAAGCTTATTACCGGTTGGACATTCTACGCGACTTGTTTTAATTGATAGAGATAGAAATATTAGAAAATACTATGAAGGTACTGTTGATGCCAATATAGTAGAGCTACAAAATGATATTGTAACTCTTATTAAGCAAGGCTAGTATGATTAAAAATTTAGTTGAACTAACAAAGGTTAGAATTGGATTGTTAGTACTTACTACAACAATTATTGGATTTTACCTTGGATCGGAAGGTACTTTTTCATCGCCTTTATTATTTTATACTATTATAGGTACTTTATTTTCTTCAACAGGCGGTTCAATCATAAATAATGTAATAGAAGTGGATTCAGATAAAAAAATGGATCGCACAAAAAATAGAGTTCTTCCAAGAAAAAAAATATCAGTAAAGTTTGCATTATTTTTGGGATTATTATTCATTGCATTAGGATTATCTATACTATATCTGAATGTCAACATGCTTACCGCCTTATTGTCTGCTTTAACAATTGCATTATACTTATTGGTTTATACCCCTCTAAAGAGAGTATCGTGGATAAATACTTCTGTTGGAGCTATTCCTGGTGCAATACCACCATTGGGAGGATGGACAGCAGCAACTAATAGTCTAGATTGGGGGGGAGTAGCATTATTTTTAATCTTATTTTTCTGGCAACACCCTCATTTTTATGCAATAGCCTTTATGTATAAAGATGATTATGAAAAAGCAGGATTCAAAATGCTACCAGTAGTTAAAAATGGAGTAAAAAAGACTGTTTTACATATTTTTTTACATGCATTGATTTTAATACCTATTTCTACACTACCATTTTTTTTGATAGATCAAACTGGAAGAGTTTATTTTGTGGGGGCTTATATACTAAGTAACATATATATGTTACTTTGTCTTCCATTTATTTTAGAACAATCTAGAGAGAATGCTAGCTTAATATTTAAGACATCAATTTATTATTTTCCTTTATTATTCTTTTTAATATTAGCAGATTTGTTTATATAGCAATAAATAATGAAAGAAATCACTCATAAACAAAAAAACTTATTATTAATAATGTCATCATTACTCACTGTGTATATATTGTTATCTTTAAGTGGTGCTTTTAATTCTGGTTCATATTCAACACAATCTAATCCAGATATAATAGTTTATAAAAGTGCAACGTGCAGTTGTTGCGATGATTGGATTGATCATTTAGAAGATAATAATTTTATAGTTGATACGTACAATAAAGACAATATGAATTTAGCAAAATTGCAGCTTGGGGGAGTACCACGCAATCTACAGTCTTGTCATACAGCAAAAGTTGGAGATTATTTAGTTGAAGGACATGTTCACGCTGAATTGATTACTAAAATATTAGAAGAAAAACCTTCAATTAAAGGACTTGCAGTTCCTGGCATGCCAATGGGTTCACCTGGAATGGAAGGACCAAGAAATGATCCTTATGATGTTTTAGCTTTTAATGAAGATGGTAGTTTTACAATTTATGCTAGCTATAATCAGTGAGAATCTAACTTTTCAATTCTTTTCTGATGCCTGCCGCCTTCAAATTCTACACTTAGCCATTGTTTGATTAGCTCTATTGCACGTTCTGATTTAATAAATCGTGAACCAAAAGATAAAACGTTAGCATTGTTATGTAATCTTGATAAATCTATAATTTCATCTGGACCGTCATAGAACACAGCCGCTCTTACGCCTTTGAATCTATTTGCAGCCATTGCTTCACCCTGTCCCGATCCTCCAAAAATAACACCTATTGTATTATTATTTTCTGAAATAAATTGCGCTGCAGGATTGATAAAATCAGGATAATCATCAGTAGATTCATATTCAAATGCACCAAAATCTTTTACTTCATAATTCAATTCCAATAAAGACTTTTTGACTTCTTCTTTGAGTTCAAATCCTGCATGATCTGTTGCTAAGACAATTGTTTTATTAGACATTTAGATATTCCTCTATCTTATTTTTAATACTTTCTTTGGTAAAATTAAATTGCATTGCTACATCAATCCCTGGAGCAGAAAACCCAAAATCATCAATACCAATTTTTAGTCCACTCTGACCAACAAATTTTTCCCAACCCAATGTTGCTCCTGCTTCGATTGAAACTCTTTTTCTGCAATTTGAAGTAAGAATTTTATCTTTATATTCTTTTGGTTGTCGTGCAAAGAGCTCCCAACACGGTATATTAACAATTTTTATATTATGATCTATTTCTTTTGCAATAGATAGTGCAAGATGTAATTCTGATCCGGTCGTAAATATAACTAAATCTGGATTGTTAGAATCTAGTACCGTATAGGCTCCTTTTTTTACGCCATTTTTAATAATGGTCTTATCTAAGGTGCTTACAGGAAGTTTTTGTCTTGTTAGTAATATTGCACTAGGATTAGTATTATTTTCCATGATTGTTTCAAAGCAGAAATGAGTTTCAATAGCATCTGCTGGTCTAAAAACAAGTAAGTTTGGTATTAAGCGTAAAGACATTGTATGCTCAACGGGTTGATGAGTTGGACCATCTTCTCCTACAAAAATTGAATCATGAGTAAACTCATACATAACATGTAATTTTTGAATAGCAGATAATCGTATTGCGGAGCGTACATAGTCACTAAATACTAGAAATGTTCCTCCAAATGGGAAAAGCCCTCCATATAAGCCAATACCGTTCATAATTGCTCCCATTGGAAACTCTCTTACTCCAAATGGAATATTTCTACCTTTTAGATTTGATGATGAGAAATCTCCGTATGTATTAGCAAAATTTGTAGTACAGTTTGAGCCATCAAGATCTGCTGATCCACCTACAATAGTAGGGATATGAGAGGAAAAGTTATCTAATGACATACCAAATGCTTTTCTAGTAGCAATGACCTCATTCGGATCGAAGTCAATCAATTCTATTTTTTTGAGTTCAGTAGCTATATCAAATGCATGATTATCCATTGGCTTATCTGCATTTGATATTAGCTCTTTAATGGATTGAAAATTTCTTTGAAAATATTCTTTTACTTCAGGCGGACAATAAAAGGATTCATCTTCAGGTAATCCTAAATTTTGTTTAGTGCCAATAATTTCTTCTTGGCTAAATGGTGCTCCATGTGATTGGATTGTATTTTCAAGTGTAGCACTTCCTTTTGCAATAGTAGTATTTCCAATAATAATGCTTGGGAGATGTGATACTTGAGCATTTTCTATAGCTTTCCTTATTGTTTCATGATTATGGCCATCTATTTCTTGTACATCCCAGTTCATAGATTTAAATAGCTCTGCATAATTGGTAGAGTCGCATCGAGAAGTTTCACCAGCTATTTGTATATCATTTTTATCATAGAACATTATCAATTGAGATAGTTTCCAATGTCCTGCTAGCGTAGCTGCACCAAGCGCTATCGGTTCTTGTAAGTCACCATCCCCAACTAGTACATAAGTATATTGTTTTCTATTTTTTGATGATTCAACACTAAGCATTCTTTCTGCTAATGCCATACCTGTTGCCATACCAACTCCTTGTCCCAAGGGACCAGTATTTGCATCTACTCCAGGAGTTGTAATTTCAGGATGACCAGGTGTTCTGCTATGTAATTGTCTAAATTTTTTCAAATCTTCCATTGTTAAAATGTCGGACAAATAAAGCAACGTATATAACAACATACATGTATGGCCAACTGATAAAACCAAGCGATCTCTTGAATGCCAATCTGGATTATTTGAATCAAATATGAGATACTCTGAATATAAAATATATGAAAAATCTGCAAGAGACATTGGGCCTCCAGGATGCCCAGAGTTTGCTTTTCTTACTCCGTCAATTACCAGACCTTTTATTATACTTACAGTAAATTGATCTTTCTCATCTTTTGTCCAATTACTAAATGTATCTAGTTGTGTATAATTCATAGATTATACATCTCATTAATAGTTTCGGTAGGATTTTCTGATTTGAATACCTCAGACCCTGCTACCAATATATCTGCACCTGCATCGATAACATCTTTAGCATTATGCAGTGTTATTCCACCATCTACTTGAATAGCAATTTTATCTCTCAGATTTTTTTCTTTTAATGTTTTATCAATAGAAAAAATTTTCTCTAAAGTAGAAGGTATAAAGCTTTGTCCTCCAAAGCCCGGCTCCACAGACATAACGACTATATAATCAATAAAAGATAAATATTTTTCAATCACTTTAAATGGAGTGTTTGGTTTAATTGCTATTCCACATCTTAGATTATTTTTTTTAATTGTATTGATAATAATTTTAGGAGGAAATGTAAATCTCGGCTCTGTTGTTTCTATATGAAAAGAAATAGCATCTGCACCTGCGTCGATAAATGCTGGCAACATATCAAATGGATTACTCACCATTAAATGTACATCAAAAAAAAGATTTGAATGAGGTCGTATGGACTTCACTACAGCAGGACCAAAAGATAAATTAGGAACAAACTGTTGATCCATAATATCTAAATGAAGCCATTCAGCTTTTGAATCATTACATAGTTTAAGCTCATTTTTTAGATTAGCAAAATCTGCTGCAAGTAAAGATGGTGCTATTGTATGATTGTTATTTTTATTCATTATGAGTGGTAAATAAAGTACATATTATTTTTTCTCAAAAAAAAGGAATTGTTGAAATAGTTATATGTTTTTTTTACTTTACGAACCGACTAGTCGGTTTATGAAAAAACAACAAAACAATAAAAAAGATTTGATTATGTCGTCTGCACTTAAAGTTATGACTGAAAAAGGATACTATGGTAGTACCATGGATGATATTGTTGCAGAGTCAAAAATGAGTAAAGGTGCTATTTATCACTATTATAAATCAAAAAAAGAAGTTTATTTGGGAGTGATTGAATCTTTAGAGAATAAATATACAGGAATATTTGCTGAGGTTAATAAAGAAGATAATAGCGCTAAAACATTAAAAAAATTATTTACGACTGTTTCAAGTCAGCTAAAAAAAGACCCTACTTTTTTTAAGTCTTTTTCAACTTTTTGGTCAATTTCTAGGCATGATGAAGATTTTAGAAACGCAATACAGAATATGTATAATCGCTTTCAGAAATTTGTAGAATTAATAATAATTGAAGGAATTGATAATAAAGAATTTAAGAAAGTAGATCCTAAGATTTCCGCTCTTTCATTGATTTTAAATCTTGAAGGAATTTTTTGGTTTACTTTGTTTGAATCAAAAGATATAGATGCAGAAATCTATATAGATCAAATTTCAGATTATATTTTAAGCGCTTATATGTTAAAAGAAGGGAAATAACAAATGTCCGATAAACAACAAACTGATAATACAAATAATTCATCTAAAGGTCTATCTAGCCAAGATGGAACAATTGATTTTAGTAAGATTAAAACTGGCGGTCAATTTCTAACAACGGTTGTAGGTACAAATAAAGTATTTTGTAAGGAAGCTTTTTCAGACGAAGAGCAAATGATGTATGAAGCAATGTCTGATTTTGCAGAAAATGAAATTTTGCCAATTGCTCATACAAAACTGGAAGAGAAGAATGAAACTCTTGTTAGAAAACTACTGACACAAATGGGTGAGTTAGGATTTTTGGGAGTGGATATTCCAGAGAAGTATGGCGGTTCAGAATTAACTAAAACAGGAATGTGTATTCTAGCTGAGGGAGTTTCTAAAGGTGGTAATGCTTCTTTTGGTACGGTATGGAACGTACAGACTTCAATTGGTGCTTTGGGTATTATCTGGTATGGAAATGACGAGCAAAAACAAAAATGGTTACCAGGTATTAGCGATGGTACTAAGATTACTGCGTTTGCACTAACAGAACCAGATGCAGGGTCGGATGCTACAAATTCCAAAACTACCGGCGTTCTATCTGATGATGGGAAACATTACATTGTTAACGGTCAAAAAATATTTATATCAAATGGTGCGTGGGCTGACTTATTTACAGTAGCTCTCAAGATTGATGGTAAATTCTCATCAATTGTCATTGAAAAAGGTACGCCAGGATTTGAGATTGGTGCTGAAGAGAAAAAAATGGGAATGCATGGATCTTCTACCGTTCCATTATATTTTACAGATTGTAAAGTTCCTGTAGAAAATCTACTTGGTAAAGTTGGTGAAGGCGCAGGTCCTGCGTTTTGTGCATTAAATATTGGAAGATTCAAACTTGGCGCTTCATCTCTCGGAGGAATGATGTTAAGTATTAAATTGGCGTCGCAATATGCGAAGCAAAGAAAAGCTTTCGGTCAATACATATCTGATTTTGGCTCGATTAGAGAAAAACTAGCTGATTCTGTTGTTAAAACATACACATTAGATAGTATGTGCTATGCTGTTATTGGTAATCAGCAAGATGCAATTGATCAATTAGATAAGAATGATAAAGATTACTATGTTAAACAAGGGAATATTACAGAGAGATATATTGCAGAAAATTCTATTTGTAAAATTTATGGTAGTGAATCTTCAGGTAGTGTAATTGATCATTGTTTGCAAATATTTGGTGGCTATGGATTTATTGAAGAATATCCAATGGCACAAGGTTATAGAGATGCTAGAATCAATCGTATTTGGGAAGGTACAAATGAAATCAATAAAATGCTTTGCGGTAGAACTATGATTGGTAAAGTTCTTAGCGGCGAACTTGGTTTTAGAGAGTATTTAGAGAAAGTAGAAGGTTATTGTAGCGATAATCTTGATAGTGGATATGTTGGAGATTATAAAGATGAAGTTGAATGTATTGAAGCTGCTAAAGCTGTTTATGCTCTAGCTCTTAACGAAGCTCTTAGCCAGTATGGTCAAGATATCGGTACTGAACAAGTAGTAATTGAGAATCTTGCAAATATATTAATATATATATATGTAGCAGATAGCACATTAACTAGAGTGCTTCAAAACAAAGACTTATATGCTAAAAAAGATGAAGTTGTAGCAGGTCTATGTGCACAAGTATATACAGCAGAAGAAGGAATGAGAGTGATGGAATATTCTTCAAAAGTATTTAATAATATTTTTGATGGAGATGTCCCAGATGATATTGAAGCTAAATTGAATATACTCAGAAGTAGATTATCTTTAAAGTCCAATACTATTGGAATGAAAAAGATTATTGGAGAAAAAACTATACAAGAAGATGGATATCCTATAAAAAATTCTTAAGGAGGAATGATGAATAAAGCAGTTATTGTTGATGGAGTAAGATCACCTATTGGTACAAAGGGGAGTGCTTTGGTTGGAATGCGACCAGATGAAATAGCCGGTCAAGTGATTAAAGGTCTTTTAGATCGTAATAAAAATTTAGATGTAAATCATATTGAAGATGTATCATTAGGATGTGCATTTCCTGAAGGGCCTACAGGAATGTTAGTAGCAAGAGGAGCTGCAATTTTAGCAGGTATTCCAGATACTGCTGCTGCTAATGTTATTAATAGATATTGTGGTTCTGCAATGACATCATTGCATCTTATAAGTACTGCAATTGAATCAGGTGATATTCAAGTGGGTATTGCAGGTGGTGTGGAAGATATGTTTAGTATTCCTCAAGGAGGTTTTGCTCCTGACTTTAATGTCCAATTAGCGGAGGATGACTATTATATTTCTATGGGAGAAGGAGCTGAATTACTAGCTGATAAATTGAATATTTCAAGAGCAGAGCAGGAAGAATTTGCTTATAGATCGCATAATAGAGCAGTTGCTGCACAAGAAGAGGGAAAATTTGATAATGAAATTATTCCAATTATCCTTGAAGATGGATCAGTTTTTGATAAAGATAGCGGACCTAGAACGCCTAATAAAGAAAAAATTAAATCTTTAAACCCTGCATTTAGAGCCGATGGAACTGTTACTGCTGCTACAAGTAGTCCATTCTCTATTGGAGCATCTGCTATGCTTTTAACGAGTGAAGCATACGCAAAAGAACACGGTCTTAAGATTAGAGCTTATATTGAAGGTAGAGCAGTTGCAGGTGTAAACTGGAGAATGTTTGGATCGGGTCCAGTTCCAGCTACGGCTAAAGCACTAAAGAATACAGGACTATCAATAGATGATATTGATGTCATGGAAATTAATGAAGCATTTGCTGCACAAGCTCTTTATTGTATTAAAGAAGCAAATTGGGATTTAGATAAAGTAAATATGAATGGTGGTGCTGTTGCATTGGGCCATCCTCTTGGAATATCAGGTACAAGAATCATTACTACTCTTCTGAATGTAATGGAACAACAAGATAAATCTGTTGGACTTGCAACTATGTGCGTGGGAACAGGACAAGGAATTACAACTATTATTAAAAGGGGATAAAACAGATGAGTATTGAAATTAAAAAATGCGCAGTATTAGGCGCAGGAGTAATGGGAGCACAAATTGCAGGGCATATAGCAAATGCAGGGATACCATCTTTATTGTTTGATATAAATGAAGAGCTTGCACAAAAAGGAGTTGATGGATTAACAAAATTAAAACCTGCACCTCTTTTTTCTAGTAGCAACGCTTCTCTTATAACGCCATGTACATATGACAATGACATGGAAAAGTTAAGTGATTGTGATTTAATCATTGAGGCTGTTGCTGAAAAGATTGAAATCAAACATGCGGTATATAAGAATTTGCTACCACATTTAAAAAAAGGTGCTATTCTTGCATCAAATACATCAGGAATTCCATTAGCAAATTTAGTTGAAGTTCTTCCTGAAGATGTTCAGAAAAGTTTCTTAATTGCACACTTTTTTAATCCTCCAAGATATTTGAAATTATTAGAGTTGGTAAAAGGGGAAAAAACATCAGATGAGGTTTATGAAGCAGTTACTGAGTTTGGTGAAACGACGCTAGGTAAAGGTATTGTGCATGCAAAAGATACCCCAGGCTTTATCGGAAATAGACTTATCAATGCAAATGGTAGACTTGTTATAGAAAAAGCACTAGAAATGGGATTATCTGTAGAAGATGTAGATGCCCTTACTGGCACTTTAATCGGTAACGCAAAAAGTGCATATTTTAGAACACAAGATATCGTTGGTTTAGATACAGCACTTAATGTTTCTAATAATATGTATGAAAGAGTTACAACAGAAAGTGACGAAGAGAGAGAAAAATTTAGACCACATGATCTATTAGTTAAGCTGGTTGAAGATGGAAGATTGGGTCAAAAAACAGGTTCAGGATGGTACAAAAAAGAAGGAAAAGAAATTCTCTCATTAGATTTGGACACCATGGAATATACTCCTACTAAAAAGACTAGATTTGATACTCTTAGAGTAGGAAAACCTATTAAAGATTTAACAACAAGACTAAAAGCAATAACATTTTTAGATGATAAAGCAGCAAAATTTTTGTGGGAATGCAATGTTCCACTATTGATTTATACTGCAGAAATGATTCCAGAGATCGCCGATAGTATTGTTGAAATTGACAATACTATGAAATGGGGCTTTACAAGAGATATTGGAATTTTCGATTCATGGGATGCAATTGGCGTTGAAAAATCTGTCAACAAAATGAAGGAAGAGAATAGAAAAGTCCCTTCATGGGTTGAAGAAATGCTTGCATCTGGAAGAAAGTCATTTTATGAAATTAAGGATGGTGAGATGACATATTGGTGCCCTCTTCAAAAGAAGGCGCTGGTACATAAGCCTAGTAAAAAATCATTAAATCTTAACCTATATAAGAATTCAAAAAATACTCTAAAACGTGATTGGAGTGCAAGCATTCATGATATTGGTGATGGTGTATTAAATGTTGAGTTTCACTCTATTTTTGTGCCAGCATTTAATCCGATTGATCGATCAATGAATGAGATTGTTAAGCATGCATTAGATATGCTCGAAACTGGAAAATACAAAGGTCTAGTTATTGGTCACCAAGGAAAAAACTGGTGTGCAGGAGCAAATGTTAATGACTTTAAAATGGCTATTGATTCTGGAAACTTGCAAGCGATGGACGCCGGCGTTAAAGCAATGCAAGATGTAACGCAAAGAATCAGACATTCAAAATATCCTGTTATTACATGTCCGTTTAATTTAGCACTTGGAGGTGGTTTTGAATTCTATGCTTGTTCTTCGCATACTGTAGCATCTGGGGAACTATATGCAGGTCTTGTTGAAGCAATGCAAGGGTTAATACCTGGAGCAGGTGGACATTTGAGAGTATTATTAAATTTATTAGAAAATAATGATGCTAAAAATGTCAACATGAATATTGGACGTCAAGCTCTTGGCCTAATTAATCCAATGACTGTATCTAAAAGTGCAACAGATGCGTTGAAAAAAGGATGGTTACGTAAAAGTGATACTATTGTGATGAATTCCCAACATTTATTAGCACTCGGTAAAAGTAAAGTGCTTGAATTGAGTGATGCAGGATATAAACCTCCAAAATATAGAGACGATTTAACATTGCCTGGGATGACACTCAGAACAATGGCTGCAGTTGGATCAAAAGCAATGAAAGCGCAAGGAAAAATCTCTGATCATGATGAATTAGTAGTTTCTAAAACTGCTTATGTATTAAGCGGGGGTAAAAAAGGAGGCTTAATGTCTAAAGTGGATGAACAACATGTTTTAGATGTTGAAAGAGAATGTTTTATGTCGCTAGCTGGAGAACCTAAAACACAAGATCGTATTGCTCATTTCTTAAAAACTGGAAAACCGTTAAGAAATTAGAAATATCTTTTATTTTTCTAGTAGATAAATAAAATTTTATTTTTAAAAGAGAATCGATATCCGTAAATTCCTCACCATATTCTACTAAAAGAATATGCTTAATTTGGAGAATACTTATGGCAAAATGGTCTAAAAAAACATTCATTGAACACATCAATCAAAGCTGTGAAAATGATGTAGCTATCAATTGTTTGCAATTGATAGATTTTTCTGAAAAAAATTCTGATGAAATTACATGGGGTACTGGAGATGGTTGTGGAACCATGACTTTTAGATGTAATTCTGATTATGGAGTGCTACCATTATTTCGATTATCTTCTAATGGAAAGATTAATCTTCAGTTAAATTTTCTAAGAGGTAAAAATTTACATAAACAAATATTAGAAGATATGATTGTAAAATTTGAATCTAATTTTTTAAGACAATATGATCAGGAATCTTATCCGTCTGATTCTTATCAAGAAATAGAAGATTTAATTTGTACACAAAATCAGTTAGATACGTTTATTAAAACTATCGAAGGATGTATTTATAGGTTGAAACAATAAATGAATTTAAAAGTCAAATCTAAAAAAGTTAATGAATTTACATACGAACTATCCATTGTTGCTGGATGGAAAGATATTCAAGCTGATTTTGAGTTATGCAAAAAGAAAGTAGCAAAAAATATTAAAGTACCAGGATTTCGTAAAGGTAAAATTCCAAACAATATATTAATGTCACAGTATTTAGGGCAAATTGAAATGAATTTCGTTCAAGATTTTTCAGAAAAATATTATATCTTAGCTTTGCAAGAAAAAGAGCTTAACCCTATTAATCAAGCTGCATTAAAAGATATAGATTTTTCATATGAGAAAGATTTTTCTTTTAAATCTGAATTTGAAGTAGAGCCACCACTATCTGTTCCAAAGCTCAAGAAGAATATGGTGATAGTTGAGAAAACAAATTTTATATCTAATGACAAAGAAATAGACGATACAATTAATAATATATTGAATTCTCAAAGTAAAACGGAGAAAATTGAAGAAGGTTCTGCGGAAGGTGATTTTATGATAGCAGATTTTCAAGAAGTTGATGAATCTGGTATCGCTATTATTGGTAAAAAAGAGAAGAAATATATTGCTATAGGACAAGAGCCGTTTATTAATAATAATAAAGAGCTTCTACTAAATAAAAAAGTTGGAGATACAGTTAAAATGACTATTGATTTAGGCTCTGGTAAAAAAGAATATAGCATTATGATTGAGTCTATGCAGAGAAGAGTGCCACCAAAATTAGATGAAGAATTTGTAAAAACAATGGATCCAAATTGTAAAAGCGTTGAAGAATGGAAAAGTAATATTGAGAAAAGTATTGGCTTAGAATATGAAAAAAAATCAGAAGAACTTTTTAATTCAGCTATTATCGATCAATTTATCAAATTAGTAGACCCTGTATTACCAACATCAATGCTTGATAATTACTTGAATAATATTGTAAGAGAAGTTGTCGAGAATCAAAAGATGTCATCTCCAGCTACTACTAACAAAGATGGTAGAGTAGTTGCGGATATTGATGAGGCAAAAATAAAAGAAGAATACAAGCTATTTGCAGAGAATAATTTAAAATGGTATTTATTGAGAAAAGTCATGATTAAAGATTTAGATATTTCTATCGATAAAAACGCAGTAGATAATTTTATCCAAGAAGCGATTGAAAAAAATGATAGTCAGAAAGCTGAAATTGAAAGATTCTATAAGAAAGAATCTAATAAAGTTAAGCTATCTGATGATTTATTAGATCAAAAAATATTAGACATGTTAAAAGAACATTCAAAAGTTAAAGAGAAAGATACTAACACAGCAAATCTTCATGCTGGGCATAATCATCCGTAATTATTATGGGACATCTTAGCGGTTTTATAGGAATTTTCACATTACTCTTTATTGCATTTTTATTATCTGAGAATAAAAAAAATATTAATATAAAAATAGTTTCTATTGGACTCACTTTACAATTTATGTTTGCTATTTTTATTCTTAAAACTCCTTTTGGAGCTCCTATTTTTAGTTTTTTAGATCAAGCAATTACAACTTTGATTAGTTTTTCTGATTCGGGTGCTAATTTTTTATTTACATCGTATATAGATGGAGTAGGATTTCATCCCGGTTTAGTTAATTTTGCTTTCAAGACTTTACCAACAATTATTTTCTTTTCAAGTCTGGTTTCAGTTTTATATCATTTTGGTGTTATACAGGTAATAGTAAAATTTATAGCCCGCTCTATGCAAAAAACAATGGGTACTAGCGGATCTGAAACATTAAGCGTTGCTGGTAACATCTTTTTAGGACAAACAGAGTCTCCATTAATGGTAAGACCTTTTATTGATAAAATGACTAAATCAGAATTGATGGCAGTCATGACCGGAGGATTTGCAACTGTATCTGGAGGCGTATTAGCAATCTATGTATCATGGTTATCAAATATTCCAGGGATTGCAGGACATTTATTAGCAGCTTCTGTTATGTCAGCTCCAGCAGCACTTGTAATCGCTAAGATTATTTATCCTGAAACAGCAGTATCTGATACTATGGGAGATCTTAATATAGAAATCAAACAGTCTCATACGAATGGAATGGAAGCATTAAGTACTGGTGCCACCGATGGCTTAAAATTAGCAGCAAATATCGCTGCAATGTTAATTGCATTTATATCCTTTGTGGCCATGATTAATTTCCTTCTTGCTTTCTTAGGCACATCAATGGAATCTATCTTCGGATTTATATTCAGGCCTTTAGCATGGACAATGGGCGTTCCTTGGGATGAAGCTCAAATGGTAGGGATGTTAATGGGAAAGAAGATTGTTTTAACAGAATTAATTGCTTATGGAGATTTGCAAAGAATTATAGCAGACGGAATGATGACTGAACGTACGGCTATTATTTCCACATATGCTTTATGTGGATTCTCTAATTTTGGGTCTATTGGTATCCAGTTAGGTGGTATTGGAGCAATGGCCCCAAATCGTAAAAAAGATCTAGCAAAATTGGTTACAAAAGCTATGTTTGGTGGTGCTCTAGCCTCGTGGCTAACTGCTACAATTGCAGGCCTTTTAATCTAGTTATTTAAAAAAGATAATATTTTTTAATTTTTTAGTTGGTTATCTGTATAAACCGTTATAATTTGCGTGGCTTTTGCGTCAAAAAAATGCAAAAGAATTTTTTAGTTATTTGAAAATTTACTATGTAGAACCTTTGTCTTTTAATCCTGGAGTCGATATACGAACAAACTTAAACAATACAATTGAGAGTTTGATCCTGGCTCAGGACGAACGCTGGCGGTGTGCTTAACACATGCAAGTCAAGGAGAATTTTATCTTCGGATAAATAGTAAACTGGCGAACGGGTGAGTAACGCGTAAATAACTTGCCTCGGAGATTGGGACAACATTGGGAAACCAGTGCTAATACCAAATAATGCAGCGGGCCCTTCGGGGCATAGTTGTTAAAGTAGGCTTCGGCTTACACTTCGAGATAGATTTGCGTCCGATTAGTTAGTTGGTAGGGTAATAGCCTACCAAGACCGAGATCGGTAGCTGGTCTGAGAGGATGATCAGCCACACTGGAATTGAGATACGGTCCAGACTCCTACGGGAGGCAGCAGTGAGGAATTTTGCACAATGGGCGAAAGCCTGATGCAGCAACACCGCGTGATTGATGAAGTTTTTAGGAATGTAAAAATCTGTCGTAAGGGAAGAAATGTTTCGGATGTTAATACCATCTGTTACTGACGGTACCTTACAAGAAAGGACCGGCTAACTTCGTGCCAGCAGCCGCGGTAATACGAGGGGTCCTAGCGTTGTCCGGATTTACTGGGCGTAAAGGGTACGTAGGCGTTTTAATAAGTTATATGTTAAATATCTTAGCTTAACTAAGAAAGTGCATATAAAACTGTTAAAATAGAGTTTGAGAGAGGAACGCAGAATTCATGGTGGAGCGGTGACATGCGTAGATATCATGAGGAAAGTCAAATGCGAAGGCAGCCTTCTGGCTCAAAACTGACGCTGAGGTACGAAAGCGTGGGGAGCGAACAGGATTAGATACCCTGGTAGTCCACGCCGTAAACGATGAGTATTTGGTGCTGGGGGATTCGACCCTTTCAGTGCCGTAGCTAACGCGATAAATACTCCGCCTGGGGACTACGATCGCAAGATTGAAACTCAAAGGAATTGACGGGGACCCGCACAAGCGGTGGAACATGTGGTTTAATTCGATGATACGCGAAGAACCTTACCTGGGTTTGACATGTCAGAGAAAGTTTTCCGAAAGGAAATCCTTTTAATAATTTATTATTAAACTCTGTCACAGGTGATGCATGGCTGTCGTCAGCTCGTGTCGTGAGATGTTAGGTTAAGTCCTGCAACGAGCGCAACCCCTATATTTAGTTGCCAGCACATAATGGTGGGGACTCTAAATAGACTGCCCGGAATAACCGGGAGGAAGGTGGGGATGATGTCAAGTCAGTATGTCCCTTATACCCAGGGCTACACACGTGTTACAATGGATGGTACAAAAAGTAGCAATTCCGCG
>Ga0310124_10000887_pt1 | contig 21217 bp, 22 predicted proteins | sample CB11b_AW_Bot5_MG_FD_203507 | JGI IMG/M metagenome (GOLD analysis project Ga0310124, IMG submission 203507) | Marine microbial communities from Western Arctic Ocean, Canada - CB11b_AW_Bot5 | ecosystem: Environmental > Aquatic > Marine > Oceanic | place: Canada: Western Arctic Ocean | collected... | reverse complement strand
GCGACTACAACGGCTGCAACAATGGCCAGAACTGCAACACCCGCCCCGGAGAAGCGCACAGTTGGACCTACCTCAACGACATAGATGGCAGTGAGAAGTCTGATTGGGATGTGTCGTCCACTCCGTTCGCGATCATCCTGCAACCAAACGGCGTGGTAGCATGGAACATGGGACAGCATGATCAGCAGGAGGGTGGGCTTCCAGTGGCGATGAACAACCTGTTCGGCGGTGGTGCTTGAATGCTGCACGAACTCGATCCAATGCTCTACGTGCTCGCCGTCATCATCGGAGCAGGTTGCCTGATCTCTTCGCCTGTCAGTCGCGCTCCTCTGAAGGCGTTCAAACTTGAGTCGATCTCCGACTGGCCACACAGCCGCCGGATGCTGCTCGGTCTGAACGTGGTCATCTTCGGAGGTCTGCTGGCCTCAACATGGACATGGGTCATCCATCGCCAGTTGCTAGGCGGGGGGGCGAGCTCCGCCTGCACCGTGCAAGGCTGTCACACACTCATAGGAGACAGTCGCTGGAACGAGGTCCCAATGCTGGGTGTCGAATGGGGGATATTCGGGCTGCTGGCATTCACCGTGCTCGGCTTCATCGCCCTCTCGCTGCTGTTCTCTCCAACAGAGGGCTGGAACCGCACCTGGCTCAAGGGTGGCCTCGTTTTCTCAGGCCTCGGCCTTCCCGCAGTCGCCTGGCTGGTGCTGGTCGAACTCGTCCTCGCCGAAGGCGCCCCGGTAATCTGCCCCTTCTGCACGATGGCGCACATCGCCACCGTCGCCTCGTTCGTACTGTTCCTGCTGCTCTCGAGGTCGCATGATGGCGACGATTGGGAAAAGGCGGTAGAGCCACTCGCCTGAGTCACACAAGCAGTCACCCTAAGGACGCTATTCCATTCCTTGGCCTAGGGTTGGTAGACGCCGCCGAGTTCGAACATCTGTTCGTCGGTATCCTTCTCGACGGGCAGCAGGCGCATGACAGTCACTTCGATCCTTTCGCTGGCAGGATACTCCTCGCGCAACTCCTGATAGAGACGCGCCTGAACGTCGTCCACGTCCCGGCCGCGCAGGATGGAAAGGTGTTTGAGGGGATCCTCCCCCGGAATCTCTACGATGTACTCGACGATCCATTCACGCGTGACGACGACTGTCTCGTCCCGCAAGTCTTCGGGTTCGGTTTCCCTCTCCATCAAGATGATAATGGCGGTAATAGGTCATAAAGCAACTCATTGAACATACGCGAACGGGGATACGAATACCTTATTGGGGTCCACAGACAAATCAGGAAGTTTCGGGGGAAGAGTTCGCACCGAACGCAATACGGGCGTCAGGCATCCTCGGCGGGCCCCTCTATGTCGAATCCGGTCCAACGCGCCAGTCGTGACGAAATCTCGGGCGCCATCAACATACAGGAGAGGAATAGTATGGCGACCAGAACCCATCCGCCACCGGCTCCTTCGGGCACCTCATCCCGTTGCATGGCCGAGACGGCGCCGAGAACGCGCAGGTCATCGAACCCGATGACCGATTCATGCACCACCGTGAATCCGAGGCTGCCGAGCGTCCATGATGTGTCAGGTACCAACTGGAGTCTCAGATGAATCTCGTCGCCGTGGCGTTCGAGCGTGGCGCTCCATGCCTCGACAGGTTCAGCGAATGCCACTGAAGCCGCCGCCGCTTCCCGCTGTGAGTCGGCCACTTCGGTCAGTGGTACCTCAATCAGCGCCCGCGCCACACCCTGATGCCTGATGATGCCATTCATCTGGGCAGCCTCCTCCGACCCGAGGTCAACGTCGTCTTCTGTCACGAACAGGCTCAATTGGGTGTCGTTGAGATTCTGGCCCGCCACCACATCGAGGAGCACATCGATGATGATGGAGACGTGCGTGCGTTCTACTCTCAGGTCCAACTCAGTGTCAGCCCTTCGCTCGCTCTCTGCCGCCAGCAGCAGCAGCTGCAGCCTTCCCTCGCTCACCTCTCCTGTGAACTGCCCTTGACCATCGTGCCAGATGGTCGGGACGGGAAGCGTGGCTGGATTTTCTCCTACCCGCACTATTCTGTGCGACGAGATTCGTGTTCCGAGCGGATCGGAACCATCGTCCGGGTGTAGGGCGACCCGCTGGACCCGCGGAGAAACAGATTGTTCGAAAGCGCTCACGCGCGGGTCGCTACGAGCGCAGATTTCGCACCACGTGGCTGTGACCTGTTCTTGCAGGACCGTGCCACCACCGCTCACCTGCAGTGAACCTTCGAGCAGCGATCCTTCGCCCATCGGTGACGCTGTGGCCGGCAGCGCGAGCGCTGATGCCAGCAGCAATGTCAGCGCCAGCGCGCGGACAACGACTGGTGAAGGTTGCGTACCACTCGTTTGCGCCATGCTATCCAGCACGCGCATCCCACGCGCCCCCTTTACATATGCCCGGCGGCGCCGGCCGCACGATGAGCAACCGGCGAGGGTCGACGAACCGGAGCGACGCATGGCGACGCGAGGCTCGCAACACGGGTTATCGCACACGTTCCGCGTTCAAGTTGAAGCAGATCCAGGAGAGGTTCGGGGTGATCCGGCGGGGCGACACCGTCCTCGATGTCGGCTGTCACCCAGGGGGTTGGTCCCAGGTGGCAGTGGAGGAGACGGGCGAGGATGGCGCGGTCATCGGAGTCGACCTGAAGGGATGCGCACCGGTTGACGGCTGCACGTTCGTTGTCGGCGACATCACCGATGAAGGTACACAGCAGCGCATCCGCGACGCACTCGACGGTGAGCTCCTGCGTGTCGTGGTTTCGGACATCTCCCCTGGGTTGACGGGGCAGTACGAGATGGATCAGGCGATCTCAACTGAACTCGTGTGCTCGGTGTTCGATTTCGCATACCCTCTGATGGGCTCAGGCGGGGTATTGGTGACCAAGGTGTTCCAGGGTAGAGGTATCGAGGCGCTCATTGCTGCAGCGAACACCCGCTTCTCCACTGTGCAGCGATTCTCTCCCGATGCCAGTCGCAACAGCTCCTCTGAAACATACCTGGTATGCCGCAACAGGAAGGAGAAACCCAGCAAGGGAACTGGCACCATGTCTGTTCAAGATTTAGTGGATCGGAGCCTTGCAGATGATGGATTCGTGATACCCGCGGGCGAGTCTGACGGGCGGCGAGAAGCAGGCCGCGTCGGATTCAGATTGGTCAAGTCCACCTCCGGCGATGACGAGTGACGTTCACTTTGAGGCGTCGTGGTGAACGCGAAGGCCGCGGCGTGCACTTTCATTTTCGGCTCACCCCTGCCGCAACAGACAACCCGTGGCGCTCAGTTGACCTTGGTATGTCTCGAACGATGAGAACGACGAAACGGAATGGAAGAACGAATGGAAACGATGCCACCAGCGGGAGAACGCTGGCGATCCTGCGTCATGCAGGGATCGCCGAGTCGGTGGGGAGTGGCGAGGGTGACGCGGCACCCAAACCTGCTCGAATGCAGGTGCGAGAACTCAAGCCTGGAGCAGGGTTCACCAGTCTGGAGGTACTCGTGCTGCGCCGTTATCCGCGGCGGTTGGTCTCAAGCCCCAACTACCATGGTGCGGTAGCGGCCGGATGCGCTCGTGATGAGACCGGAATCGTCGGACTGGTTCTGTGGGGCAATCAGGTCGACCAGGTGAGCACGGGGAACGTCGTGCGCATCGAGGGCGGATGGTGCCGGCGCAGCCACGGGGAACTGGTTGTCAGCACAGGACGTCATGGTCAGTTGACCGTGCTCGACTCGTGAGTGCCCACAGCCACGTCGTCTGCCGTTGAGCAATCATAAAAGGGGGCAGCCGTTCGGCGGTCCACCGGAGGTTGTGAGCATGAGCAAGAAAGTCGAGGTCTGCACCGCCTCAGGGCTCCCGTTGACCGAGAAGATGAGCACCGCTTTTCCCTGCCCGAGCTGCGGCGAGGGCATCGGTCGCAGCGCCCGTTGCCGCAACCAAGGTGTCCCATACATCTGCCCCGGTTGCGGCTTCAAGGGCCCCTGAGGTGGAACGATGGGACGTGTAGCGATTCGTTACAAGATAATGTGCGACCCGGACGCTGACGCCGCCGCCGACGCGATTGCTGCCGCAATGGAATCCTTGGAGAGCGATGTCGGCGTCGTGCAGATGGTCGAGATCAAGCCGCTCGCCTTCGGAATCATGTTCGTCGAGGCACACTGTGTGATCGTCGAGGGCGACGGCACGCTCGACTCCTTCGAAGACGAAATCCGCGCAATATCCGGGGTCGGCGAGATCGAGGTCCTGCAGATCGGTCTCATCTGAACTGTGTTCGCAGCATTGTCCGCTCGGCGCCGCTACTCTCACTGCTGGTGTATCGGCGTGCGCATCAGTTCGCGCATCAAGGTGGTCGCATAGGTACCTGGTGGCAGACTGAAGCGGAAGCGAACGGCGCCACCATCGGGGTGCCAGCATTCCCCGGGCTGCGGGCCATCCGTCCAGCGATGGCTGAGGTCGTCCCCCTCGACCACCGCAGCCACTTCATGCGTCAGTTCCACGAATTGCGCGGTCAGTGCTCGCCGCGTCCCTCTCGTTGTCAGGCGAGGAATCTCTGGGACCTTCCAGTCAGTCGAGTCTAGTTCAAGGTTAACCAACACCGCGCGCTCCAGTTCTCCGACCTCATCCAACGCAGCCACGGATTCGGAACCCGGCAGCGGGCCGGTGACTGCCAGCCTGCCGAGGCGACAGTTTCGTGCGATACGCTCCAAGGTGTCTTCTTCGACGGTGGAGAGTTTTCCGACATCGACCTTCCCACCCTCCAGCAGTGGTCCGACTAGGTCGCCGACGAGGGGTGAGGTCAGTGGCATGTCCCGCTCGATCCGCTCTACCAGCACATGATTGAACACAAGTGACTGCAACGCGTGGATGGTCATCAGTTGCAGGTTGTTCGGTAGTTTGCGGAACGCTCCGCGCCAATCATTCTCACGTCCCTTGAGGTGATTGAGCATATCCCGCTCAAAACCGAGTTGTCTGGGAATCACCTCCAGCGCCGCTTCCACCGACCGCTGCTTGCGCCAACATTCACGGAAAAGCGCCACCTCCTCTGACTCTCTCTGCCCGGGCATGCCAAGGTAAGTGTCCACAGCCCCTTGGAAATCACCTTCCAGCACATGGCGTCCAACCTCTGCGGTGACCGGCCGCATCGAACCGAACCGCTGCGGACCGATCCAGTTGGGGAAACGGGATTCACCAAGCCGTGCATCGAGGGCGGCGATAATCGAATCCACCTGCTCGACTGCTTGCTCGCCGCTCATCGGGGTTCCGTCAGCGTAGGCACAGCCGCGCACCACGACTGTGAATCTGTTGCGCTCATGGTCCCCCAAGCGTAACTTCTGGTGGCTACGTCCGAGCACCTCGATGTCGACGTCCTTCAACTCAACCCCCTCGACCTTGTGCACTGGGGCATCGATGACGAACAGTTGTGTGGTCACTGCACGTTTGTCCTTCGTCCCCGAGAAGAAGATTCTCTTGCGGCTGATGCTCAACTCCCGTGCCAGTCTACTGACGAAGCGGTTGGTCTCCCAGTCCGTGAGTGTGATGCGGGCGACCGTGAACCTGCCTTTGTGGTCGAGCGCTGGTGTTTTGGCCACCTCCTCGACGCGGAAGTCTTCGACCCGCACCTTCAGCAGTCCGCCGACACCCTCCGCCTCTGATATCCAGGTTGAGAGTCCGAGGCTCCGCGCCAGTTCGTCTTCGGGCATCGAGCAGCCGCCTCAGGACAACTTTACTTTCCCGAATTCCTTAGCGAGTCCGGAGCACAGACTCTTCAGAATCTTTGATGCATTCTTGCCTTTCTTCACTCGGATGTAGATTTCCGGTTCGTCCAGGCTGGGGTGGCCTAGGAAGTAGTTCGCATATTCGACATCCTTGTTATCATTCAGTCGACTGCGAAACAACTGCAGAGCTGTGTGACTCTCTCCAGTGATGCGCATTCGCAGTTCTCCGCCCTCATCCAAAAGCACCTTGATCGCCATAGTGAACAGTCCGGCGACCTGAGCGCCCATTTTCAACCTTTGGAGCAATCCGGCCGCTCCGCGGCCTCGGTGCCTTCGTTGTTATCAACCGACTTCATTTCGGCCGTTCCATGTCCAGCGACAGCGTTCTGCCCTCTGCAGAGAGGTTGGAGTCGCTACTCAAGGTGGGAGCCTTGCCACTGCTCACCGGCGCCTTCCTGCTCACCTTGGTGCTTGGATCGTTCCTGTTCCCACTTCCCTCGTTCCATACCGATCTGGCCGAGTTCAGTCCTGAATCAGATACTGACGTGGCCGAGACGCGCATCCTGAAGAATTTCGGGGAGGAGTCCCGCCTGCTCGGTGTACATGTGACGAGCACCTCCAGCGACGGCAATGCCCTGAGCATCACTTCGCTGCAGCAGCAACAGACCGACCTTGAGGCGTTGCGCGAATGGGCCACTCAGAACGGCCATCTCATCGAGGGGTCGATGACTGCACCGGAGATAATCCAGCGAGCGCTCGATGAGGAGGCTGACGACGGACTCAGCCTACAGAATGTCACCAGTTGGGAGCAGTTGATCAACGAAACCGTTCCAGAGGGGACACAGTGCATCGACGGGGCGGCTGATGAGGAACTGGTGACCTTGGCGGGATTCGCCAAGGATGCATTGATTCATCGGGACCTGGTGTTCGAGGAGACCACCTGCGCTTGGCTCGACGCGAACCGCTCTTCGGGGGATGCTGCCCCGTTCGCATCGAGCACGCTGTGGGTGCTGTACATCAATCCGGAACTTGAGGACGAGGTCCGACAGAACATGGTGAACCAGTTGCGCCTGCAACTGAACCAGATGGAGGCATCCGATGGGAGCATCCTCGATTATGGTGTCATCTCCAACGATCTCATCAGCCACGACATCAATCAGGGGACCCTTGGCAACCTTGTCTGGCTGATCGCCGGTGCAGTCGCGGTGGTAGTACTGCTGCTCGCCATAGCGTTCCGCTCGGTCCAAGGGGTGGCCTTTCCTCTCGTGGCTCTCAGCATGGCGTTGGTGTGGACCTATGGGGCTCTCGCAGTCTTCCACACCCGCTTCTCAGTACTGGAGGTCGCCGTGGCTCCCGTGGTCTTGGGCCTCGGTATCGATTACTCGATTCACCTGCAACGGTTCTACAACGTGGCGCGAGACAAGGGACAGGATGCAGCCGCTGCCTGGGTTTCTGCCTGCCGCGCTCTCTCACTCCCACTGTCGATCGCTGTGGTCACCACTATTGCTGCCTTCCTCGCCAACGTCGTCTCACCTCTCCCCCCCGTGCGCCTGTTCGGACTGACACTCGCCTTCGGTGTTCTGTCGGCGTTCGTGACCGCCACCGTCGTCGTCGGTTCGATGCATGTGCTTATGGAAAGTGCAAGGGGCAGGATTTCTCGCACAGCCGAACGAGATTTGACCAGTCGCTTCGCACGTGAACTCGTCATCACCCAGCGTAGGACTCAAGCGGTGGTACTCGTGCTGGTCACGCTGCTCACTGTCGGCTCGGTAGTGATTGCCGCGTCCCGCCTCGAGACCGAGTTCGACTTGAGCGACTTCCTCGAAGAGGACATGGAGATCATGCAGGTCAGGGATGAGTTGTTCGCCTCCTACGAGGTTACTGGCTGGAGTCCGATCTACATCCTGATTGAGCCGCAGCCAGGCGACGATGCGATTGTGGACGATGGGGCATTCGTAGATTCCCTCGACCAGATGGATGCCCGTATCCGACTCGCTCCACGGGTCATCATCCCCCGCTCCGCCGGCGAAGGGAATGCGATGTACGAAGCCGTGCACCCTCTGCTCGTCGACGCAATCGAGCAGGACCCCGATTTCGGCCACAGGCACAACTTATCCTTGCTCGGCAACGAACTCGTGACATCGGCCAACTACCAGTCAGGAGATTTGGCGGCAGCATTGGCGGAATTGAGCCAGAACAACTCCTTGGCGGACCCCTTGACCGGCGATGACTGGAGTACTCGGGTCGCGAATTCCGTTGTCCTTGACGAGTCCGGAGGTCAGGCGCGCATCCTCTTCATGCGTGTCGAGGTGCAGGTGCAGGCATCATCGAACAGCGAGATCAAGGAATCTGTCGACGGTATGCTGGAAGTTGTCGAGCAGTCTAGTGGACGATACGGAATGGATGCACGCATGTATGTTACAGGAGACCTCGTGGCTCTGACCCTCGTGATGCAGGGATTGACGACCTCGCAACTGGAATCCACGGGCATCAGCTTGGTTGTCTCGTTTATCGTTCTGCTCGCCATCACGCGGCGAATCGGACCGGCAGTGATGGTGATCACTCCGGTGGCCGTCGCCGCCGTATGGGTGGTAGGGGGAATGGCGCTGCTGAACCTCAACTGGAATGTGCTAACGGTGATGGTCACTGCGTTGACCATAGGGCTGGGAATCGATTACTCGATTCACGTATGGAGGCGGTTCGAGGTTGCCTGCAACGAAGGCAAGGATCCTTGGTCGGCACTGCGTGAGACCCACGCTACGACAGGAGTCGCACTACTGCTCTCTGCTGGGACAACCATCTGTGGATTCCTGGTACTCTGCCTCTCGCCTATGCCCGTAGTGCAGGACTTCGGAATCGTCACCGCCATGACTGTGTTCTTCTCGCTGCTGCTGGCACTTGGGCTGCTGCCGATCCTACTGGTCATGGACAGCACGTTCGAGGGTGGATGGAACGGCGACTCTCAGGATGATTCCTGAAACAGTTCGGTCAGTTCCAGTCCCTGTTCGCGCGCCACCAGAGCAAGAGCCATCCACAACGTGATGTCGCCGAGCGCACGGATTTTCCTCTGCGCCCTGCGCATTACCTCCTGACGTTCGAGTCCGCAACCAGAAGATATCGCTTCCAACAGCGTCGGGATATCATCACCCAGACTCGAATCCACTCGTTCTATAGATTCCTTGGTTGTCTCTGAACCATCTGTTGGAAAAGGCTCAGCATCGAGGCCGGTTCGAGAGGGAGACTCCACTCCATCTTTGGGTTCGGATGATTTATCTGGCGGCAGGGGAGGTGGTTCGAGAAGCAGATTCTGACGGGGGAACCATCCAAGGGGAATTTCCACCCCCTCTAGGTCGACCCCAGGCAGAAGGCCCCCTCCATCGCTAGTGATCCAGCCGGACTGCACTAGACGTGCGAGCACCTCGTCAGCATCCACGGGGGAGAGCCATCCGAGGTCGAGACTCCATGACCGAGTGACCTGCCCGGAGTCGAGTGTTGCCTGCGCCCACGGTCTCCATGTTAGCGCAAGCAGACGACGCAGGTCCTCGCGCGCCTCCTCTTCAAGCGTCATATCCTCTCCTCGAGCATTCTCGCCCCGTCGAGCACCCATCCGATAACACGCCGGTCACCCCTCATCAACTGCACCTGTCGCCCCTCAGCCGGAGCCAACCACCATCGAAACCGCTGCAGCAGGTCATCGGGCAGCATCCTCCACACCCTGTCAAGGTCACCTCTACGTCTGCTCACGAGAAGCACGGCAGAAGGACCCGTGCTCATCAGTTCTCGCAATCTCGGGATGAGGCTGTCTGCAGTCCAGCCGCGTACGGAGCCGCCGTCCGAAGGAATGAGCGCACGCAACAGGATCTGCTCGGAGAGTGCGTGACCGAGTTCGATCTCCGTATCGGGAGCCCACGCATCGATGGCGACGCGCACCGCTCCGAGCATCAGCAGGTCGACCAGGTCTTTGTGCAGGCTCACGTCGGCATCGACCTGTACCTCACCCCATGAGGGGATGAGCAGTCGCAACTCATCGAGCGGAAGCCCCCCTCGTCCATCCCTACGGATTTCGAGGTGCATCGAGACGTTCTCGAGCCGCGGGTCGTCGAATACAACCGGCCCTGGAAGCAGCCGGGTACCTCCCCAGACGAACCTGGCCAAGGTCTGCACCATGTTCCACCTCTGTCGCCGTAAGTGGCGAAGTGGCATCAACCCGCCGCTTGAAGAATCATGTACCGGTGCCGTCGTGCACGCAGTGATGGCGGATTCATCGAGTGCATCTTTCGACACCGGCGAACCGGTTGTCACTCCCGCTGACGAGGCGCTTGAACCAGCGCCGGCCGGAGATGCCAGGCCATTCAGCACAGCGTTTCTGGCACTCGTTGTGGTGGCCATGCTGGGGAGTGTGGTGATGATGCGCGTCTACCTGCCTTACGCGCGCGAGGGTTCGCGCGACCTCCTCGAAGAGGGGATTGTGCTCGAGGAGGTGGCCAACGGCCTCGGAAGCCCGTCCTGTTTGCACTGGCATGACAGTGTCTGGCTGCTCGTCTGCGACCGGGAAGGGCGTCTGCTAGTGCTCGAGATGGACGAGAGCGGCGACTTCGCAGCCCCAGTGGAACTGTTGACGGGATTGGACAGGCCGCACGGTTCGCTGACGTGGACGGACCCGGACAACGGTAGTGAACGACTGTTCGTCACGGAGGCGGGCAAGTTGACCGCGTGGGACCTGGAAGCGGACACTGATCCGGGAAGTTGGGGTTTGGGTGTCGGCGATGTGCTGGTGAGCGGCATCCCTTCGGGAAATCACCAGACGAACGCAGTGCTGCCCGGAATCAACGGCAGTCTGCTCTGGCACAGCGGCTCGACCTGTAACATCTGTACTGAGGATGACGAGCGCAACGCCGCGCTGCTCGAGGTAGATCCGTGGACTGGTGAGCATTCCGTTGTGGCGAGCGGGGTGCGCAACTCGTATGACGGGGCTTGGATGGATGGGGTAGGCTACCTGTTCACCGACAACGGCCGCGATTGGGATGGGGAAGATTACCCCCCAGAGGAACTCAATCTGTGGGTGGCTGGCGCCGCCTACGGATGGCCCGACGACTCCCCCGAAAATCCCTCACCTGAAGGGACCCTCGGCCCGGTTGCCACGTTCACCCCTCACTCCTCGATAAATGGCATCGACGTGCGCCCCGAATCTTCATCCCTGCCCGGGGGAAACCGAACTGTCTACGTCACGGTGTTCGGTTCATGGAACACCCTGGTCCCCAATGGGGAGCAACTCATACGCATCGATATGGTGCCGGATTCCAACACCTCTCAAGGTTGGCGTAGTGAGGTAACGGTGGTCATAGACGATCTGCCAACGGTTCTGCCCTTGCGCTTCCACCCAGACGGTGATCTCTACTTCTGCCAGTACAGTCAGGGAAACCTGCTCAGACTCACATCAAGTTGAGTTATTCCCGTACGAGGGGTTGATGGCGCACGACCGTGTGCGCGCGCTCAGGGCTGGTATCACCAGCGATGTGATGACTGAATAAGGGTCGATGGTCGAGAGGCACGAATGAACAACGCGAAGGAGGCTGAAATCATGGCTCACGAATACATCCCACGCGATCCGCGAACAGGCAGGCCACTGGTCACAGGTCGTCGGCGCAGGAGGGTTGTGGACGATGCATATCGTCCTGAAAAAGGCGCCTGGGACTCAATCCCCATCCCGGATGTGCTGCCGCTTGCAACTGGAGTACTGCAGGCGTGCGAGGTGCTGTGGTGCGGCCAGCCGCACCTGATAAGTCGGCCAGATGCCGTGCGTGCGCTACCACGCGTCAGCCGGAAGAGTGAGGTCGAGACTCACCAAGCGCTCGTCGCCGCCCTGTCAGACATCAAACCAGAGGTGCGAGTCGCCGGTCTGTCCGTGCTACCATACTGCGCGTTGAACAAAGTGGATGACCTGTTTGAACACCTGCACGAGTTGCTGGATGATGTGGACTCCAGCGTGCGTAAGGCGGCGTCGAACTGTCTGGCCATCGTGGCGCCCGTGTTTCCGTCGGCCACCGAGGAAACGCTCAGGAGGGAGTTGAGAACGTCTGTCAAATACCGTTCGAAGGCGGCCTTCAAGGCGTTGCGAGAGTTGTGTCAGGTATGGCCTGAGGTGGTGGTCGTTCATCTGGACGAACTGCTGCGCGAGGACGATGTCCTGTTGCGCACCGAGGCGAGCAAATTGCTACCGCGTCTCTCCAAGACCCGTTCGGCTGCGGTTTGGGACTTGATTAGCTGGTCGCTGCAGGACGAGGCGCCCTCAGTGCGAGCTCACGCGGCGCGGACGCTGACGTCATTGGCTGACAGCGCCCCAAGACTCGCGGCGATCCTGCTCGAGACGGCCCTGTTCGACGAGGACGACGATGTCCGCACACACGCTCTGCGTTCGCTGAACCGCATGGATGTCACCGGATTCCGCATGAAGCGACTCTGTCTCGACGGAGCACGCGACCGTCACCGTGCGATTCGGCGCACCTGCATCCTCATGCTTCCACGCCTGCTGATTGAGTCCGAGGTGCGTGAGCAAGCCAACCAGTTGTTGCTACAGGAGACGGACCCCGAACTGTGTGACTTGCTGAGTGGCATGATAACTGACCTGCAACTCGAAGGTACCGAGGAGGAGAAGAACCGCTTCCTCGCTCCTCTTCCAGTCGATGATCAAGCCATGCCGAGGGATGAATTCGGGCAGGGTGAACCGCCTAGGTTGCTGGCCGACATCGATGCCGAAGTGGCTGAACAGGAAGGTGATGCACTACGTCTGGGTGAGGGCCAACGTCACCTTCCGGGGGAGCAACCACCCGATGGGCTGGTCGACCGTCCTGAGCCCGACGAAGTCGGCATTGGATTCGATGTTGATGCTGAACATGACGTTGATGAGGACCCCGATTGGCAGGATGCCATAGATGGCGCCGACCTTGGGAAACAAGATCATGATTGGGTCCCCGAAGAAGATGAGGCTAATTGACCCCGTAGGGGTCATGCGGCAGCGTTAAAGAGGGAGGGCAGGTGGCCCGCAGCGCCGAGGTGCATGCTTGAGCGACGAATCGGGTGATTGGAAGGGCGAGCAGTTCGAGCGCCTCTGGCACGGTCGCAATGCCAAGGGCAATAATCCTGTGAAGGCGGCTAAATTTCGGCAGTACATCCGAGAACATGTGCGCCAGAAAATTCCCGACATCAAGTCGGTCAGCCGCAAGCGTCATTCGCGCAAGGAAGGTTCCAGTGGCCACATCGATGAGAGTCGCTACCTGACAAAGGAGTACTGCCGCAAGTACTGGATGGGCGAGCTCCAACAGGAGATTCGCGACGCTGAGACCTACTGAACTCCCGCGGTGAACCTGATATGAGCACGAATGCGTTGAGCACGACCCTCTTCAGTGAGTGGGATCTTGAGGACTGTACCCAGCAGGCCATCAATGAGCTGGGCTGGGATGCTGCCACGCCCATTCAATCCGAAACCATACCCATCGCGCGCAGCGGGCGGGACATCATCGGACAGGCGCGCACCGGTTCAGGCAAGACCGCTGCCTTCGGCATCCCGATGATTGAGAGTTGTTCACCGAGTGGAAAACTGCAGTCGCTTACGCTGGTCCCTACTCGAGAACTTGCGGTACAGGTCACAGATGAACTGTCCCGTCTGCAGGGCGACAAGGGACTGAAGTTGATCACCGTCTATGGGGGAACAGACCTCGAGAAGCAGGCGAAGAAACTCGACGCTGGTGTCGACATCATCATCGGTACACCAGGGCGTGTCATCGACATGTGCAAGCGCGGCCATATCGATCTCTCTAGTCCGCATATCCTCTGTCTCGATGAGGCAGACCGGATGCTCGACATGGGGTTCTTCCCGGATGTTATCTGGGTGCTCGAGCGAATGACCAACCGTAGCCAGACGCTGCTGTTCAGTGCAACCTTCCCACCCGAGGTGCTGGAAGCGGCGCACGAATTCATTCCCGACGCGGAACATGTCCTCTCCGATGAGATGGAACTGGAGATTCCTGAGATCGAGCAGCGCTGGATATCTGTCGGCCGCGCCAACAAACTATGGGCGCTGGGTCGCATCCTCGCCACGATGGGAGATGATGATCAAGCGCTGGTGTTCTGCAACACCAAGCGCATGGTGGACATGCTCGTAGAGAGACTCGGCAAGTTTCGATTCCCCTCCACCGGCTTGCACGGAGACCTACCACAGAACAGGCGAGAGCGCATCCTGAACTCGTTCCGCGAAGGAAAGGAGCCGGTGGTGGTGGCGACCGACGTTGCCGCCCGCGGGCTCGATGTGGACGGAGTAACCATCGTCGTCAACTACGATCTTCCTTCTGACCCGGAAGTCTACGTCCACCGCATTGGCCGGACCGGTCGCATGGGTCGCGATGGTCAGGCGTGGTCGTTCGTAGGTCGCGAAGACCTCGATCAGTTGCAGAAGATCGCAACCACCTGGACGATGCACATCGAAGAATCTGGTCCCCCCGATCTCCCGGAACACCTTGACCGCGACCCCGTGAAGCGTCAGCAGGATTGGGGCGAAATGTCCAACGTATACGGAATGGTGCGAATTTCACTAGATGTCGGCGTCGACTCATCTGCGTCGAGCCGCGGCCTATCCGACTGGATCGTCAGCGAGGCTCGCCTTCCTGAGATCGCAATCGGCGAGATAGACGTCGGTGATTCGTCGTCCATCGTCGAGGTTCATCGCGATCGGGTCGAGACCGTACTCGACATCCTGTCCAAGCGCAGTTGGCAGGGTTCCGAAGTGAACGCCAAACTAGTCGAGTGAGCCGTCATTCCTCTTCAGAGGACGCATCGGTCGTATCCACTGCCTCGACTTCGAGCCTCACTGTGGCGATTGCGACGAGTGATGTGCCCAGCAGCAGTTGGCGCAGCGCTATTCCCGAGATGTCATCCCATTCGTGCAGTTCCCTGCCACACGCCGCTGAGATGACGCCTTCGCACCCCTCTGCCTCCAGTTTATGCTGGCGTGCCTCGTCGTCGAAAGCCAACGTGTACGCTCCGACCGCCGCTAGCAACAGTCCTACCGCCAAAACCGCCTTCGACCAGTCCGGAAGCGATTCACGAACGGCAAGCCGCCTCTGGACGGGGCCACGTTTCTCTATGCGCCGCTGGTGGCGGCGCAGATGTCCTGCGCCATCGGAGACTACGAACCAGATCAGCCAGCCGACGACGATGAGCAGCATGAAACCGATACGCAGCATGAATTCGTGGAACCGCCACATCGGTTCCTCGCATCCGTAGACACCCGGTTCGGCTTGGCAGCCACTGACAGCCAGCGGGTAGAGAACGAGCAGACGAGCCATGTTGATTATCTGCAGCGCGACTGCCATGGAGAGGATTCCCCGGACCTTCAGGCGCCCCGGCACTCCCGGAGAGATTGCGATTAGCAGCGAGACGAACACGACCTCATGCACACCCACGCACTCATCGGTGACCTCGAGCGGAATCGGCTGATAGAACGAGGAGTGGTCGAACTCCATCACTGTGGGCAGGCCGTAGGTGCTCTCCAACACTGTCACTGAGCTGGAGCCGAACAACATGGAGTGAAGGCTATTCCAGATCCAAGCGTCAGCCACCTGGATCCACGAGAGCGAGTCTGTTGGGTCGGTCAGCCAACGGTATACTAACTCCCCACCCAGCAGCACGACGATGACGCCGAGCATGAACACGACCTGCTCTCTCAACTCCTCGATGGAGATGTCATCGCTGCCTTGAGGCACATCTGCCATGTCTACCCTATGAGAGACGCCTCTATCAAACCCCCCCGTGGGTTCAAGACAGGTGTACGGTTCAGGGTGAGCGCAACCAGTCGCCGAGTGTGAACCGATGGCAGTTGAACAGAACGGAAACGACCCGGCGCATAGGTTGGATGTGGTGGGCTACCTCTGCCCTGTACCAGTACACGAGACGCGGCGGGTGTTGCAACAGATCAGCCCCGGTGAGCTGCTGGAGGTGTTGGCGGATGATCCGGAGACAAAGCATGATATCCCGCTGCTACTCGCCAGAGTCGGTGCTGAACTCGTATCGCTCGAGGACGTGGCAGGTGAATTCCGATTCCTGATTCGTGCCGGTGAAGGGGGTAAGACATGAGTGACACAGAGAATGCCCTCTTTGTCTCCGAGTCGAGGAAAGTCCCGCCCGACGCACGCCTGCCTACCGCGCATGGTGAATTTCGTATTCGCGTCTTCCACGAGGATGGAAAGAATCTCGACCACGTCGCCCTGACTATGGGTGACATGTCTGGGCCTGACCCCGTCCTCGTTCGCATTCATTCTGAATGCCTGACCGGAGATGCATTCGGCAGCCTGCGCTGTGACTGCGGCGCGCAGTTGGATGCTGCTCTCAGCGCCATCCACAAGCGCGGCTGGGGCTGCCTGATCTACCTTCGTCAGGAGGGGCGTGGCATCGGGCTGCGCGAGAAGATCCGCGCTTACCATCTCCAGGACCGAGGCGCTGACACGCTGGATGCAAATCTGCTGCTCGGTCATCCGGTGGACGCGCGCGACTACAGGATTGCAGCCGAGATTCTGAGGGGAGTCGACATCGACAAGGTATCCTTGCTCACCAACAATCCAGACAAGGTCGCGCAGCTTCGTTCACTTGACATCGATGTGATCGAACAGATGCCGCTCGTTGCAGGCCTATCGGAGGAGAATTTCGGTTATCTGACGACCAAGGTAGAGCGTATGGGGCACGAAATCGATGCGGACATCCTCAACGGCGATTGATGATTCCCGTACGGACGCATACGGAATGCAAGAGGGCCGCGACCGGAATTCGAATCCGGGCTGGCAGAGCCACAGTCTGCCGTCCTAACCACTAGACTACCGCAGCCATAGGTGGAACCGACCGGGCAGAGGCCGCTATTTCAACCGTTTGACAACGCTCGCAAGTCCGACGGATTCAAGGGGCTGCTCCGCCGCCGTGCACACATGCAGGATGTCCACAAGTTCAGGTCTCGGCTATCCTTGACAGTTCTGGCGCTGCTGCTGTCGGGGATGTTCTTGCCGCTTACGCCGTCAGTGATCGCGGATACGGTCATCCGAGCTGAATCCGTAGACCTGTTTCCTGAGGGAACCTTCGATGACGCCATCGACTGGACTCTGTCGAGTCAAGCAGGATTTGAGAGTCGACCTGCTGACTATACGACAACCATGGTCGCTGACGGGGTGCTGTCGTTCACCCATTCGCGTCCTGAGGTGAGAGATTCCACCACCGCATGGGCTACTGAGTCCTCATTGACCAACAGCAACAACACGCTCGGATTCCCTGACGGCGCCTACTGGTACAGCAGCGGACAGGAGATCACGCTGTCTGGATACGATCTCACTGCAGTCTCGGATAGTGAGTTGACCAACGTGACACTGCTCGTCTCGTTCGCGATACCCGACCCGCTGCAGCAGGATGATGTCCGCTTCATCGTCTCTTGGCCCGGTAGCACTGAACTGGTGCGCACGTACGCACACACGCAGTCCTCCATTGACCACATGTCGGGCAATCCGGCAGCAATCTCCCTCGATTCGCTCGAATCATGGACGTGGTCAATCCTTGCTAACGTCTCTGTGACCATCGACTACAATTCAGTGGGAGCGACAGATGACAGTCGTGTCGAAATCGATGCTGTCGGGATCTCCGCGACCTACTTCCAATCATGGTACTCGTTCGAGACCGCCAAGGCTGAGGCTAGCGTTCTGCTGAGCGCGTCTCCGGTGATCGACCTCAACCTTGCACTCGGACAGACGACCAACTTGGCTCAGAGCCCATGTGGCTTGGAACTCATCGACTCGGCTACAGGTGGGACATGGATTTCGACGGTGCAGGAGCGTCCGTACGGTCAATCATGGGGGAGGGTGCATATGGCCACCACCGGAAATGCCAGTATCGAGGTTCGCGGCAGTGCCGACGCAGAGAATTGGTTCGGATACATGCTGTTGAACGATCCCTTCCTGTTGCCAGACCACCGCTTCCTGGAATTCAAGGTCGATCTGTTGGACGGCTGCCTCGCTGGCGTGCGCGCGGACATAAACGACCCCACGGTGACCGTATCGGGTCACGTATCGGGGGCCATCGATGATCTGGTCGTGAACGTCAGCACGCTCAGGGTCGCCTTCGAAGGGGTGATGCTGGTGGACTTGCCACTGATACTCGGTAGTTTCAGCCACTCCATTCCGGTGGGGCATCTGCTTCCAGCTGCAGGAGAACAGATAGACATCGGGCTCAGGACCCGTTTCCAGTGGTCGTCCGATGGTCACGCAGAGACGACCGTGGTGGTCGTGGACGACATCATTCTCTCCGGTGGGTTCGTGGTCGAATGGGACCGCGACCCGTCGTGCGACGACATTACTGACAGGCAACTCGACGAGGATGCCTCAGGAGCAGTGATTCCGCTGCTCTCGACATGCAACGACGACATCACCGCTTGGCAGGATCTACAGGTCAGCGCCAACTCAGGGGATACATCGCTGCTGACCGTCTCGGTCGTGGATGGACAATTGGTGGTCAGTCAGCAACCCGAGCAGCACGGACAGACCACCGTGATGGTGCAAGTGCAAGATGAGCGAGGTAACTCTTGGATCAACAACTTCAGCGTGACAGTGAATGAGGTGGAGGACGCCCCCACCCACGCGCCACTGCCGCTCGAAGTGCAGGTAGAGGTGGGAGAGTCTCTGGTGATCGAGTTGGGCGTCGAGGATGTCGACACACCACTATCACAACTGCAGTTCAACACTGATGTCTCGTGGGCGTCCATCGATCAGTCAGGCAACCTCGTTCTGGAGCCCATCTCCGAAGGCTCGTTCGATGTCATCATCACCATCTCGGACGGTACGAACACAGTGCAGACCAGCATCGGGGTACTCGCTACGGCGGAGCCTGACCTGTTCATCGAGCAAATCACCCTCGAGCATTTCCAGCAAGGTCAACAGGCCGTGAACGTCACCCAAGGTGATGTCGTGACCATCACCGCGTGGGTGCGCAACTCGGGACGCTCGGCCGCCAACCTGGTGTTGGTTCGCTGCTACGTCGATGATCAGCTCGTGGGCACCTCCTCGAGCATCCCGGTGATCGTGCCCGACCAACTCGCTTCCACGTCGTGTGACTGGCAGGTCGGTATGATGGGTGACTCAGCGAGCATCAGGGTGGTCGTCGACCCGCTGCATGACATCCAAGAGACCAACGAGGAGAACAACGAGGCATTCCGAGAAGTCACTGTGGATCCGCCGGTCAGCGATGAAGAAGGAGGGGATCAACAACCCGCAAGTGGAGGGCTCTCGGTCTCCACACCTATGTTATGGGCGCTGGCGGGGGGACTCATTCTGGTCACCATACTGGCGTTCCAACTAGGCCCCGGCAAGATCCGCCGATTCAAATGAGAGTCCTTGGCCTTCCTGGCGAACCTGTGCAAAATAGGGTGCACACATCCCGTGTCGACGGATAATCACCAAATCACCCTCAACGGTTAAGTGGCGTCCGTGTGTGAAAGGTATGCTTCCAATAGGTCGCTGCGTCGACCGGGGTGGGAGTAGGGAGTGTGCGTGATGGGGCGTTTGAAACTGCGACTGGAATGCGACGAATGGATTTATGAGGAATACGATTTAGGCTGATGGCAATCGTTCTATAGGTCTCACCACCCTCGCGGGTAGGTGTCGACCTCCATCAGCACAGTCGTTGATTTCGCCACTTCGCCATTCTTCATCTCCTCAAGCCGAGCTCCATCAACCTGCATTCGTGCAAGAGCGACCGCTTCACCCTTCAATGTCAGCAGTCGGACTTCATCGCCATTCGCCAACCCGCTGTCTAAGGCAATCACGCCCGGACGCAGAAGGGGCGCCCCATGGCATACAGCGGCAGCGGCACCATCCTTGACGAACACTCGGGGAATGCCTACCAGAAGTTCCTCGACCGGCCTGACGACCCGCTCCAAGGCCTCTGGATCATCACCCACCTGCCACAGCCAGACGGCGTCAGCCAGTTGCTGCATGGTCACAGTGGAATCCTCGGTGAAGTGTCCCGAGCAGGTTCGCCTGAGTTCAATGAGTTCTACAGGCGTTCCGAGCAGCAGTCCAAGATCCCGTGCCCAGGTGCGGATGTATGTCCCAGCATCACAACTGATGCTGATGACCACATACCGTTCTTCCCGTTCATGCACGTCGACCTCGTGCAGAGTTCGGGCGCGGACGCGGATCTTGACAGCCGACTGCTTCGGCGGCACGTTCAGTATCTCGCCTTTCAGTTCGGTGAGCGCCCCTTTCAATGCAGCATTATCGACATCGGATGAGAGGCGAAGGACAACGACGTAGGTCTTGCCACTCTTGAGCACGCGGTCTGTAAGACGCATCGTGCGCCCGCTCATCAGTGCGAGCACCCCGGTGGCGAACGGGTCGAGCGTGCCTCCATGGCCCAATTTGCTCAATCCGAGAAGGTCGCGTGCCCACGCAGACACCTGGTGGCTGGTAGGGCCAGCGGGCTTGTCAATCAACAGCCATCCAGCCGCCAGACGCCCGGGAATGTCTCGGTCTGTGGGAACACAGCCATGCTTAGAGCTCGATGTCGCCGCCTCGTCCAACACGATGCATCCATCCATGTCGACCATGTTCAGTCCCCCCGGGATCCCAGCGCTGCCTCGACGGCGTCGGCAACCTCGTCGGGCTGCATCGAATCGGTGTTCAACTGCAGGTCATAGGGCGACATGTCCTCGAGCGAGATCGAGTAGAGCAGATCATAGCGCAGCGCATCCGCAGCCATACGCTCGTTCATCCTCTCGAGAGCGGCCGAGAGTTCACCACCCTCCCGTTCGACGATTCTACGCGCTCGTTCTGCTGTAGACACCTCTAGCCAGACTTTGATGCAGTCTAGTTCGAGTTGGTCGGCCCACCATCCTGCGAGACGGCTTTCGATCACTTCGGGGCCGCTCTCCACCTGCATCGCGTGACGCAGTCGATCATCCAATGTTCGGTCGACCTCTGGCTCATCGCGGCAAAGGCGGCTGAACTCTTCCAAGGGAAGCCCACGTCCAGCAGCCTCCGTCCTGAAAACGTCCCCTCCGTTCAGGCTCGTCCAGCCACGCCTGTCACACAGAAGGCGGACGAGAGTGGAAGTACCGCTTCCCGGATGTCCGCTGATGGTAATCAGAACCAGGTCATCTCCTCCATGTGTGCCGGCACACATCGCAGCGCAATCGCCCGTCAGATGCCCTTTCGACCGCATCTCCATCACACTCAGGGCAGACCGCATCAGTACGCGCCTCGGCTGCTGCTATATCCGGCCTTGGACTTGATGCAATGGATGCACGCGCCTTCCTTCTCTGACGTTTTGACCTCCCCGATCTGCTGCCTCGGGATGGCTTCTTGTCGTCTGTCTTGAGCATCTCCAACAGCGGTTCATCGAGTGGTTCTCCGGCAATTACGATCGGATGTGTTCGATAGCGAAACAGGCGGATGTGGCGGTCGACCA
>Ga0310124_10000885_pt1 | contig 21240 bp, 15 predicted proteins | sample CB11b_AW_Bot5_MG_FD_203507 | JGI IMG/M metagenome (GOLD analysis project Ga0310124, IMG submission 203507) | Marine microbial communities from Western Arctic Ocean, Canada - CB11b_AW_Bot5 | ecosystem: Environmental > Aquatic > Marine > Oceanic | place: Canada: Western Arctic Ocean | collected... | reverse complement strand
ACGCATCTCTGAGATTCGCTCGGCGGCTGACGGCCGGCAGGCTCGACTGGTCGGGCGTCCGACGCACCTTGCGGAGTATATGCCTGCCCATCGGCACACGCAAGCAGCGACCCAGTACCGCCGCCAGCGTTTCCGCCTGGTTGTGCGGCTGTGAGATCCGTTTGGTCCAGTGCTGAGGCACCGGCACCACCACGTCGACACCCAGCCCCGACAACGCCTCGCCACGACACTCATAGAACCACTCGCCCATGGCCCAGACCAGCGGCCGGGCCACCCCCGACTTGCCCCGGATGCATGCCACCCGCAACAGTCCCTCGTACAAGCCCAGTCGCTCGACTCCCTCGAATGACAACACCCGCCGCCGGCAATGCCAGCACCCAACCACCCGGTCGGCATCCACGTGAGGCCCCGCCCCCTGGCCGCAGCGACCACAGCGATTCCGCAAATCGACTCCCACCTCGTGACAACACCCAGGGCACAAACCCCGTCCGCCACCGATTCCGCACAACGGGCAATGGCGGGGATAGACCAGGTCCCCCAGCAGACTTGCCGCACTCGAAAGAACCGCAAGACCCGCCGCGGACCGCTGCAACACACCTCGCATCGGGAACCCCCCATGGCCCCCGTGCCTCACCAACCCGCTCCCAGTCTAAGCCGTTCCCACCTCCAGCGGGCACCCCCTTTCCGTTCGGCGACTGGACGCGGCACCTCGGGACCCACACGATGGACCGGTCACCATGAAACGGATCTTCCCGGTCATCTCCCTGATTACTCTGCTGCTGGTCGTCGGCACCGTCGGATTCTCCGCGATCACCGGCCGGGGACCGATCGAATGCCTCTACCTGTCGGTGATCACACTGATGACCGTCGGCTACCGCGAACCGGAACCGATCGGCGAAGCGGGCATGGTCTTCGTCATCGTCTACCTGCTGTGCGGAGCCAGCACCTTCATGTACCTGATCACCTCGATCGGACGCTGGATCGTCTCGGATCAAGTTCGACACGCGCTGGAGCAAAGAAGAATGCAACAGAACATCAACAAGATGTCCGAGCACCTGATCGTGTGCGGCTGCGGACAGATGGGTGAGATCATCTGCCGGCAGCTGGCCAACCAGAAATGCGAGTTCGTCGTCATCGAGAACAGCATCGAGCGGATCCAGGAGGTGTGCGTCCCCGAGGGCTGGACCTACCTGCACGGGGACGCCACCGACGACGGGATGCTCGAACGGGCCGGGCTGCTTCGAGCCGGTGGACTCGCCGCGGTCCTCTCCTCCGACGCCGATAACCTCTACGTCGTACTCACGGCTAGTATGGACAACCAGCCGCTGACCATCGTGGCACGGGCGGCCGAGGAGTCCGCCGCTCGAAAGCTCAAGCAGGCCGGAGCCCGACACGTGATCAACCCGTACCGGGCTGGAGCGATCCGCATCGCGCGACTGATGCTCCACTCGGGATTCGAAAACCTGATGGAAATCGTTGACGGACACCACGCCGACCTGGAACTGGCCGAGTTGCCCGTCGACGACGGCGGACCGCTGGCCGGGCTGGTAGTCAGCCAGAGCCCATTGCCGGAGCGGGAACTGATGGTGATCGCCATCAGGCACGCCGATGGATCACGGCAGATGCCGGTGGGAGGCGGTGACCTGATGAGCCAGGGAGACTCGATCCTGGTCGTCGGCAAGCAGGCCGCCATCCACGAGTTCGTGGCCGAGTCGAAGACGCCTTGAGTCCCGCAAAAGGGGTCAGGCCCCGCCACGATCCGCCAAAGGCGGACCAGACCCCGGGCCTGGGGCCAGAATGTCGAGGCAATCCGGATCGGTGTGATCCAGCCTCGGCAAGTCGCCCGGCGGAAACAGGTGGTTGTACTTCAGGCCGCTGCCGGTGTTGAACAGCACGATCCGCTCATCGGCACCCAGCCAACCGCTCTCACGCAACTGCTTGGCCGCTGCCCAGACCGCCCCGGCCTCGGGGCAGACAAACATCCCCTGCCCGGCCGCCATTTCCGAGACGGCCTCGAGCAACGCCTCGTCGCTGATCGAAATCGCCGTCCCGCCGCTCTGGGCCAGCACCTCCAGCATCAGGAAGTCTCCGATCGCCGAGGGGACACGCAGTCCCGAGGCCACCGTGCTGGCGTTCTCGAATGGCTCGGCCGAGTCCGCTCCCGACTCGAAGGCACGGACCACCGGAGCACAATGCTCCGCCTGCACCACCACCATCCGGGGCCGAGCCTTGCCGATCCAGCCCAATCGCTGCATCTCGTCGAACGCCTTCCACATCCCGATCAGCCCCGTGCCGCCTCCGGTGGGGTAGAAGATCACATCGGGCAACTGCAACGCCTCTTCACCGGCAGCGGCGGCCAGGTCGAAGGCCAGCTCGTAACCCATCGTCTTCTTGCCCTCGATCCGGAACGGCTCCTTGAGCGTCGAGAGATCGAACCAGCCGAACCGCTCGCTGCCGGCGCCGACCAGCTTGCCGCAGTCACCGATCAGGCCGTTGACCAGGTGCACCCGCGCACCCCCCACGGCCGACTCGATGATGTTCGACGGTGGAGTGTCCTCGGGCATGAACAGCACGCAGTCCATCCCCGCCGCCGCAGCGTAATAGGTCGCAGCGCCCGCGGCGTTGCCCGCCGAGGGAAGTGCGATCGAGGTGACTCCCAACGACTTGGCTCGAGTCACCGCCGCCGACATCCCCCGCGCCTTGAAACTGCCGGTCGGGTTGAACGACTCGTCCTTGACCCACAGGTTGCTGAACCCCTCAAACACACCCTCGGCACGACACCGCAACAACGGAGTCTGACCCTCGCCCAGGGAGACCACCTCCTGAGCATCCGCGGCCGGCAGCACCTCGAGGAATCTCCACATCGAACGAGTCGATCGGCCGCGGACGGCTTCGGGAGTGAACGAACCGGCCAGACGCTCGAGATCGTAGCCCACCAGCAACGGCTTGCCGCAGCTTGTGCACAGGTTCTGTAACAACTCGATCGCATGGTCGGCGCCGCAGGCCGAACAACTCAGGCTGGTGTGCACGGTGGATCTCGGCTCTCTGGGACACGGCAGGCAGAAATGGGGAGCAGGTGATCGGGCCACCAAGCGTATCGAGGGGCCGATCCGACAGCGAGCCCCCGCGGCCACCTCGGAGACTCAGCAATGAGCCGCCTCGACCAGGCCCTCGATCCAGTCCCCGACCCGATCCAGAACCACACCGCGGTCCTCGCCGTCCACAGCGATCGGTTCCAGCCGAGACACCAGCGCCGAACCGACGATCGCGCCCTGGGCGATCCCCCGCAAACTCCGGATGTGCTCGGCCTGGCTGATCCCGAAACCCACCGCCAGAGGCAGCTCGGTGCGACTTTGCAGGTCCGCCAACTGGGCCGACAACTCAATGGGCACCGACTCGCGGGCACCGGTGGTGCCGGCGACCGAGATGCAATACAGGAACCCACTGGCCGCCGAGAGGATCGCGTCCAGCCGCGAGGAGGGCGTGGTCGGAGACACCAGCTGGACCAGGTCGAGACCTCCGCCGGAGGCCACCTCGGCCAACTCGCTCGACTCCTCGCCAGGCAGGTCCGGCACGATCATCCCGCTGAATCCCGACTCCGCCGCTCTGGCAACGAACTGGGCCGGACCACGCCGGTAGATGATGGCATAGGAGACCATCGCGACCAGAGGCGGAGTCGACTCGGGATCGAGCTCACCGAACCGCTCGAAGATCTCCTCGACCCGCAGACCACCCTCAAGAGCACGCTGGTAGGACGCCTGGATCACCGGTCCATCGGCGATCGGGTCGCTGTAGGGAAAACCCACCTCCACCAGGTCCACTCCGCGACGAGACAGCTCACCAACCACCGCCAGCGTGGTGTCCAGGTCCGGGTCTCCGGCAGTGACGAACGGCATGAACGCCATCTGGCCCGCCTCTCCCAACACCGCAAACCGCTCGGCAATCCGGCTCGAACCGCTCATGCTGATGCCGACTCCCCGTCAGCGGCATCCGCCGCGGACACATCGGACACATCGAGCAACCGGGACACCTCCGCCACGTCCTTGTCACCACGCCCCGACAGGCAGACAACGACCGCTTCGTCGGATTCCATCCCCCCGGCGACCCGGCAGGCGTGAGCCACCGCGTGAGCACTCTCGACCGCGGGGATGATCCCCTCGGTGCGCACCAGCTGACCGAAGGCTTCCAGCGCCAGAGGATCCTCAACGCTGCAATAGTGCACCCGCCCGGTCTCCTTCCAGTAACTGTGCTCGGGGCCGACCCCGGGGTAATCGAGTCCGGCCGAGACGCTGTGCACGTCCTGGGTCTGGCCGTCGTCATCCTGCAGCACGTAGCTGAGACTCCCGTGCAGGATGCCCGGCTGCCCGAAACTCAAGGGGCTGGCATGCTCACCGGCGCCCGGACCCACCCCGCCCGCCTCGACACCCTCCAACCGCACCCCCGCGTCATCGATCAACGGGTGAAACATTCCCGCGGCGTTGGAACCGCCCCCGACGCAGGCCACCACCACCTCGGGCAACCGCCCGAGCGTTTCCAGGCACTGGGCCCTGGTCTCGCGGCCGATCACCGACTGGAAGTCGCGGACCATCATCGGGAACGGATGAGGCCCGACAACGCTGCCGATGACGTAGTGAGTCGTCTCGACACTGCCCATCCAGTCTCTCATCGCCTCGTTGATCGCGTCCCGCAGCGTGCACGAGCCGCTCGAGACGCCCCGCAGCTGTGCACCGAGCATCCGCATGTTGTGCACGTTGGGCTGCTGACGACGCATGTCCTCGGTGCCCATGTAGACGACGCATTCCAACCCGAAGCGGGCACAGGCGGTCGCGGTGGCCACCCCGTGCTGGCCCGCTCCGGTCTCGGCAATCACCCGCGTCTTGCCCATCCGCCTGGTCAGCAGCAACTGGCCGATCGTGTTGTTGATCTTGTGGGCGCCGGTGTGATTCAGATCCTCGCGTTTCAGATAGATCCGGGCCCCACCCACCTGGGCCGTCAACCTCTCGGCAAAATACAACGGGCTCGGACGACCGACGTAACTGCCCAGCAACTGCTCGAACTCGGCACAAAACTCCGGGTCGTGCTTCGCCTTCAGGTACTCGTCGGTCAGCTCCTCGAGCGCCCGCATCAGCGTTTCGGGCACGAAGCGACGACCGAACGGGCCGAACCGACCGAATTCGTCGGGCACGTGGCTGGTGGCGGACGTCATCGGGAGCCCCGCAACTGGGAAACCGGCAAGCTGCCATTATTCTGGTCGGCCCCGAAACGGTCAACGGCCGCCAGCCCCCGAACTGGACCTTGTTTGACACGCCCACACGTCGCTCACATGATGACCGCCTGCGATTGCACCGGTGTGTTGGGTTCCGAGACTGCCATGTTCCAGATGCAAGTTCCCTCCGATGACGCAGCCGTCGCCGCGCTCTTTCAGCGAGGTGAAGCGGTGATCCCCGGTGGAGTCTGTTCGAGCACTCGGAGGAACCAGGCGTGGGACTCGCCGGTTTACGCACAGAAAGCCGACGGCAGCCGCTTCTGGGATGTCGCCGGCCGCGAGTTCCTGGACTTCTCGATGAGCCACGGAGCGACGCTCCTGGGGCACAACCCCCAGTGCCTCAAGCAGGCCATGCAGACCGCCTGGGACCACGGCGTGCTCTGCAGCATGGACACCCCCTTCCACGTCGATCTCGCCGAAGAACTCTGCGGGATCATCCCCTGTGCCGAGCGGGTCCGCTTCACCAACTCGGGCTCCGAAGCCACCCTGCACGCGCTGCGGCTGTGCCGGGCCGCCAGTGGACGCGATAAGATCATCCGCTTCTTCGGTCACTTCCACGGCTACCACGAATTCACCTACATCGCCGGACACCCCCCCGCCGACCAGCTCGATGCCAGGCCGCCCTACCGCGAGAGTGCCGGGATTCCCGAGTCGATGGCCGAGTTGATCATCCCGCTCCAATACAACGACATCGATCTCCTCGAAGAGGTCGTCTCGGCCCACGCCGGGGAAGCCGGGACGCTGCTGATCGAGCCGGTCGTCTACAACTGCGGCTGCATCACGCCGGCAGCGGGGTTTCTCGAGGCCGCTCGCGAACTGGCCGACCGCTACGACCTGGTGCTGTTCTTCGACGAGGTGCAGTCGTTCGCCAAGGCCAGCCCCGGTGGAGCCCAGCAGGATTTCGGGGTCACGCCCGACATCTGCACGATCGGGAAGTCGCTGGGCGGCGGCCTGCCGCTCTCGGCCATCGCCGGCCGAGCCGACCTGATGGAACTCTACGCCCCCTGCGGACCCGTCGCACACTCGGGCACGTTCAACGCACCGCTCACCTCGATCCTCTCGGGCCTGGCCTTCGTCGACCACATCAAGCGACCCGGTTTCTGGAAGACTATCAACGGGCTGGGAGAAGTCCTGTTCGGGGAACTCCAGCAGATCGCCGCCCGCAGCCGGGTGCCGGTCGTGTTTCAACACCACGGCAGCCGATTCGGGATCATCTTCGGCACCCGCGAACCGGTCACCAACTACCAGCAGGCACTGGTGCACAACCCCGAAACGATGCTCGAGTTCTGCCGCCAGACGACCCGGCGCGGGGTCTACTTTCACGACTACGGCGGAAGCCCGTGCCACCACGGCTACTCGCTGGCCCACTCGCTGAAGGACATCCACCAGGCACTCTCGGCCATCGAAGACTCGCTGCAGGCCATGGGTTAGCCCGCCTGCGGCGGATTGAAGAACTCGGACCCTGGGGTCAGACGCCGCCCACAACGGGGTTTGCTCCACCTGTCGCGTTTCACAGGCGGGGCCTGACCCCTTCTTCGAGTTGCAACAAGTGCTGGTTGAAAAGGGGTCAGGCCCCGCCTGCGTGCCGTTCTGGGTGGAGCGGGACTTTCTGTGGGTCCGCCGAAGGCGGATCAGACCCCGTCCCGTCTCCGAGTATGCGTTCTTCAACCCGCCGCAGGCGGGTCAGGCGGCCCCCGGGCATCGGACTTGTATTTGATCCGAACCTGCTACATTGGGCTCATGCCGGTCAAAGTCCGCTGTCGCAAGTGCGAAAAGGTCTTCGCCGCGCCCGACCGGGCACGGGGTAAGGCCATTCGCTGCCCCGAATGCCGTGAGCCGGTCAAGGTGCCGGGAGACAAACGGAAACCAACGGCCAAAACAGGCTCGGCAGCCGGGTCCGAAGACGAAACCGTGTTCTCGTCTCTGGATCTCAGCCAGGCCGAAGACAAGACCGCCCGGCTCTGCCCCAAGTGCGCCTCGGAAGTCAGCACCGACGAAAAGACGTGCCCCTATTGCCACGTCGACCTGCAGACCGGAGTCGTCAGCTCGCGGATGCAGAAACGGCTCAAGCGCAAGGGACCCAATCCCACGCTGTTCTACAAGGCCGCGTGGGGTGACAGCTGGAGATTCATGCTCTCCAACCAGCGTTTGGCCATCCAGACCTGGATCGTCAATATCATCGTGGTCCTGATGCAGACCGGCATGGTGTTCGTCAGCTTCTGGATCGTGGTCACCTTCCTGCCAGACGTCCCCGACGAACTCCAGCAGATGCAAATGGGGAACGAGGAGAAGGAAGACGAACCCTACCAGGTCCCGCTGCTCTCGGAACTGCTGCTCAAGGACGGGTTCCAGATCATGAGCGGACTGACGGTGTTTGTCTACATGATCATCATCGGCTGGATCTGGACGATGGCGGTGCAGATCACCCGCACCACGATGGCCCGCAAGACCCAGGCCAAGCGACTCTCGTTCCAGTTCGTCGACTCGCTCGCCAACGGGTTCAAGATGTATTTCTGGGGGTTCATCTTCCCACTGCCGGTGATGATCTTCGCCGCGCCGGTGATGGTGCTGATGGCCGTAGGAGCCGCGGCACTCCAGGCTAGCGATGCCCCCCAGGCCGCCGCATTCATGGCCGTCCCGGTGCTGATCATCGGCGGAGTCGTCAACCTCATGATCCTCCTGACCATCCCCTCAGCCCTGGCTCACATGGCGCAGAATCACACCTACAAGGCCTGGTCGTTTCCGCTGATGGCCATGACAGCCCTCCGCAACATCGCACCCACGCTCTACCTGGCGCTGATTGGCCTGGTGGCGATCATCCTGCCTGTGGCAGTCTTTGGGGGCGGCTTTGCACTCGTGCAATTCGTGCTCAAGGAACAATTCGGCCCACCGCACCTGCTGGCGTGGACGAAACTCGCCGGCTTCGGAGGCGCCTCCGAAGGAGTCGTCGTCGACATCGTATTTCCCTGGAAGGGAGTCGGGGGGTACGTCGGCACGGTCATCATCGGGACCCTGGTCGCAGCCTATGCGATGATCTTCTGGATGAGAGCCGTGGGTCTTTATGCCTACTACTTCCAGCAACGGCTCGGGCTGGTCCAGCGGACCCGACCCGGTGACATCGCGGGATTCTGGGCCCGCTACATCGCCGTGCTGGTCGACTGCCTGATCATCGCCGTGGTGGGGTGGATCTTCGAGCCGATCGAGCTGTGGAAGATGAACGAAAAGGGCAAGCTGGTGTCGCTGTTGATCGGCGGACTCGCCGTCTTCTTCGTCACGAAATTCGGCTTCGCCCTGGGACTCGTACTCGGCTACCTCGCACTGCTCCCGGTCTGCGGCTTCAGCTACTTCGCCCGTTCCGAAGCTTCCAAGGAACAGGCGACCCTCGGTAAGGAAGCCGTCGGGATCATCGTCACCGGGCCCAACGGTGAGAGACTGACGTTCAAGAAGTCGGCCTTCCGCGCCCTCATGAAACTCATCCTCTTTCCCGCCTCCTTCATCGCCGGGTTCACACCCAGGAAACAGGCCCTGCACGATATGGCCGCCAGCACGCTGGTGGTCTTCCGAGGCGATCTCGACCGCGAATAGGACCTGGCAATCCGGCGGCAGACCGCGACCGTTGACACCCCCCCGCGACGATCTACAATTGGAGATCGAGCCGCGTCGACAGCCTGACACCTCTCACGTCGGGCGACGTACGCGGCCTGCCCAGGTGGCCCGGCTGGCCGCCGTCGGTTCGAACCCCATGCCGGGGACCCGGACGACTCGCAGACGACGTCGCCCCGATGCCCGACGACTCCTGCCAACACCACGCACACCACTCACACCACTCACAACTCCCACCCCACTCACGATGGCACCATGGTCGGCAGGAACTCCAAGGATCTCTTCGACGAAAGCACGATGAGCTTCGGGGACCACCTCGAAGTCCTCAGAATCCACCTCTTCAAGGCGCTGATCGGGCTGTTCATCGGAGTGATTTTGACGCTGGTCTTCGGCGACCGGCTGGTCGCAGTCATCCGCTCACCGCTCGACGACGCGTTGCGGGCCCAGGGGATCACCAGCCAGGACGATATCACCGGCTTCAACCTCTGGGACCAACTGAAGGCGTGGGTCACAGGAACCGAACTCTACGACGGGAAATCCGGGATCACCGGTGAGGGCGTCAGGGTGCTGGCCACGTTTCCCTCGCTCAAGGAAGTCGACCTCTCCGGCACCAGGGCCGCCACAGCCGACCTGCAGAACCTCGATGCGGCACGCCCCGAGCTGCTGATCCAGGCCAATGCCGTCGCCGTCGCCGGGCTCGCTGATCTCGTCGAGTTCGGAGTCCGCTGCCAGCTCGACGAACAGCACCGGGTCACCTCCGTCGGGCTCGCCGGACCCGAGATCAATGACGAACACCTGCTGAGACTCGATCCCGTTCGACTCAAGGACGTCATCGCACTGGACCTCCGAGACGCCAGCATCACCGACGACGGACTCGAATACGTCATCCGGCTCAAGCAGCTCCAACGACTCAACCTCACCGGCACCGAAGTCACCGACGACGGGATCCAGACCCTCACCGCGCTCAAACAACTCAGGACCCTGCTCGTCACCAGCCCCTCGGTGACCGATGACGGGCTGCAGACCATCTGCAGTTTCAACCAGCTCGAAGAACTCAACCTCGTGGGAGCCTCGATCACCGACGCGGGACTCAAGCACCTGGAACAACTCAAATCGCTCACCTCCCTGGCAATCGCCGGCGGAGGAATCACCGACGTGGGACTGGCGACGATCGTCACGGCGTGCCCCAAACTGGTGAGACTCGAATTGGCCGGCACGAGGATCACCGACTCCGGCCTCAGCTCGCTGGGAGGTCTCAAGTCCCTCGAAATCCTCAACCTCAACGTCGATGCCAAGACCGCCAGCCAGACCGGCCGCGAAGCGTTCGTCTCGGTCAGCGAGCAGTCGAGCATCATCGCCTACGTCCAGCCGACTCAGATCGCCGAAGTCCTGCACCGGTCCAATCCTCAACGGTTCGAGAAACCCGTTGCGGTGCCCAACGAGAGACCTGTGCCGCTGCAGCTGGTTGCCGAAGAGTTCGCCATGTTCCGCACCACCACCGATCGCCTGAACCGGCCGATCACGCTCAATGTGCAGGAAGCCTTCATGACCTACCTCAAGGTCGCGCTGATCGGAGGCATCGTGCTGACCAGTCCGTGGATCTTCTACCAGGTCTGGCTGTTCGTCGCCGCCGGGCTCTACCCCAACGAACAACGCTACGTCTACGTCTTCCTGCCCTTCTCGCTGCTGCTGTTCTTCGGAGGAATCGCCTTCTGCTTCTTCCTCGTCTTCCCCTTCGTGCTCACGTTCCTGCTCGGATTCAACGAGTGGCTCGGAGTCACGCCCCAGATCCGACTCTCCGAATGGATCTCCTTCGCCGTGCTGCTGCCGCTGCTATTTGGAGTCAGCTTCCAGCTCCCACTCGTGATGCTCTTCCTCGACCGGCTCTCGATCTTCGACGCCGCGACCTACCGCGCCAAGCGGCGTGTCGCCATCCTCGTCATCTCGATCATCTCGATGATGCTCACACCCGCCGACCCGGCCAGCATGATCCTGATGATGCTCCCGCTGGTCCTGCTCTACGAACTGGGCATCTGGCTCTGCCAGTACATGGCCAGCCGCAACCCCTTCCAACCCGCGACACTCTGATCATCCCCCACCACCGGACTCATCAGGACTCATCAGGACTCATCAGGACTCATCAGGACTCATCAGGACTCATCAGGACTCATCAGGACTCATCAGGAAAACTCCCATGACCCACTCCCAAAACGGCCCCCGTTTTCCCTCACTCGCGCTTGCCGGACTGCTCGGGCTGGCCGCCGGAGCCCTGCTCTTTGGCAATGGACCTGGTGCTGAAGCCGAGGAGACCGACCGCAAGAGTCCTCGGGTGTTCGAACTGAGAACCTACACCACCGCCCCCGGGAAACTCGACGACCTCCACAAGCGGTTCGCCGATCACACGATGAAGATCTTCGCCCGGCACGGCATGAAGAACGTCGTCTACTGGACTCCCGATGACCCCAAGCTCAAGACCAATACCCTCGTCTACGTGCTCGCTCACAAGAACCGCAAGGCGGCTGCCAAGAGCTGGGATGCGTTCCGCAAGGATCCCCAATGGAAGAAGGCGTTTGCCGAATCGAGGAAGAACGGGCCGATCGTCACCCGGGTCGTCTCGAGATTCCTCAACCCCACCGACTACTCGCCCTTCAAGTGACCCCCGATGGCACCTCCGACCCTCGCCTGGACCGGCGACGCGGCCACCGGCCACCTGGTGCTGCTCGATCAGACCCGATTGCCCCTGGACGTCACGCAATGCGTCTGCCGGCAACTCGAGGACGTGGTCGAAGCCATTCAGAGCCTGAGGGTTCGAGGCGCTCCGGCGATCGGAGTCGCCGCGGCCTACGGAGTCGTGATCGGGTTGCAGACGGCTCGAGACGCTTCGCGGAGAGAATTCGATGAACGGCTGGAGGAGGTCCGCTCGATCCTGGCCGCCAGCCGACCCACGGCAGTCAACCTGGTCTGGGCACTCACGCGGCTGGCCCAGACTGCCCGGGACCACCCCGAACTGCCTGCCCCCGACGTTCACGACCGGCTGCTGCTGGAAGCCGCCGCGATCATGGACGAGGACCGGCAGACGTGCGAAGACATCGGTCGGCACGGAGCCGCATTGCTGGCCAACCGCACCGGCGTGCTGACTCACTGCAACGCCGGTGGACTGGCCACCGCCGGATCGGGGACCGCGCTGGCAGTCCTGTTTGCCGCCGCAGATCTCGGAGCGGAACTCAGGGTCTACGTCGATGAAACCCGGCCGCTGCTGCAGGGGGCCCGCTTGACCACCTGGGAACTCACCCGATACGGCATCCCCAACACCCTGATCTGTGACTCGATGGCCGCCTGGGCCATGCAGCAGGGACGCGTCGAAGCGGTGATCACCGGAGCCGACCGGATCGCCGCCAACGGCGATGTCGCCAACAAGATCGGCACCTACTCCCTCGCCGTGCTCGCCAGAGAACACGACGTGCCGTTCTTCGTCGCCGCACCACAAAGTACGTTTGATCTCTCGATCGAAAGCGGTGATGAGATCCCGATCGAGGAACGGGACGGGGCAGAGATCACCCACGGCTTCGGACGCCAAACCGCTCCCGATGGAGTCGATACCTGGAACCCCGCCTTCGATGTCACCCCCGCACGACTGATCACCGCGCTGGTGACCGAGCACGGCGTGATCCAGCCGGTCTCCACTGCTCGGATCGCACAGGTGCTTTGTCTCGACGGAGGCCGACGATGACCCTCCGCAGTGTCCTGGTCATCGGCGATTCGCCCCACGCTGCCCGGCTGCGCGAAGAACTCGACCACGACCCGCACAGCCGGATCCAACTCGAAGACGCCCCGCTGCCGGACCTGGTGGTCCTGGCCGGAGCCGAAGAGCAGGACCTCGCCGTGGCACTCTCGCTGATCGAAAGCGATCGGCCGCTGGTGATCGTCGCCGGAGAGCACCTGGGCCCCGCGGTGCTGCACCGCCTGGCACTCGTCGCCGCCAATTCCGAATCAACCCTCCTCTGCTGGCTGCCTGCCGTCAGAGGCCTCAAGCGCACCGAACTCTCGAAGGAGACCGTGATCACGCTGAGACTTGATCGAGCCGACAATCGGCCCGCCCTGAGCCTGCTCTTCGATGACCTCGCTCGACTCATCCGACTCGCCGGACCCTTCGACCAGGTCACCGCCACGCTCGAAACCGCAGCCACCGTTACCCTCAGCTCGGACAACGGAACCGTCGCCACCTGGACGCTCAGACCCACCTCCGGTCCCAATACCGCACACCTGCTGCTGGGTGATACACCACTGGAACTCGACGCCCCTGCCCCTGCCCCTGCCCCAACCGGTCCCGAAACCGCGTGGACCGAAGTTGCCAACCAGGACAACCACGCCAGTCATCTCGAACTCGATGAACTCCTCGACGTGGTCGAGACCTACGCGGCGATCCAGGAATCCGTCCGGCGGCGACGAGCCATCGACCTGCACCACGAACCGACGTCCGAACGAACCGTCTTCAAGAGCCAGATGGCCGCGGTCGGCTGCCTGCTCTTGCTGCTGACCCTGCTGGGACTCGTGGCCCTGCTGCTGCTGGGAGCACTGCTGGACCCCACCAACACCCGCAGCGGACGTGCCGATCGGGTCGGGTTTCTGCTCGAAGACGACGACTTCCAGGCCCGCTCCCCAAGTCTCTCCCCTAACGGGACAAAGCAACTGGACCTGATCGCCGGACGCATCGAACACGTCCAGGTGCCCGTCGTCGTCGCCGCCTCCAAAGACTCGCCGCTCGATGACCAACGGCGCGACGAGGTCGAAGCAGAACTCGATCGTCGGGGAATCCGGGTCGCACCCGGACGGGTCGTCATCGATTCACCACCCGCGGGATGGACCCGGACCCTGCTGAAAACCGCCCGCATCGCCTGGATCGCACCGCTGGTGCTGTTCCTCCTGCTCCAGGGACTCATCCTCGCCACCCGTGGCAGTAAGGCTCGCTCGACCCAACCGGCGGGCAACTCGAACACCACGGCAACACCTGGCGGTTGAGATCCCTCGCCCCCCGGCTCCCGCTCTACACCCCGATTGGGCCTCGACAGCCCTGCACCGGCTGTCCTATAAACCCGCGGTTCGAAGCGACACGTGTCTCGGTGTTCTCCAGCGTGTCGTCCCGTCCCCAGACCGATCCAGGGTGTTTCCGATGAACCGTGCCACGTGCTGCACCGGGGGATTGATGATGCTGTGGCTGATGGCGCTGGCCGGTTGCCAGTCGTCCATCTTCAATCCCGACCTCGGATCTCGCTTCCACCTGCCCGCCTTGTTCGGCGGAACCACCCAGGTGCCCAACCCCCCCGATTCCCTCGACGGTCCCGACACCGGACGCGCCCAGGTCAAAGCCACCACCGATCAGCCGCCTGGGCCGGATTCTCTCGAAGCACACCTCGCGGCCGGACGTGACGCCTTCTCACAGTCGCGACACACCGCCGCCGCCAGTCACCTCCAGGCCGTCCTCAAGAAACAGCCCCAGCACGTCGAAGCCCACCACCTGATGGCCATCATCACCGGCCGACAACGCGACTACACCGCCAGCGATCAACATTTCGAAACCGCCATCGCCGCTGAACCAGAAAATGCCAACCTGCTCAGCGACTATGGCTACCTGAAACTCAATCGCTTCGACCTCCAGACCGCCGAGTCTCTGCTGAGACGGGCTCTGAAGATCGAACCCCGCAACTCCTTCGCTCTCAATAACCTCGGCACCGTCCTCGCACGACAGGGACGTTACGACGATGCACTCGATGCGCTGAGACAAGCCGGCTCCGAATCCGAAGCCCAGGCCAAGATCGCTCAACTCTTCCCCAAGGGTCGACCCGCGATCAACGACACCGCAGCCAACACCGCAGCCCCCCCGATCACAGCCGACTCACCCCGGTCGCTGCCCGAGTTGACCGGAAACGGATTGCCGCCTCAAAGAGAAATCCAGGACGCCTCCACAGCCGCGACCCTCCCCGATGTGCCATTGGTCCCCTCGGCCTTCGGCCAGTCGCCGGCCCCGTCCACGTCGACCGCCGCACCCAATCCGCTCACAGCCTCCAACACGGCACGCGAGTTGATTCCGGCACCGGCGGCCGCGGACCTGCCGTCGCGGCCGATCCCCTGGAATTCATCGTCCCATCCGCTCGAAGGCGACTCCGGACCGATCACCCCGGCCGCGGCCACGAGACCCTCCAGACGGATCAACCCCGGGTTCTCACTCAGCGCGGCTCGACTCGGACTCGGCATCGGACCCGGCTCGCTAGTGCCCGGCCACACCGCAGCCAACACCGCAGCCAACACCGCAGCCAACACCGCGACGGTGCCCCCCAATGAAATCTCCTTCCCCGCCCAACCGCTGAGTAGGCCCCCGGCACTGGCACCGATCCCGAGTCCACCGGCCGCCTCGGGCAACGCGATCGATCCGCTCACCGAGTTCGAAAGAGAACTCCTGAACAACTCCGACAACGACCGCGATGCACTCAGGCGACGGCTCAACCCTCCGGCCGCCTCAGACAGATCGATCATCGGGCCGACTCGGACCAGTCCCTGATCGAGCCCTCCGCCTCGGCCACCTGCCGCCGGCCGCCCTGGCTCAGCCGGCCAGCAACTGCTGCTCGATGGAATCCACGACGTCCTGCACCGACCAGGACTGCGCGCTGACCATCACGGGGGTATCAGTCGCGAGCCAGTCCTCGACCTTCGACACCGCCGACATCACCGTGCTGTGATTGCGGCCTCCGAAGAATTCACCGATCTCGCTGTAGGCCGCCTGGGTGTGCTTCCGCGACAGGAACATCGCCAGCATCCGGGGCTGCGTCAGGCTGCGGGTCCGGCGTGACGACTTCAGTTCCTCGGCACGCACCCCGAACAGCGTACAGACCGCCCGCTGCACATCGCCCAGGGCCACGATCCGGATGCAGTCGCGTTCCAATTCGGCCAACACCCGGCGGGAGACCCCAGCCGAGACCCGCTGGCGGCCCGAGGCGATTGACCAGTTCTGCAGACAGTGCAACGCACCCTTCAACTCGCGGACACTGTGCACAAACCGTCGAGCCACCACCGCCAGCGCCTCGGGAGTAAACCGCACCGCCATCCGTTCGGCCAGTCGACCCACGATCTCACGCCGAGTCACCAACTCGGGTGGCTCGATCCGGCAGACCAGACCCGCCATCAGCCGCGAACTCAACTCCTCGCTGAACTTCGGCAACAGCCTCGGGTGCTGGTTCGCCGTCAGCACCACCTGGCTGCCATGAGCCTCGAGCTGCTTGACCGTGTGCAGGAACTCCTCCTGCACCACCTTCTTCGCGTCCAGGAAATCGACGTCGTCGACCAGCAACACGTCGATGCTGCGAAACCTCTGGCGGAACCCCGGAGTCGATCGCTCACGCAACGCCGCGGTGAAATAGTTCGTAAAGGTCTCGGCCGTCAGGTACGTCACCCGCAACGAAGGATACATCCTCCGGATGCGACGGTAGATGCCCTCGAGCAGGTGAGTCTTGCCGACTCCGACATGACCGTGAATATACAGCGGACTGAGTCCCTCGGCGGGGGCATCGCAGATGCGGGATGCCGCCGTCCAGGCCAACCGGTTGCTGTCGCCGACCACGAAGTCGCCCAAGTCCGCGAATCGCCGACGCGGCTCCCGTCCCGCAGCCCGTCCCGCAGCCCGACCCGCAGCCTGATCCGATTCCGTCTGCGACTCGACCCCACCAACCGCCTCGGGCATCACGCTCGGATCCACCTCCAGCTGAATGCGAGCCGAAGGGCCCAGCACGTCGGTCGCCGCACCCTGCAACGACTCGCGAAACTTTCGCCCGACAAAGCTGACCACGAACGGGCTGCCGACTCCGTATCGCACCTCGTCCCCGTCCACCACGACCGTGCAACGACCCAGGAACCAGTGCTCGTAGCTCCTGGCACTGACCCGCTCGGCCAGCCGCTCAAGAATCCTGGCGGATTCACTCGAGCGACTCGGTTGTGTCGTGCTGGTTTCGGGCTGCATCATGCACCCCCCCGGGGTCGACTGCGCGTACGGATCGCGCTCCTGGCAGCGACGCACTACCCCGGGCGAGAGTCTCTGGCACTCCGTTGCCTGGGCGCGTGGCGCGGTGGAACTTCTCGTGGTCCGCGGAGTCGTTGGGACGTGGTCTGGAAGAGCTGCCGGAGACGGGCGTGAGTAAGAGAGACCTGCCGCCGACACCTGCTCTGTCGTTCACTCAATCAGTCCCGCCGATCCTACCGGCCGACCCTCGAGTGTCAAACCTGGCGGATGGCAAATCGGAAACAATCACACAATTCGTCACTCCCCGAATTGCGACCTCCACAATCCCCAAGAAAAGCGACCAACGCGACGCAACTTCCCAGCACGCTCACCAACGACATGTTGACAACATGTCGATGACTCGAGTCCACTCGAGGCCGCTCGCCGAGGACTCAGATGCGGCAGCAACCCGGCCGGCAGGGTCCTGCCTCAGGAGGCGGACAGTCCGAAGCCAAGGGCAGTGCATGATGTGCATGACCGGATCGGACCGCCGGAACACTCAGCAACTTGTCCAGCTCCTGCGATTGGCACTCCGGACACGCCAGCACCGTCGAGGGACGCACCAGCAACTCGAACTCTACGGCGCACCCGCCGCAGCGGTATTCAAAAATCGGCATCGGCACTGGCCCTGAGTACTTCGAAAGACGACCTCGCGAGCGGAATCCCACTCGAACGTCGCCACGGCTGTATCCGCGGAGACGGGTTCGACACCGTCGGGACAGGCGGCCGGTTGAACCGCTCGGGCTCGACCAGCACCAGAGGCGGCCACTGGGGCCGATAAGGATCCTCGAACGCAGTCGACTCGGACCCGACCGGCATCTCGAGGATCAGCATCTCGTCGTCGGAAACCGGAGACCGGAACGCGTCGAGTACAAACACGGTGAACAGCACACCCACCGCCACGCCCAGCACCCAGCTGGGAAAACTCGACTGCTGAGGCCTCAGGCCGCGACCCTCGATCGCGATCGCGACGTCCTCCCACAGACCCGGACTCTCGACCACCGGAGAATCGTGTTTCAGGTGCTGGAGGTGTCCATGAGCGTCCTGCAACTCAAGCCACGCCCGGCAGCACTCCGGACACTCCGACAGGTGACACCGCAATTCGGGACTCAACCCCGTCTCGAGGTCCTGGCCGACCTCCAGTGCCAACTCGTCGCGTGCCTGGCCACATGGGATCTTCACAGCCGCTCCCCCAGGCTGGAAGACTCGGATCGGATCGCCTTCGAGCCGGCTGCGGAGGCCGAAGCGTCCTGCTCGAGACGCTTGTGCCACAGCTTCTGGAATCGCTGACGTGCCTCGGCCAGCCGCCAGCGAATCGTCGCCTCCTTGCGGTCCAGGATCCCCGAAATCTCAGCCGTCGAAAAGTTCTCCAGATCTCGCAGCACCAGCACCGTGCGGTACTTCTCGGGAACACTCTCGAGCACCTCGCGAACCTCCTGCTTCAGATCGAGATCTTTGCGAGGATCCTCGACCGACGGGTCCGGAGTCCGCTCGAAAGGACTCTCGCTGAATAACGCCGGCCGGCCACGACGCTTCACTTTCCTCAAGTGATCCAATGTCAGGTTGACTCCGATCCGGAACAGCCACGGCCCGAATCGCCGCGACGTGTCGAATTGACCCAAGCGGGTGTAGGCACGCAGAAAAGTCTCCTGAGCCAAATCCTCCACCTGCCAGGCGTCGTTGATGAACCGCCCAATCACACGCACCAGCCGACGCTCGTACAGGCGCACCAATTCCCCGTACGCCGCGGTCCTGCCACGCCGAGATTCCTCGACCAGCCGCGACTCCGACAACAACGAGGTCTCGGGGTCGTGCTGGCTGACGGTTTGAGTCTTGATCGCCTCAGTCACGTCCTGCCTTGCTTGTTCGGTCCTCTTTACGTGATCACGGCACAAGACGTTGGGTCCTGGCAACACGATTTCCTACCGAGGGACCCTGCTTGTCACTAGCACGGCGACACCGCCCGATTCTAACCCCCTCCAGGCACCCTCCGCGACCCCCCACCCCTGCATCACACCGCTTCAACGAGCCGCGACGAGCCCTTGAAAGCTCATCTCCGCTTGAACAAGATCAGGGCTCACACGTACCCAGCACCCCTCACCCCTCACCTCACCTAGATCGGTCACGACTCACCATGTTCTCAATTGCACGCCAGCATCTCGGCCTCGTTCTGCTGCTTGGCCTCGCAACATTCCTCTGCGGGTGCCAGAGCGAAGACGACGCTGCGCCCCCCGCGACACAGGGTGCAGCCGGCACGAATGCCCCGGCTACCGACCAGGACAAAACCGGATCCCAACTGACCGTCACCGAGAAGCAGGTCGCCACCGACCCCGACGGCCAACCCGTCATCCTCTACCAACTCTCGAACAGCCACGGCATGCAGGTCGATGTGATCAGCTGGGGAGCCACCGTGGTGGCCATTCGAGTGCCCGATCGCCAGGGCCATTTCGACAACGTCACGCTGGGGTTTGAACAGACCGAGAGCTACTTCGAGCCAGGGCCCTACTTCGGAGCCACCTGTGGACGCTACTCGAACCGGATCGCCCAGGGTGCCTTCTCGATCGGTGACCAGGAATTCCAACTCGCCACCAACAACGATTCCAACCACCTCCACGGCGGCAACCAGGGCTTCAACCGGCGAGCCTGGACCGGGAAGACGATCCAGGAGGAACCAGCTGTCGGCGTCCGGCTGCGACTGGTCAGCCCCGACGGCCAGGAAGACTACCCCGGTACGCTCACCGTCGACGTCACCTACTGGCTGACCGAAAACAACGAGCTGAGAATCGATTACAAGGCGACCACCGACAAGCCGACCGTGCTCAACCTGACCAACCACTGCTACTGGAATCTCGCCGGTGCCGGCCAGGGCACCATTCTCGAACACCAGCTCACCCTCGACTGCGACAGCTACCTGCCGGTGGACGCGACGCTGATCCCCACCGGCGAGCGTGCCGCGGTTGCCAAGACACCCATGGACTTCACCAGCACGCAGCCGATCGGTTCGAGACTCGCAATGGTCCCCGGGGGCTACGATCACTGCTACGTGATCAACGGGGCCGACGGCACGCTGAGATCGGTGGCCGAGATCTTCGACCCCTCCAGCGGACGCGTGATGGAAATCCTCACCACCGAACCCGGCATCCAGTTCTACACCGGCAACTTCCTCGATGGGAAACCCTCAGACGGAGGCTACCCCAAGAACGGTGGATTCTGCCTCGAATGCCAGCACTTCCCCGATTCGCCCAATCAACCCGATTTCCCCAGCACGCTGCTCGAGCCCGGCCGCACCTACACCCAGACCACCATCCATAGATTCTCGGTTCGAGATGCACAGGCAGAGGCCGAGCCGGGCCTGCCCCAGACCGACTACTAGCTCCACCCAGGCCTCCCATGGATCCACATCCCCCGCCCGAAACGCCCGCGACGACCGAACCCACAGGCCTCAAGTGGCCATCTTGGAAGGCTGGAACCGCCCTCTGCGTGCTGGGACTGGTGGTCTTCGGATTTGTTCTATTCGGACCCGGTGACGACGATCCCCTCCCACCGTCCAAGCCGACCCCGCCTCCCGTGCCACCGGTGGCCGCCACGCCGTTTGCCAATACCACGAGCACCGAGTGGGTGGGTGCGGCGGCCTGTGCCGAGTGTCACTCCGAGATCGCAGACCACTACAAATCGTCCGCGCATGCAAACGCGCTGACCCAGGTCTCGCTCGATTCAGAACCGGCAGACGCCGAGTTCGATCACGCTGCTTCCGGGCGCCACTACCGTGTCTATCGCAGTGATGGACAACTCAGGCATAGCGAGTCGATTTCGCTCGGAGACGGAACGGACCACGTCCTGGCCGACCATCCCGTCTCGATGGTTGTCGGCACCGGACACCAGGGCCGCACCTACCTGGTCAACGTGGATGGTTTCCTGTTCCAGAGCCCCATCACCTGGTACGCCACCGACGACCGCTGGCGACTGTCCCCCGGTTACGACCGCCCCCAACACCCCTCGTTCGAACGTGCTATCCCGAGCGATTGCCTGATCTGTCACACCGGACGATCGGAGTCCGTCGGTGGAGCTTTCCACAAGATGAAATTCCATGAACAGACCATCGGATGCGAACGGTGTCACGGTGCCGGGTCGCAGCACGTGGCAGGCCAGCAGAAGCGAGCCGACTCGGGTCTCGACTCGAGTGATGGTTCCGGCGATACCTCAATCGTGCATCCGGGCTCGCTGTCGCGCGAACGACTCGAGTCGATCTGTGCCCAGTGCCACCTGTCGAATGGCTCCGCAGCCAACATCCGTGGCCGAAAACTCACCGACTTCCGCCCGGGGC
>Ga0310124_10000883_pt1 | contig 21266 bp, 17 predicted proteins | sample CB11b_AW_Bot5_MG_FD_203507 | JGI IMG/M metagenome (GOLD analysis project Ga0310124, IMG submission 203507) | Marine microbial communities from Western Arctic Ocean, Canada - CB11b_AW_Bot5 | ecosystem: Environmental > Aquatic > Marine > Oceanic | place: Canada: Western Arctic Ocean | collected... | reverse complement strand
AACACCGCTGCTTCCGACACCGTAAGCGCACAGATTTGATCAATCGTGCGACCGGCTACTTGCACGTCTCGGGCTTCAGGACGCAACCGCGTTCCCGCGCAATCAGGACATTTGAGATATCCACGGTACCGACTCAGAAAGACTCGAACATGGACCTTGTACTTCTTTCGTTCCAACCGTCGAAAAAATCCTCGAACACCATCATACCCTTCACCATCACCTTCAATAATGAATTGACGGTCCTGGTCGGACATCTCCTCCCACGGCACGTTTAGCCTGATCTTCCGCACACGCGCTGCACGTTTCAACTCAGCCAATTTCTTGCGATAGTGTGGTTTGCTCCATGGTTCAATCGCGTCCTCCTGGACCGATCGACTCGGATCTGGCACGACTAAATTCATATCGAGCTCGATAATGTTGCCGAATCCATGACAGGTCGGACAGGCCCCAAACGGATTATTAAACGAAAATAAGCGAGGCTGAGGTGCTTCATACCCCAGGTCGCACGTGCGACACTCAAAGTGTTCCGAAAATTCGTGACGGGTTGTGCCAGACACGGCTTGTTCCACTTCGATCGCAAAGGCCGTGCCGCCTCCTTCGTGATATGCAATCTCGATCGAATCAGTCAGGCGTGTGAGCATCTCAGGCGCGACTTTGATCCGGTCGACCACCACCTCGAGGATTGAACCGTTCTCCTGCGCTGCAACATTGACATCCTTGAACGCCACCGCCCGCCCATCAACATAGAGTCTCCCAAACCCCTTGCGGCGCAGCGTTTCAATGGTGGAGTGAATCAGATCGACAGCCTGAAGAGACTCGAGAGTCCCCTTCCCTGAGCCACTTGCCTTCGAGGCGCCATCCTCTGGTGTTTTCTCCTCCACCGGAGCAGGTAATTCCTCTTTGTCGACCTCCGCTGCGCCAGCAACGAGAGGCATAACAAATCCCACAAATAGATGTGTAACGTCTGTCAGTTGAGTTAACTTCTTTGCGACAACTTCTGCCGTTTCTCTAATCACCGGACAGCCACACTGTCGACAGATCGTCTGACCTGCCCGCGCAAAAAGCAGCCGCAAGTAATCGTTGATTTCTGTGGTGGTGCCGACAGTCGATCGGGGATTCCGAATGCTATTCTTCTGGCGAATGGCAATAGCGGGTGGAATGCCATCGATCCGATCGACGTCCGGCTTCTCCATCCGCTCAAGAAATTGCCTAGCATACGCAGAGAGCGACTCAACGTACCGCCGCTGCCCTTCGGCATACAGTGTGTCGAAGGCTAAGGACGATTTTCCCGATCCGCTCACACCGGTGATCACCACCAACTGGTTCGTTGACAGCGTCAGATCAATCCCCTTCAGATTATGAGTTCGGGCGCCTTGAATAATGATCTGACGGTTCGTCTCTGATGCAGACTGTGTCATATCTGACCTGTAGAACAGGTGTTTCTTGAGACCGGCAACTGAACATGCTAACGCACGGTTCAGTTGGTTTCAACTGGTCTCCCGTGCGTGATGGATTCGGTGTGCTAGACTCGATATTTGGTGCAGGAGGGGTTGCAAAGCCTCGCCGAAGCCGACGTAGCTCAGTTGGTAGAGCAGCTGATTCGTAATCAGCAGGTCAGCGGTTCGAGTCCGCTCGTCGGCTCCAGTATTGACGATCTACCCAAGGAGAATTCCATGCATGTCCTGTTGCGTGTCGGAGCCACAGTGTTGCTTGCCTCACAAGTGGTCTCTGCTCAGATGCCGTCACGTGACACGCTCGACATCTACTGGATCGACGTCGAGGGCGGCGCGGCCACGCTCATCGTGACTCCGACCAACGAGTCCATTCTGATGGATGCCGGGTGGCCTCGTTCTGACGAACGGGATGCCCAACGGATCCAAGCCGCGATGGCAGACGCCGGTATCGACCGGCTCAACTACTTCATCACCTCACACTTCCATACCGATCACGTCGGAGGGCTTACCGCACTCGCTGATCGTGTCGTAATCGATCAGTTCATCGATCACGGTGACAGCGTTGAAGACAATCCGGAACTGTGGAACCCCTATCTGTCCGTTGTCGATGGTAAACGTCGCAGTGTCACCCCTGGAGACACCCTACCCCTTCTCGGACTAGAGTTCATATTCGTGACCTCTAACGGCCAAACACTCCAGGCAGGTTTGTCACCAAGTGGACCGAATACGTTCTGTGACGAGGCCTCTTCCCCTGAGCCAGACATGGGCGAGAACGGCCAGAGTGTGGGATATCTTTTGTCGCTCGGACCGTTTCAGTTTCTTAACCTCGGTGATCTTACCGTCGATCGCCAGCACACACTCGCCTGTCCAGTAAACAAACTTGGCACCGTGGATCTCCTTCAAGTTCCTCACCATGGAAATGGTCTTGCGCCCGAGTTACTGTGGGCTCTCATGCCACGGGTGACCATCAGCAGCCAAGGGCCACACAAGGGTGGCAGTGCCGACGGCTTCGAGATTATCTCTCAAATCCCAGGGATCGAAGACATGTGGCAAGTGCACCGCGCGCTCGACACTGACGACGCGCACAACACCGAGGCACAGTTGATCGCCAATCACACCGATGAAGACGAGTGCCTAGGTCACTGGCTCAAAGCAACAGTTCACCAGGATGGGCAAAGCTACGCGATGCTCAACGGAAGAAACAACATCCGTCAGTCCTATATCTCGCAATAGAGTGCAGAACTCACCAAGGCATGGCCCGACTTGTGTACTGCCTGCCCAACTCTGCCGTCTGCTGATTAGCAGCCCCGATCATCACCCCTTCATCGATCATTGCTTCGACGTCATCCGGCCGCACCACATTTAAGAATGCAATCCCAGCCGCTTGCGTCGCAGTAAGCACTCGAGCGCGTGCATCGGCAAGCACTGGTGGCCACGCACCATCGGTGTTCCGTGAGACACCGAACGACATGCTCATATCCCCAGGGCCCCATTCGGCAAAACCTAGTCCGGGCACCTTGGTGGTCGCTTCGGCATACGCTAGTGCATGGCGATCCTCAATCTTGACCCCAAGCAGGAGTTCGCCATCTGAATTGAGTGGCCAGGGGTCGGCGATACGACGGTACTCGACCGGCGACACACCCCACACTCGCGCCGGGTTACCTGCTGCGCCACTTCCCCGTAAGCCTTCTTCAAGACCACTTCCCACGGCCTGGGTGTGCATCGGAAACCGCGCGGCTCGCACTAAGGCACGAGCCGCCTCTGGTGAGCGAGCGTGCACAAGTAAAATGCCGTGGACACCGGCAGAAAGCACCTGCTCCACCATCCATGCGTTTGCCCGCACCTTGGCTCCGTCAAGACCAGCCAATGGCAGAACACAGACAACGGCTGGCGTCCGATGCCCACTCTTCGTCGGTCCACCGTCGACCAAACCACGCATGAACTCGTGCAATTCGGACACGTTGAACGCGCTATGTTCGAAGTTGTAAGTAATGTAGTCAGCCCAGGTCTGCGCCATCGCCTTCCCAGCTTCGTAGCCGCCGCCATTAACCTGCGTGTAATAGATTGGTTGCCCTCGTTCTAGCAACTCGATGGCCTTGTTAATTCGCTTCGGTGCCGAGAGCGCTGACGTCGACTGTGCGCGAGACAGTCCAGCGTGACCGTTAATCAGAAGGAGGAACAAGAGCGTCGCAAGTCTGGTTACGTTTAACATGGTGAATTATCTTAAGATGATGTCCTTGGACTGACCTTCCGAACCGACGAATATCATCTAACCTTTCGCTGTCTCGTTCGACGGATTAATCAGCATAATTTCTGTGGCTAGTCCTTGCCCATCGAAAATTGCCGGAAACTCAAGATCCTGGCTTGTGAGCGCGGCTGTCTCAATATACCCGAGTTCATTTTCTACGAATTCTCCGCGCAGATTTCGTGTGACCCGTTGAACGCTGAGCGCCAGAGGCACATCCGTCCACAGCCGCACCGTACCACGATGATTCTGCACGTTGAACAATTCACCCAATGACCACGCTCGCTGGCTGAAGTCAGGCAGGATTCGTTCCCAACGCCCGTGTTCCTTACCCATCTCGTCGAAGAGTGTCAAACGCACGGTCGCAGGAGTGCGGGTGGCATTCGCGAAGGTAAAGCGCATCTGTGACTCACCGTGACGAATAATCGACGGCAAGGTGTCAATCGGAAACCAGGCGTTCTGGGTCGAAACCCGTGCCGGGATCTCGGTCTGACTCAAAAGTAGCGTCCCCTTCAACAACTTCACTCGCGCCATAGCTGAGGGAGCGACACCTACCGTTGGACGTATAACGCCATAGGAGGTCTCAGACACTCCGTAAGATGACTCAAGACGCCATCGAAACACTCCACCAGGGGCGAGGTAGTAAGGTACAGGTTGAGACGCCTCGGAAACAGTTCTGCTATCTCGACCAAACACGGTGATCACTCCCTCCATATCCGACTCATCAGGATTGATGAGAACTAGTTCAGAGTGATAGCCACCGCCAGCTTTCAAACTTGGGATTACGAGCGGACCACGTCCATCCCATCCACTGGAACCCTTGGAGGCTAGCACGAGGGTCTCGCCCCGCTCGGTCAAGGTGTGCGTCAAGACCATAGCAGCGACGGGGTGTGGTGCGCTCACTTCGAGCGTGCCCTCGACGACCCATTCGTCGGGATCAAAGATTTCAAGAAGCCTTGCGCGGAAACCATTCGCCCTCAAGGAAAAATTTAGAGTGCGCACGTGGTCTCCATAGGACAAGCGCAGGGTCACCTGGACTTCTCGGGACTCGGGATTGGTCACTATCAGAGTGACTTGTTGACCCTGGCGCACATCCAGGTAGAACACAGTCTTTGTCTGGGGTTGTGGCGTCACGACACTCGTCTCGCTTAAGAGCATCCGACTGCGTCGTTTTGCCAAGACATCCAACTCACGGAGCGTGTTGTAGTAGACCAGTATGGCACCCGGTGTAGGCCCGCCTTCACTTCTCAGTGATCCACGCCACGCGTGACGAAGGTCCTGGTCAGATTGGTCTCGCCCATTCCAGGCATCCAGCGTTCTATAGCTCATCGTGGTGTTGGCTGGAACGGCTACGGGCCGCTCAGCAGCACCCAACGCGTCACTTGCAGGAATGCCCTGAAGTGGGATGGATTGAGCGCTAAGCTCTCCAGCGACAACAAAAACGCCCAATAAGCCACAAAATACAATGAACGAACGGCACAATTGACTCATGCTCTTCCCTCTGTTGGTTTTACCGATGAAGCAAACTCCTGAACGAACCCTAGCATCCATTATCCTGAAGTAATCTGCGGGATTAGGGTGCCAGCCACGTCGGTCAGGACAACAACGATTGCGGTAACTGTTCTCCCCTCCATCCCACCTTCTAGTCTGCAATGACGCGGTCATGTTATCCGTTTCTTATTCATTCTGATAACCTATTGCCTCGTATTCGTAATTTGCACATAAACAGCCAAAAATCTTGGTGAGGAGGCGTAAAGCATGCATATTCTCAGTAAAGTACTGATGACGACAGGGCTGGCCCTAGCTGTGGCCATGCCAATGACCGCTGTCGAAAAAGAGTCGACACAACCTGAGATGACGGCACATCGTGACATCGACTACATCGACACTGCTGAATATGCTGATGCCCGCGACCTGCTCGACGTATTCATGCCCGTCAACGCATCTGATGCTCCAATCGTCGTCTTCTTTCATGGCGGTGGTTTACTGCAAGGCGATAAGGGACAAGGTGAATACCTGGCGAACGCACTTGTGCCACGAGGGATCGGTGTGGTGTCAGCCAACTATCGTCTCTCACCTCGCGTGAAACATCCCGCACATCTTCAAGATGCTGCTGCCGCATTCGCCTGGACCATCGCGCACATTGCTGATTATGGCGGCGATCCGAATCAAGTGCATCTTGCCGGCCATTCAGCGGGAGCCTACATGGCCACCCTGCTGGCACTGGATGACTCCTATATTCGAGCCGCTGGGCTTTCGGCGTCGGTTATTCATGGATCAATTTCGATCAGTCCATTCCTGTACGTCGAAGAAGTTGCTCCCGATCGACCCAAGACGGTCTGGGGTGCTGATTTATCAACATGGCGTCAAGCCTCACCCTCTTCCTATATTGGGAATGGCAAACCACCGTTACTGTTCGTGTACGCGGATGGCGATGCCGATTGGCGGCGCAACCAAATTGAACGGGCCGTAAGGGAGCTTAAAGCTGCTGGACAGACGAGTGTTGACGCTGTTGAGATTGCCGACCGGACCCACAGTTCCATCGTCGAGAAACTCGTCGACCCACGCGACCAAGGTGCCGACCATATCGCCAATTTCATCCTGGAGTTAGCGCGAGAAGAGTAAGTTGCGATGAAGAAGCACTGCACCGGAGGGTAACGGCCGACGCCAGCACGCTACCAACTGAATCTTGCGCCTAGTATCATGGGTGCGCTGTGTTCAGGACTGCTGAATTGATGACGACCGGTTGACGTGCGCCCAGACGCTTCATACATAATGATCTGCTGCTCACCGCGAAAGAGTGCATCGATGCCTAAACCGATCGCTGCCCCGATAGGTCCCAAGCCAACAGCCAATGTAGCCGCATTTGCCAGCACCGGCAGTCCGACACCTACGGACAAACCGATAAGGGTGCCGTTCTTCAAGGAATCAACACGCCGTTTAGAAAGCCGCTGTACTTGAGGTATGGCAAAATGCCGTTCTTGCCCGACCTGTCCGTCAGCTTGAGTCCCTGACTCAAGCACGATGTCGAGTCCGTCAATGTCCAGGCGCAAAAGTTTGCCCGTCCATAACGCCCCCTGGTCATCCAGTACATACACCGTGGACAGGTCAGAAAAGTCGAGGTCATTCCATGTTTGAGCTGCATCCTGCGCCAACACGGGCGTCGACAGTAATAGCACCGTTAAGCAAGCACTGAAGTATTTCATGAAGAACTCCTTATTCGTCAGCCCCTAAGTGCACACGACGTTCAAGTTTCGAGAATCCACTGGCGGCTGCCGGTTCCGGCCATACAAGGGACACGACCACTGCGACGAGGAACGCAAGTGGAATTGAAATGATGCCAGGATTCCGAAGCGGAAAGATCGGGGAGGCATTACCGAGGACGTCCACTTGGATTGCGGGTGAGAGATAGATCAAGAGCAAACTTACCGCTGTACCTGTGAACATGCTCACCTGTGCTCCGCGGGTCGTGAACCTACGCCAAAAGATTGAAAGAAGGAGAGCCGGAAAGTTCGCGCTAGCGGCAATCGCGAAAGCCAGACCAACCATGTAGGCCACATTTTGACCTTCGAACACAATACCGAGAACGATCGCAAGCACGCCGAGCAGCGCCGATGACACCCGCGCCACGCGTAACTGCTCTTGTTCGGAGGCTACGCCGTTGCGTACCACGTTGACCCATAGGTCGTGCGAGAGGGCTGCTGCACCGGCCAAGGTCAAACCTGCCACCACCGCGAGGATAGTCGCGAACGCAACAGCCGAAATGAATCCTAGAAAACCCGGCCCGCCAAGGGCCGCAGCCAACAGGAGGGCCGCCATATTACCACCCGAATCCACGCCGCGGATTGTGTCCTGACCTACGATGACCATTGCTCCGAAGCCGAGAATAAACGTTAGCAGATAAAACACCCCGATGATCGCTATGGCATAGGACACCGAGGTTCTCGCGGTACGGGCGTCTGGCACGGTATAGAAACGCATTAAAATGTGCGGGAGGCCAGCCGTCCCGAGCATAAGCGCCAGCCCAAGAGAGACGGCATCAATTGGATCGGACACGAGGCCACCAGGTCCAAGCACTCTGAGCCCATAATGATCGCCAGCCGCCTCAAAGAGCGTGAGCGGATTGAAATCGAAACGTGCCAGTGTGAGTGCAGCTAGCAAGAAGGCACCCAATAATAACAAGACTGCCTTCACTATTTGCACCCAAGTCGTGGCAAGCATCCCACCGAAGAGCACGTATGCCAGCATGACAGCACCGACGATGATAACGGCCAGTTCATACGGCAATCCGAATAATAAGCGTATGAGATTACCTGCACCCACCATCTGCGCAATCAAATAAAACGCCACGACAGCCAGGGAACCAACTGCTGCTGCCACACGCACCGGCGCTTGCCGCAGGCGGAAGGCGACGACATCAGAGAACGTAAACCGGCCCAGATTCCTAAGTGGCTCAGCAATTAAAAACATGACAATCGGCCAGCCAACCAAAAAGCCGATCGAGTAAATCAGACCGTCAAAACCTGAAAGCGCAACCAAGCCAGCAATCCCTAGGAAGCTGGCTGCGCTCATGTAATCACCAGCTAGGGCGAACCCATTCTGTAAACCAGTGACACTACGACCAGCCGTATAGAAGTGCTCGGCATCGCGAGTTCGTCGTGCTGCGACATACGTAATGCCAAGTGATAGCGCAATAAAGAGGAAAAAGCCGGTGATCGCAATAAGATTGGGCTCACCGAGGCTAGACGTCACAACTGCTCCCGGAGATCAGCAATACTCTGATCATAGTGTCGGTTAGCCCATCGGACATAGATCCAGACGAGAACCCAAGCTGCAACGATTACAAGTGCACCGAGCAGCATCCCAAGACTGAGCCCGGGACTCACGAGCATCGTAAGCAAGCTTTTGCGAAACGCGACTAGCAAGATGAAGCCGAAGTAAAACACCATCATGGCAACAGTCAGCCTGATAGCCATTTTCAATCTTGCAGTATTTAACCGTTCTAGGTCCGTAGAACTGCTCATAACTGTTAGAGTGTAACCGGATTTTGCAGAATTCGCCGCACCCAATCAGACGATCAGCGACCTGGCAAACGTGGACTCTAGACCCGCGCAGACCACCACTGCTTCGGATCCATACGCTCACCATAACCTAGCCACACATCAAGCCAAAGCATCAAACGGCGGAGCGCTGTGCCAGCAAGCCAACGACCAACTCGCAACCACCACTTCGAAAAATCCTTGTTATACGGACAAACTCGGATACAAATCGAGCAGTCGCTATTTTGAGCTACCCAGTAACTAAAGCATTTCTCACCATTGATCGACCACTTCCGGACTCCCTTGATGTTGGACTGGTTATAACGAACAGTATCAGGAACTCCATCCGGAATCGCCTGCACCGGACAGGCCGTGCTGCACCGACGGCAGATATCACAAAAGGCTTTGACACCGAAGTCTGTTGGCCGGTCGTGCGCCAACGGCAAATCAGTGTAAATCTTGCCAAGTCGGACCCGTGGACCGAACTCTTTTGTGATGAGCAACCCATGTCGGCCGTACTCGCCGAGACCGGCCTTGATCGCGAACGGAATCGCCAGCGAAGTATCATTCATACTCGCCACGGCCTGATATCCAAGATTTCTAATGTACTGGGCAGTTGACAAGACTACTGTCGCATCTCTGGAGTACCCATAACCGGTCGCCGCTCCACTAAGCGCCGATGGTACTGTGCGAATGAGGTCATAGTCCATGGATTGGGCTGTCACAATCACATTCGTTACTTCAGCTGGAATTTCCTGCGGCCGATCCGTGAGGGTGAGGTCACTAAACTTATTGACATACATCCACCGCTCGTCATAGCTAGTAATACCAACCAGGTCAGCCCCAAAACTTTTGGCAACCCGCTTCACTTCATTAGCCGCCTGAGCTGGTGTACCCATGTCCATGCGCTCGGTCGCAACGCCTCGCGTCAGCGTGAATTCATCGTTGAACCCTTCGCGTCGATCGTCGTCCTGATGAAGTTCAGTAAAGAGATCCGAAACGTGCCACGCAGCGTTACGGAGTGCGTAGTCCTTCTGCGTAAAACCGTCAGTTAATCGCCAGCTCGTAAGCGGTTCGCGATAGGTTTCGTAGAAAAGCTTACTTTTAGGATTGCGAATACGTGCATCCCACCACGACCGTCGAAAGACGTCGTCACGCTGGTGGAATCGTTCGAAGTCTGGTTGGATGTCGAAGCTGGCTTCGGCGTCGTCTGGCCTAGAATATTTCGTTGCCAATTTTGAAGACCCCATCACGTTGACAAGAGAAGTCCCAAAGCTCCTAGGCCAACAACTCGTGCACTACATGCGCCGGTGCTCGAACCCCAGTCAACCGAGCCTCCAACCCTTGGTGCTTGAAAGTAAACCGCTCGTGATCGATACCGAAAAGATGCAGAATCGTCGCCTGAAGATCACGAATAGGGACAGGATTCTTGACGATATTGTAGGAGAAATCGTCTGTTTCACCGTACACAACTCCCCCTTTGACTCCGCCGCCAGCCATCCACACGGTAAAGCAACGTGGATGATGGTCACGACCATAGTCAGTTGGTGTCAGCTTCCCTTGCGAGTAGATCGTCCGTCCAAACTCCCCACCCCAAATCACCAACGTCTCATCAAAGAGACCGCGTTCTTTCAGATCCTGAATGAGTGCCCAGGCCGCACGATCGACGTCCTTCGCCTGCGCCCGGAGCACTTCTGGAGCATCATTATGGACATCCCAGCCTCGATGATAAATCTGAACGAAGCGTACGTCTCGTTCGACCAGCCGGCGAGCCATCAATGCTGCATTCTGGAACTTACCCGCCTGCTTCGCTTCCTCACCCCACCGTTCAAACGTACTCACCGGCTCACTTGAAAGATCTGCCATTTCCGGCACAGCCATCTGCATCCGAAAGGCCATTTCGTACTGCTGAATACGAGCCAGCGTTTCCGGGCTACCCAGCTGATCATGCTGAATGTGATTCAGTTCTGCGAGACCATCTAGCATCTTGCGCCGAACTTCACGTGAGACACCATCCGGATTCTGCAGATACAGAACCGGGTTCGTGCCGCCGCGCAGCCCAACACCGGCATACTCGGGCGAGAGGAATCCAGAACTCCACATTTTCGCAGAAATTGCCTGGACTCCACTTTTTGGGTGGCTCTTTTCGGCGTTCATCACCACGAAGGTCGGCAAATCACGATTCATGCTTCCGAGACCGTAAGCAAACCATGCGCCTACACACGGCTGACCTGGAATTTGCTGACCTGTCTGAATGAAGGTAATCGCGGGTTCATGATTAATCGCCTCGGTGTGCATCGAACGGACTATCGCGAGATCGTCAACCATCTTCGCCGTATGCGGCAACAACTCAGAAATCCATGCTCCACTCTGTCCATGTTGGTCAAACTTAAAGATGGACGGGGCAATTGGAAAACGGGCCTGTCCTGACGTCATAGTTGTGAGGCGCTGCCCCTGGCGGATCGACTCGGGCAAATCCTTGTCATACCAACCCTGCATTTTCGGTTTATAGTCGAGTAGATCCATTTGTGGCGGTGCTCCCATCATATGGAGATAAATACACCGCTTTGCTTTTGGTGCGAAGTGAGGCAATGTTGGTAGGCCGCCAAACGACTGGGTATCCTGCGGCTGTGCCAACAGATCCTCGGCCATGAGGTTCGACAATGCCAGCCCACCAATTCCCTTCGCCACTTGACCAAAGAATTGTCGACGAGTCTCGTTAAGTATGGCTTCTTTGACTGGATGCATTATGGAACCTCTCGTCGTTACCGACACCCTACTACTTGTTCAGCACCTCATCTAAATTCATCAACTGGCTGACCAACATGGTCCAGGCAGCCGAGTCAGGCACCGGTAATGCCGGGTCCGATACTGAATCTCCAACGTTTAGCAATTGTGTCGCTCCATCGATATCCATTCGATACATTTCGAGTAATTCCTGATGAGTTTGTCGCACCAGCGCGCGCTCATTGTCTTCGAACAAGCGAGCCAACAGGCGTGTCGTGACGTAATCGAGTCGCTGGTTGAATTCTTCACCAGACTCCCGCATCGCACGTTCTGCAAGATGGCGAGACGCCTCAATGAATTGCGCGTCGTTCATCGTCACCAAAGCTTGCAGTGGGGTATTCGTCCTCTCACGGCGAACCGTCGAGTGTTCCCGTGTGGGTGCGTTAAAGATCTCCATCGACGCCGGTGGCGCTGAACGCTTCCAGAATGTGTAGAGACTTCTACGATAGAGTTTGCTTCCCGTGTCCTGTTGATACACTCGTGTGTTACTTTGCGGCATTGCCACGGTACTCCAGACTCCGTCTGGCTGATAGGGCTTCACGCTCGGCCCACCAATCGTTCGCACCAGAAGTCCGCTCGAAGCAAGTGCGTAATCACGAATCATCTCGGCATCCATACGAAACCTCGGACCACGAGAAAGCAAGCGGTTGTCTAAATCTTGTTCGAGCTTGTCTTCAGTTACGCTCGACGACTGGCGATAGGTCGCCGAGGTCACGAGCATATGAAAAAACTGCTTCGTATTCCATCCTGATTCTTTGAACTCATCGGCCAACCAATTGAGGAGCGCCGGATGGGAGGGTTGATCTCCCTGTACGCCAAAATCTTCACTGGTGCGGACAAGGCCAGCCCCAAAGACCTCTTGCCAGAAGCGATTCACTGTCACCCGACTCGTTAGAGGATTGTCATCGGCAACAAGCCAACGGGCAAGCCCCAACCGATTCCGCGGTAGAGACTCAGCCATTGGCGGCAGGACAGCCGGTACGCCGGCCGTCACGCGCTCACGACGATCATCATACATGCCACGATTCAACACATATGCTTCAGGTTCAGCATCTGATCGTTCGTTCATCACATGAGTCACGCCGCCACGTCGGCGAATCTCTCGCCACTCTTGATCAATCACCTGTCTCCTAGCGATAAGCTTCTGATACGCACCATCTTTCACACTGAGATAGAAGTGTCGAAGTGCCTCTCGCTCCTGCGTATCGAGCTCCGCAGGGTCCTTGTCTTGAGCGTGCTGAAGTGTGGGCCAAATCGACACGACCTTAGCCTCTTGCACCGTGAGGACCCGATTAAATACTCGCAGATCAGCAATGGCACCTCCTGCGAAAAAGCGCGGCTCCGGTACATCACGAAATTCGTCAACTGGCTGCATGCCTTTACCCAACACAAAGGGTTCGGTAGTCCGAATGCTGCCTTCGACGTCCGCAAAAAACTCACTGCCTTCCGTTTCGACAACCTCACCGTCAGGGTAGACATGCAGGCCGCTTCTCTCACCAGAGCCGTCGTACGTAAATACAACATGAGTCCATTCACCCACTGGCATCCGCTTCATATTGGTCGGGAAGAGATTAAACCGCTTGCGGTCCGTGTCTTCCGTAGTATCCTCGCCAATCATATGGAATGTGATCTGTCGAGCCGCGAGAGTAACCCGCCATCCTCGTGAGCCATCGAGCGCATCTGACTGGCCCCCCACCTCAAAGTTACCTTCATCCTCAGGGGTATATACCCACATCGCCAACGAAAATGGCGTATCCGTGTCTAATGGCAGGCCAGGTAATTCCGCCCATGACTCCTCACCGAACGTCAGAGCAAGCTGACCTTCTTGCGGGCCCGAGCCAACTTTTGCACCGGAGTGAAGTGTAATCTCGTGGTGTTGACTCTCGTAATCAACAACCGGCAGATCCGTGTCATCGAGTACCAAGGTCATCAACTGCGCCGACTCTTCAAGCGGCGTCTCTAAGGTACGGTATTCCTCAGTTGCGAGCCATTCCGCAAACAGGTCGCCCACTGATATCTCACGCTTGGCAATCTCAGCATCAAGCATCCCCGCTTCCGTGCGCAATGAATGCCAGAGCTCAAGATCTTCATTCTCTGGCACCACCAAAATGGGTGGTGGATCGGACACATTCCCATCCATCGCGTACTGGGTCGTATTCCGAAAGAACGCCGTCAGAGCATAAAACTCGCTCTGCGCGATTGGATCAAACTTATGGTCGTGGCAGGTGGCGCAACCGACTGTTAATCCGAGAAACACACTGCCGGTGGTTTCAGCGCGGTCCTTGGCATAAACCGCTTCGTATTCCTCGACTATGGCCCCGCCCTCATTGGTCGTGATGTTGTTACGTTGAAAGCCACTCGCAACCAACTGATCGAGCGAAGGGTCAGGCAATAAATCGCCAGCGACCTGCTCAACGGTGAACTCGTTAAACGGTTTATTCTCGTTAAAAGCTTGAATTACCCAATCGCGATAGGGATACATTTCGCGATAGTTATCGATGTGAATCCCATGTGTATCGGCATAGCGGGCAGCGTCGAGCCAATAACGGGCCCGGTGTTCACCCCAATGCTCGGACTCCAGCAATCGATCAACCAGCTTTTCGTACGCCCCCTCTGAGTGATCATTGAGGAAACGTTCCAATGTCTCCGGAGCTAGCGGTAACCCTGTGAGATCGAGCGCCAGTCGACGACCAAGCGTTCGCTTGTCTGCTTCTGGATTTGGAGTGAGCCTGGCCGACTCAAGTCGACCCAGCACGAAACGATCGAGTGAATTGCGAACCCACGCCTCGTTGGCCACTGCCGGGACTTCTGGCCGTTCAATGGGCTTGAAAGACCAATGTTGATCCCACGAAGCCCCTTCTTCAATCCATCGCCGCATTACATCGATCTGGGCGTCTGACAATGTCTTATTCGACACTACAGGCGGCATTCTTCGTCGCTGGTTTTCATGCGTGATGCGTTGGTACAATAAGCTGGCTGGGAAATCCCCTGGCACAATTACGGCACCTTTAGGACGGGTCGCGAAGGCTCCCTCTTCAGTATCAAGCCGGAGCTCAGCTTTTCGTGTCCCTTGGTCAGGACCATGACACTGAAAACAGTTGTCCGCCAAAATAGGACGCACGTCTCGTTGAAAATCAACGGTCGCTGATGAGAATTCCTGCGCGCCTGCCGATGGTGACCAGGCACAGATTACTGCTGCCAATGTGAGCAGTCCTAGTAGTAGGTATCTCGGAGCACCAAAACCGACGCTGGCCAGCGCCCCAGAATTGTCATTAACCTTGTGCCGAAGATTACGGTTACGCATGCCATTCGCCCCAGGTAATTAGCAACTTCTTTAGTGCTTTTTCACAATTTCCTAGAACATCTTTTTCCAGAACTCGCACCATGTCAACAACCTACAAATAACAGGCTTTGGACGCTATCTAACCCCCTCCTACCAACAAGCTACGCGCATTTCTAGTGCACGACTTCTTCTTCATACGGTTCCAGATGGGGAATATCAATTGCACGTACTACCTTAATCGCGATAGTCAGCGCCTTCTCAAAATCAAAATCATTACCTTGATCACGTATATCTTTCTTCGTCTGTCGCAGTGCACGGAGAATTCGCGACCGATCGAATCGTTGCCCTTCACAGTGTTCGCAGAAATCCATAACTTTCTTATCTCCGAGGTCATCGCATTATCAATATCAATGCAACCACCAATCGTTAGCATCCACCTATTTCATCGTTACTTTAATCATAGTCGATTCACAAAGCTTGCAATTAGGCGGCACCTGAAAACAGACAGGAACGTAGTATGATCATTTACTTGCACATCAAATAGTTGGGCCAGCTAATGATTGGTGCTCATTTTCGATTCGAGTGTTCACCACAGCATGACCAGTCTTGAAATTTTAATCTCCATTATAACGATCACCATCGGAGCTTTTATTCAAGGTTCGGTGGGTTTAGGCTTGGCGATGATCTCAGTTCCCATACTGCTACTCATTAATCCTGAGTTCATACCAGGACCACTGCTTTGCGCAACCTTGACCTTGACATCGCTAACGATGTATCGCGATAAAATCGGCATTGATAATGCTGGCTTACCATGGGCCATAGCAGGTCGAATCATTGGAACCCCCTTGGGGCTATTCGCTCTGGCGTCAGTCTCGCGCGATAATCTCGATCTTTTGTTTGGTTCACTTATCCTGCTCTCGGTTCTGTTAAGCGCGTCTGGGCTGCGGCTGCTGCCGACACCTAAATCCCTGATAGGCGCTGGAGCACTCTCTGGTTTTATGGGGACGACTTCCTCAATCGGTGGCCCACCAATGGCTCTTCTTTATCAAGGCACCGAAGGAATACGTTTACGAGGAACGCTAGCTGTCTTTTTTACTATCGGAGTTGTGATTTCACTAGTGGCCCTTACCGCCGTAGGCCGCTTCGGACTCAGAGAGTTATCACTCGGACTGCTCTTACAACCTGGTATTCTTGCCGGATTTCTCCTTTCATCACGAATGGCTGCCATCTTGGACCACGGTCACACACGGCAAGCAGTACTCAGCGTAGCCGGTGTGTTGGGATCCGTCGTCATCATACGGCAACTGCTGTAACGACTAATTAATCACACCGGCAATGGCAAGGATGGTCGTCAACACCACCTGTATTCCTCGCACCGTTGGTTCTCGTTCGATGTCAACCCATTCGTCTAAGGAATGACTTCGCCCACCAAGGCCACCTCGACCAATCGTGATGGCAGGAATCCCAAGACTAATCGGAACATTCGAATCAGTACTTGAAATTCGAAAGGTTGGACGAATATCAAACGCTTCGAAGGCAGCCACAGCAAACTTTACAATGTTTGCTGATTCAGACGTTTGACCAGACGGACGGTCACCAATGAGCGTCATCTCCAACTCAATCTGACCTTCCGATATAGATCTTGTTACATTTTCTTCTTCGACAGCTTCGTGAACTAGATCGAGAAATGTTTCGACAAGCTTTTCGAGTTCCTCTCGTGATTCCGAACGCATGTCCACCACCATGGATGTTTCGAACGGAATCGAATTAACCGAAGTTCCACCCTCAACGATACCAATATTAAATGTGGTTTTCGGTGCCTCAGGCACAGACATGGCGCTGAACTTACGGATAGCATTGCCCATAGCATAGGCTGGATTGACTAAACCGAACGCCCCGTAACTATGACCACCTGGGCCTTTAAACGTAACGCGGTAACGAAGACTACCAAGCGCGCCGGTCGTGATGGTTGCCTGACCACCAGATTCGACTGATATGAAACCACCAATTTGATCTTTGTACTTCCCGTCCCTAAAAAGATGCTTCACCCCACGTAAGTCGCCAGGCCCCTCTTCCCCAACGTTCCCAACAAACAACAAATCAGATTCAGTTTCGAGATCCGTCTCGTTGAGTGCACGCGCAACAGCGAGGAGCGTAGCTAGCCCCGCCGTATCGTCACCAATCCCTGGCGCCCTCAGTCGGTTGCCCTCACGCCGAACCTCTACGTCAGTGCCTTCCGGAAACACCGTATCCAAATGGGCTGCCACCGCGAGCAATGGTGCCTCGCCAGTTCCAGGTCGCAGACCCATAACATTTCCAATTTGGTCCATTTCCACATTCGTCAGACCTGCATCGCGCAACATTGCCATGTATGTGGACGCTCGTGCTTCCTCGCCAAAAGGCGGCGCCGGAATCTCAGTCAGTTGCACCAGCTCCTCCACAAATTGATCGTACTCTTCATCAAGGCGACGCAAGGCTCCCTGGTAAGCTTCCATGTCCCGCAGTCGTGTTATGGCGTTAGAGGCATCACGGAATTGGGCAAGAAGGGGCGGCACATCGAGCATGAACAACACGAGAAGTAACAAAAGTGTGCGCTGCATAGTCATTCAACTTCACGAATCGTACCTGAAGAATTCGATCCCGGCAACCGACTTCCAATTACTTCGTTTAGTGGAGCTTCAACGATATACTGAAAGTAGTAATGCCTATTTATGAGTACATTTGCCGTAAGTGTGATGCCCGCAGCGAAATACTTCAACGCATGAGTGTAGATTCAAGAGGGCTAGAATGTCCCAGCTGCGGACATAAGTCACTTGAGAAGCAATTCTCCACATTTGCTGGCACATCAAGCGTCGGCGCGGCATCGCGTGATATCAACAATTGTGGTTCACCCGGTTTTACCTGAGCCTCCCGATAACCACGGTTCGTTGAGCCGTAATCAGCGCACTCGACACGCAACCCATCCAGAGCCATTAGGCATTCGTGTCTTGGCCTAGTGTCACGCTTAAACCCAGGGACAGGCCACTAATCGTCCATGCCTAGTTTCAAGCGGTGGAATAGCATCGCGGCAGGTTTCGTGCACGATCGGACATCTCGTCCGGAATGCACAACCAGACGGCTTTCGGATAGGGGTAGGAATATCGCCCACCAGTCGTATGCGGTCGGCACGCGACCGCTTCGGTTCCGGCCGAGGTACGGCTGACAACAATGCCCGCGAGTATGGATGTTGTGGCTCTCGGTACACTTGCTCGGCCGAGCCAGTCTCCACAATGTTGCCAAGATACATTACAGCGATCCGATCAGAGATATGTCTGACAACTGAGAGATCATGAGCAATAAAAATATAGGACATTCCAAACTCTTGCTGCAAATCCTGCATTAAATTGATTACTTGCGCCTGAATTGACACATCGAGCGCACTGACCGGTTCGTCAGCAATCACAATTTTTGGATTAGTAGCCAACGCACGAGCAATGCCAATGCGTTGACGCTGTCCACCAGAAAATTCGTGCGGATATCGACCAGCGTGTTCACTAGTCAAGCCAACTTTCTCAAGCAGCCAGCGCACACGATCGTGCCGCTCGGCTCGACTTAACTCGCGCGCATGAATGGCGAGTGGCTCTTCGACGATCTGCGCAACAGTCATGCGCGGACTGAGTGACGAATACGGGTCTTGAAAAATCATCTGGAGATCAGCTCGAAATGGCCTCATCTCTGAGCGACTGAGTGATACCAGATCGACAGAACGGGATTTATGATGATACACAATGCGTCCTGAAATTTTTACGCCGTAATTCATGGCGTGCAGAATATTGACAATGGCACGACCAATGGTGCTCTTGCCACAACCCGATTCCCCTACTAAGCCAAGCGTTTCACCACGATTCAGACTAAAGGACACCCCGTCAACCGCTTTTACTTCAGCAATCTGTCGTAACAAGACCCCGCCGTGCACTGGAAACCGCACCCTCAGGTCATCAACTTCAAGCAAAGGTTCCATTATGCGTTCACAAGATGGCATCGCACCAAATGACCAGGCGCAACCTCGATGAGTTCAGGTTCAACTGTCTCGCACTCGTCGACTTTCATGTCACAACGGGTACAGAACTTACAACCCGACGGAAGGTCATGGATGCTAGGAACTGCGCCGGGAATGGTTTTCAATCGCTCAGCCCTGTCACCATCGACCCGCGGCAACGACGCAAGTAATCCTTGTGTATAGGGGTGAAGGGCTCCACTAAAAATTTTATCGACTGGGGCTATTTCTTGGATCTTTCCACCGTACATGACCATAACTCGGTCACAGGTCTCTGCCACCACACCTAAGTTGTGAGTGATGAGTAAAACAGCTGCCTCGGCCTGTTGCGCTCTCACCTGCACTATTAATTCAAGAATCTGCGCCTGGATCGTCACATCCAGCGCCGTGGTGGGTTCGTCGGCGATGAGTAATGACGGGTTACACGCGAGTGCCATCGCAATCATCACACGCTGTCGCATACCACCTGAGAAATGGTGAGGGTAGTCCCTCATACGTAATTTAGCGTCAGGAATGCCGACCAATTCAAGCATCCTCACACTACGGTCGAATGCGTCAGCCCTCGAACAGGCTTCGTGTGCCAATATGACCTCGCTAACTTGCATGCCGATCGAGAAGACCGGATTCAACGAGGTCATTGGTTCCTGAAAAATCATGCTAATGTCTTTGCCGCGCACCTGGCGAATTTCGTCCCAAGTAAGTTTTAATAAATTACGTCCCTTATAGTACACACTGCCGGCCACAATCTTCCCTGGGGGATCAGGAACGAGTCTGAGCACACTTAAAGCAGTAACGGTTTTGCCAGAGCCAGATTCGCCAACCAAACCCAGAACCTCACCCTTACGAATATCGAAATCAACACCGTTGACTGCCTTGGCCGTGCCACCTTCGGTTTCAAAATAGGTGCGCAGATCACGCACTTGCAGTAGGGACTTCTCGGGCATAACCAAGTTCTCGTCAGACGTACCTGTTGTCATCGTAATCGAGAAAATTCTTTCGGATCGAAGGCTTCCCTGATGGCCTCACCGATAAAAACCACCAGTAGCAATGTCACAAACACCGCCGCCAGCGGAAAAAGCACAAGCCACCACTTCGTCAAGTTGTTCATACCTTGACCAATTAGTTCACCCCAGCTCGGTGTGGGTGCAGGTAAACCAAAACCTAAGAAATCGAGCGCAACCAACGCACCGATGTTCGCCACGATGGCAAACGGAGCAAATGAAACAACCGAAGTTAATGCATTGGGAAGAATGTGCTTAAACATAATGGTCGGCTCAGAAGCACCCATCGAGAGAGCTGCACCCACATAGTCCTTAACCTTCTCTCGATAGAACTCGCCCCGCACGTAATAGGTAATACCCGTCCAACCGAAAGCAGACAGGATAATTGCCAGTAACCAGAATGCCGGTTGAAGAAGCTGGTTTCGTCCTGGTAAGTACACTGGCACAATGATGGAACTCACAATGATCACCGTATAGAGAAACGGTAGGGATGACCAGATTTCAATAGTGCGCTGCCCGAGCAGGTCAAGCTTTCCTCCCAGATACCCTAAGGTTGCACCAACAACAATACCTAAGGCATAGCTAACCAATGTGACGAAAATGGCGAATGTAACTGAAATGTGGAAACCGTAAGCCAAGCGTACAAAGACGTCGCGTCCTCGATCGTCAGTCCCGAAGAGGTGTTGTTTCGTCGGTGGATGTGGTGGAAATCCGGACTCGTCAAGCAGCGATTCATTGGGGCCATACGGGTATGGCGGCATGAACACCCAATCACTGGATTCTTCCAAAGTGAATTGTTCCCGAAGCGCCCGATAGTTCGCCTCGCCAATTGCACTTTGACCAAACTGGGTCGCTTGATAAACCTCAAGTAAGGGGAAATACAGCTTATTTTCGTACTTCACGATAATCGCGTTATTGTTCGCCAGCATCGGGAGAAAAAATGAAACCACATAAGCAATGAGGATCGCGACAAACGACCAGTAACCTCGCTTCAACCGCTTAAACTTACGTAGGCGTTTACGAATAATCGATTCCGAAGGGACCGACCCTCCGTGCTGTTTGTTTAGTTCGCTGGATGCCACCAACACCTCAGGGTTTTCAGAAATTCGATCATTCATTTAAACCGTATGCGTGGATCGACTACTGTGTAAATTACGTCGGATAAAATGTTCCCTATCAACATAAGTAAACTGCCAACAACCAAAATACCCAGTGCTACGGGGTAGTCACGCTGCAGAATCGAGGTGTAGCCCAAGTAACCCATCCCATCAATGTTGAAAACTTTTTCAATCAGAAAAGAACCAGCCAGCACCAAACTGAACGCGTGTCCCAAACCAGTCGCGAGCGGAATAATCGAGTTGCGTAAGGCATGGACAAAGACCACTCGCCGCTCAGATAACCCCTTCGCGAAAGCAGTACGA